>JAEEGJ010004976.1_pt1 | contig 43104 bp, 20 predicted proteins | sample 8958761 | NCBI WGS metagenome assembly JAEEGJ01 (sample SAMN16246546, study PRJNA631951) | gut metagenome | biome: gut microbiome; feature: rumen; material: RS-attached | host: Bos | place: Iran: Karaj | collected 2018-10
GTTCCCTCGCTTGCGGCCGCAAGCGAGGGAACAGGGAACAGGGAACAGGGAACGGGAAACAACCGTCAAACCGTAAAACCGTCAAACCGTCAAACATTGTCCTGCCTAGAAGGCAAGACCTGCGCCGCGTGGGTAAACACGGCTGAATTGCCCGTCGAAGGTTTCGGGCGTCTGCGCGAGCTTGGGCTCGACACGCTCTTCATGCATTGGCAGACGGCCCACGAACACAAGCGTCCCTTCCCGGAAAACGGCGCGGGAAGCAAGAAATACGACATCGAGGATCTAGCCGTCGAGGGACGCGCCGCAGGGCTGAAAATCCACGCCTGGGCCACCTGCTTCACGCTGGATGGCGTCTCCGAGGAGGAGCGTGCCAAACTGGCGCGCGAGAATCGCCTTTCCGCGTCCAATCCCAACTGGCTGGACCCCGCCCTTCCCAAGAACCACGACCTTGTCGTAGCCCGTCTAGCTGAAATGGCCAAGCGCGGGGTCGACGGAGTCCACATCGACTACGCCCGCACAAGTGACGCCACGCCCCAGTCGCCCGAGACGACGGCCGCAATAACCGATTTCGTCCGCAAGGCCTCAAAGGCCGTCCGCGCCGCCAACTCCAACGTAGTCTTCTCCGCAGCGGTCTTTCCAACCCCGGAATCAGCCGCGCGCCGCAACCAGGACTGGCCAGCATGGGTGCGCGAGGGTCTCGTCGACTATGTCTGTCCAATGATCTACACCGAGTCGCCGGCCGAGTTCAAATCCCAGCTCACATCCTGCCTGGCCGTCGCCCCCGCCGACCGCATTCTCCCTGGCATCGGAACCGGCGCGGATGAGAGCCAGACCGATGCGCCTACAGCCGCCGCCGAAGCCATTGAATCAATCCGCTCCGACTGCCCCGGCGTGGTCTTCTTCACCCTGAATGACTCATTGCTAGAAATACTGGAGGCTTACCACTAATGGCGCTCTTCGTCCCATACAAGCCGCCACATTCGCACCCGTCCGACGACCCATCAGACGTGGAGGCAAGACCGGCCCCGCCGCCTCCGCCTCCCCCTCCCCCCGGCAGCGGGGAGTTCGTCCACATACACAAGAGCCGCTGCCCGCATTGCCTCATCTCCGTAAGATCTCACGGCACCGAGCCGCCGACCGTCTGTCCGTACTGCAGCCGCGCGCTGGACCAAACCGAGGAATACCAGCCTCTCGCGGATGCCGTTGAGCCACCTACTAAAGAAGAAGTCGACCAGCGCATCCACGACATCTACCATCGGCCGCACATAATAATCGCGTACATTCTCGGTGCAATCGCCGTAGCGATTCTCGGATGGGCCGTCGAAGAGCAGCTGCGCTCCCTGACAGACTTCTGGTACAAGCACTGGTTCATCGCCTCCTACTCGATTGTCGCGGGCCTGTTCGTCATCACGCGCTTCATCTTCGCGGCCTTCTACCGAGCGCCTCCCGACGTGGGCTTCGAGCCGACGGTGACCGTCCTAGTCCCGTGCTACAAGGAAGGCGAGGCCATCCGAAAGACGATTGAGCGCATTTTCTCATCTGGCTACCCGGAATCCAAGCTGGAGGTCGTCTGCGTAAATGACGGCTCCAAGGACGACTCCCTCGACCACATGCTCGCGGCGCAGACGCGCCACCCGCACCTCGTAGTCGTCGACTTCGAGGAAAATCGAGGACTCTGCCATGGCTGGGGCGTGGGTACTTTCCTCGCCCGAGGCGAATTCATGGTTTGCGTAGACTCGGACACCTTCGTCTTCCCCGGATCGCTCCACAAGCTCATGCAGGGGTTCATCGACCCAACCGTCGGGGGAATCTCCGGCCACTGCGACATAGAAAACGCAGACGTCAACACGCTTACGCGCCTCCAGGACGTGCGCTACTACTTCTCGTACAAGATCATGAAGGCCGCCGAAAGCGTTTTCGGCGTGGTCAGCTGCCTTCCCGGATGCTTTTCGGCCTACAGGCGCACATGCGTGCTGGCCGTGATGGACAAGTGGATAAACGCGACCGTCCTCGGCAAACACGGCAACTTCGCCGATGATCGTTCGCTCACGAACCAGATCCTCCGCGACTACCAGATCAAATACGACGACCAGGCCCTTGCGACGACAATCTGCCCTGAAAATTGGAAGCAGTACGTCAAGCAGCAAGCACGCTGGGAGCGCTCGTATCTCCGCGAGATATGGAAGACCGGCAAATTCATCTGGCGCAAGCATCCCATCCCCGCTCTCTCCTGGTACGCCATGATGTGGATGCCGCTCGTGGAACCCTTCGTCATGCTGCAGGCGCTGGTATACATTCCGGTAAAAGCCTACCTCGACGCCAGACCCGCCTACGATGCGAACTTCAGGGCATGGACCGCGGGAAGGACGCAGGCGCTGCTTCAAGGCTCCCACCTGAAGAACGGCTTCATGGGCTCGCTGGACGACAAGCTTGACTACTCGATATTCAAAGCCATACTCACGCCGGAGGCGCTACTCGGGCTAGGTCTGTCAATCGCAGCTCTCTGGTTCGCCCGCCGCGGATCCGTCGAACTGCGAAAAGGAGAACAGGGTAAATACTGGAACCCGATCCCGGGCTACATTCTCATGGCCGCCGGATTCGGCTTTTTCATCTGGAAGGCCGTAGCCGCCTTTTCCGACACTTCCGTGCTCTTCGCCACGCTTTCGCCATCGTTCCTCTGGGCCCTTGCAAAGTCAGCCACATTCCTGTGCACCATTGGCGTTGTAATCGTAGGCGCCGCGTGGTTCACATCCCCCATGCGTGGCGTACGCCTGTGGACGGCGAGGGCCTTGGTCATTCTCTACATCGTATACCTGGCCTGGAAGACAGGCGCGGTGATGCCGGCGAATCTAGAGCCTGGCAATGTCAACATGACCATCTACGCCCTTACGCAGGCGCTTCTGGTGCCACGCACATTCATCATCGGCGTTATGTCCATCACGGCCGTCTGGTCCCTCCACTTCCTCGCGACGACCGGGCGAAGGTGGTGGAAGGCCGGCTTCGCATTCACTATCTCGTACATCGTCTTCTTCAGCTGGCAGATTTACTGGGCCCTCTGCACCATCAGCGGGAAAAAATGGGGCACAAGAGGGTAGTGACGAGTGACGAGTGACAAGTGGACTTGAACTAGGAACCAAGAACCAGGAACCAAGAACCAGGAACCAGGAACTAGGAACCAAGAACCAGGAACCAGGAACTAGGAACCAGGAACTTATGAGCGATACCGAAAAAGAGAACGGGAAGCCGGAACAGCAGGCGAATGCCGACGAGTTCAACAAGACGTCGAACTGGAAGCGCCCCGTCGCGATGGCGAAGGACAGCAACATCTACGCCTGGCTTGGCCTAATCGGCCTCGTCTGCCTTGTAGTGGCGCTTTGGGGACCGATTTCGCGCTTCTCATGGAAGATTCGCAACCGCCAATTGGAGCAGGACAAGGAAATACCGCGCAATGCCGACTGCTTCCTTGCCATCTCCTACGAGGGTGTGTCGCGGCTCCCCGACCCTTCGGGCCGGTACATATCCGTAGAGGCATTCCGTTCGCATCTCATGGCGCTGATAGGCGCCGGCTACCACCCCATCGGACTAAAGGACATCTGCGACTTCTACTACGACAAGAAGCTCCTTCCGGAAAAAGCCATCCTGCTCACCTTTGAGAACATGCGCAAGAGCACATACTTCGAAACGCGTCCGATTCTCGAGGAACTCAACTGGCGCGCCGTCATGGGCGTCGTCACAAAAAAGGTCGAATCCAAGGACAGCGACGTCATCCTCCGTCCCTACCTCAAAACCATGGCCATGGACGCCCGCTGGGATCTCGCATCCGAGTCGCATGAAGGCACGGAGTTCATCACGGTCTCACCCCAGGGCCGCAAGGCCGCCTTCTTCTCCTCGCTCAAGTGGAACGGGCAGGACATGCGATACGAAAGCATGGCGGACTTCAAGGAACGCATCGAAAATGACCACAATGCGGCGATTGCCGTATTCGAAGGCAAGCTTCAGACCAAACCCCTCGCCTTCTTCTTCCCCCTCGGCAACTACGGCCAGTACGAGCAAAGCAACCGTCTCCTTCGCGAAGCCAATCTCGAGGCCGTCGCACGGCACTACAAGCTCGGGTTCATCCTCAACAACCAGGCCCTCAACGAGGCGACCGCCGATCCCCGCCGGCTTAACCGCACGACCATTGCGCCGGACATGACGTCTGAAGAGCTTCTGGCGCTCCTCAACAGCGCCTGGCCTTTCAAGACAGCCGACAAGTTCGGCGACAAGCCGGTTGAGATTTCGCGATGGGTCTCCGACTGGGGCCTGCTCGACCGCGAAGAGGAAGCCTTCACACTGCGCGCAAAGCCGGCCGCCGACCAGCGCTTCTCCGACTCCGACGCCACCGTTGGCGCACGCGCCTGGCTCTCCGGAAGCAGCCAGATCATCGACGCCACCTTCGAAACGCGGTTCGAGCTGATTCGCGGCGAATTCCACATCTACCTGCGCTACCGGTCAGACGATGACTGGACCAAGGTGGCGGTCACAGAAGGCGGCCGCGCGACAGTCGGCCAGTGCCTCCCCGGCGAACCTTCCGAAATAATCGCCTCCGACATCATCCGCTCCGAAACAGACTTCCGCACAGCGCACAACTTCTTCATCACGCTTCGCGGAGACCTTATCTACGTACGGTTTGACAACGACATGCTATTCGGCGGCCCGGTGCATCTCAAGCGGCTGCCCGGATCCGAACTCTCGCCCGGTCTCATCGGCATCAGCGTCCAGGGCGATGATCCCGGCCTTGCCCAGAGCCACATCCGCGAATCCTACGTCCGTCCGCGAATCGACAATGTCGTTTCGTGGCCTGTCTCGCTCAGCCGCGATCCGGCCTACCTTGTCCGGCAACTCAATAAAAGCGCCTTCCGCTACACGCTGATTTCCCCGCCGTGGCTCGATGTCAACCCCTCTGCGCCCATCGCCTTCCCATCGCTCGACAGCGCCACATTGCGCGCAATCGCCGACAACAACCACTGCCGCATTTTCCCGATGCTCTCGCTTCATGCCGAGGCGCCGTTGCCGACTGTCGACAAATCCGATATCGTCCGCCAGCTGATCGACGAAGAAGCCGATGGCCTTCTCGTCGACGCCGGGGACTTCCCCAGCGGCCGTCTGCCCATTCTCAAGAGCTGGCTTGACGAACTGGACATGCTCCTCAACACCCACCATCTCGGCCTGGCCGTGCGCTTCCCATCCTCAGTCGCACACCTCGCCTCGGTCGGCAGTTCCCTGCAGTTCGGGCCCGACAAACTCCTGATAGACGGCGGCGATGGAGTTCCGCCCGGAGTCGACCGCCGCTATGTCCTCGGCCGCATCTCAATTCATCCGCCGACTTCCGAGGACGACATCTCCCTCTTCTTCCAGCTTTCTGACTACGACGGGACGGAGGTCGACGCCCTGCCAGAAGTCGAATCCCTCCGCCGCAAGGGACTCGCCGCCTACGCCACGGGCGACTACCCCGCGGCCACCAACTACTGGACTCGCTGGCGCGATGTCGACACCGGCAATCCAGAGGCCTGGGCATTCCTCGGCAACGCATTCGCCCGCATGCCGGACGTCCCTCGCGCCATCGAAGCCTACAATGTCGCCCTCCGCCTCAATCCCGGCCAGGTCGAACTCATGCTCGAATGCGCGCGTCTTCTTGAAACAAGCGGCAAGATAGAAAAGGCGGCAGATCTTATCGACACCTATGCGCGCGCCTTCCCCGACGACGCAAAAATCGCCGTCGCCCAGGCGAACTGGCTCGAACGCCGCGGCAAGCGCAGCGCCGGACGCGAAATCCTGTCAAAGCTCATTTCCCGCCACGGAAACGACATCAACAGCCGACTCGCGCTCCATTCGCTACTTGACACTCCGGAGGAACGCTACCAGAACATGCACGAGCTCCTCAAAATCGGCCGCGGCGGCCCATCGCGGCTTCTCGGCTTCGGACATGACATCGCCTCCTCCGAAATCCTCACGATGCCGGAGTCCAGCGTCTTCTTCGACTTCATCCGCGAAGCGGCCACCACATCGTCTTCCGAGGCCGTCCGCACCCTCTACAATGATTTCCTCCCGCTCATGACCCCCACCACCGAGCGCTTCGACGCCTCTCGTCTCTCCGACAACTGGGAGGCCAAGGGCACGACCCTTGCGACAATTGCCGGAGCCTACAACCTGCAGGCCGCCGCAGACATGGCCGAGGCTTTTCTGCGCCTCCGCAAATCCGAGCTTCTCCGGGACGGCTTCATCGAGGTCCATCTCGGCGAATCAGTGGGCGCATTCTGGCTGTACGCCCGCCGCTCCACCTACGCGATGATCCGATTCGGGTTCAACGACGACGGACACATCCGCATCCAGTCATGGAAAAACAGCGAAATCCGCACAGGCGACAGCACCTCGTGGATCCGCCCGTCCGGCGACATCGTCCTCCGCCTCGAGATACGCGGCGACGGCGCGATGGGCTATGTCGACGGCCGCCCGATGTTCACTGCCCCGCTCATGATCCCCCGGGACATCGCCTACGGCTGGTGGAGCATAGCCCCCTACTCGCCCGAACTCGGCAGCGCCCGCGCGCGCATCGGACTCATTGCGGCCGGTCCCCTCAGTCCGGGAATCATCCTGATGCGCGAGTACAAACCCGAAAAAATCGCCAACGCACTCGACAGCCTCCGCCCAAAGATGCGCCACCTTTCGGCCATCTCGCCAGTCCTCTTCGAACAGGCGCCGGACGGGACCGTGCTGACAACCCCCCTTGCCGACTTCATGCCCTTCCGCATGTACTGCTCGTACCACCGCCTACGCCTCATGCCGTCCGTCTCCCTGGACTACTACTCCGATGTCAACCCCGACACGCTGATCCGCATTATCCAGGAACACCATCTTGCAGGACTTGTCCTTTTGGTTCGCACAATGCCGGATGACGACTGGTTCGAAAAGACCACCAAGCTTCTTGAAACAACCTCGGCGAACCTCATCGTAATCCAGCGTGAGTTGCCCATCTTCTCCGACAAGAAGCCCGAACAACCCAGCCAGACAGTTACCACCATCCGCGAAATCCAGCGCGGCTCGCTCCTCTTCCAGCCAAGCGAGCAATCGTGGCAGGTCAACATCCAGGACTACGACCTCTGGACGCCCGGCACGGACATTCCGTCCGCCAAGCCGCAGGTCATCGTCCTCGGCGGCCCCGCCGCCCTTGCCCGCGAACTCAACGCCACCAACACGATTCTGCTGTCCGCTACAAACTCCGTTCCGGTCGCCACGAACTCCGCTCCAATCGCGACGAACTCAGTTAAAACGGCAACCAGCGCATCCAAATCGGAAACCAACTCCGTCCCCGTGGCAACGAACGCCGTTCCGGCGACGACCAACTCCGTGACTTCGGCAAAGGCTGACGAGAAGAAGAAGGAAGACGAGAAGTAGTTGCCAAAGCAACTACTTCTCGTCTTCCCGTCTTCCCGTCAAACCGTCAAACCATCCCGTACCGCCCGAAGCGGCGGGTGACCATCGTGCGCTGACCGGCGATTTCGACATCGACCAGCGAGATGTCGGCCTTCTTGTCGAAGTAGTTCTCCACGCGAACCTGGAACGGACCGTTGAGCCCGCGGATGTTGCCGATGGCGAAGTCGCCCGCTTCGTCGGGACGGTACTTGCGTCCCGCGCGAATCCGCTCCGCACCGTACTTGGCCTCGTTGCCGTTTGCCATCTCGCTCAACGTCGGCAGATCGGGGTAGTTTCCGTCCCCTGCCCTTTCGACAAAGCGCGCCTTTCCAGCGGCCGCGTCGAGGATGAAGGCGAAATCGGCGCCCTTGGGGTCGTCGGTGTGGAACTGGAGTGTCAGCGTCTCGTTCGGACGGCCCTCGAAGACAAGCGGCTCGACCGGCATTGGCACCTCCGGAATCCATTTTGTGCCGAGATGTCCGTCAGGGTACTGGATGAGCTCGCGCATGCAGAGCCAGCCCCCCCAGCCATAGCGGTGGTTGATCCATCCGATGAGGAACCGGCGGTTCCCCTTCCAGGTCGCCACCATGGGAACTGACAGTCCCTCGTAGATGTCGTAACCGGCGAGCACTTCGTCCGTGTACGTGCCGTTCAATCCCGACGTCGAGCGCGCCATCGTGCAGAAGCCCTGGATGATGTAGTGCCAGCCGTTCCACTCGAACGGGCACGGGCAGTCGCCGAAGACATGCGCGTTCTCGACGTCCGTAGTCCACGGACCTTCAATTGATGGCGCTTTCTCGAGCGTCGACCTGCATCCCATGCCGAGGAGTCCGTCGGGGCGGTTGTAGACCGACGGATTCTGGTCGGGCGTGAAGACGAGATTCGACTTCACGAAGTGGACGCCGTCGTCGCTCATGGCGTAAGTGCCGCCAAATGGCAGGCCCCGTCGCTTGATTTCCGCCGCATCGCAGTGTCTCAAAGTATGAAGACCGTATGCGAGGCAGTACTTGTCGCCAAGGCGGAATGGCGTGCCGGTGCCGATGTACTCGGAGTTGACGTCCATCGTCACTGCCGGCGGAAGTTCGCGCCACGAGACAAGATCGTCCGTGACAAGATGCTCGAACCAGTGGCCGCCGCGTCCGCCCTTGGAGTTGTGGTGGCGGCGGTCGATGAGGTAGAAGACGTGGAGGCGACCATCCCACTCGCAGGTCACGACGTCGCCAAGCCACTGGTTGTGGCCTCGCGGATTCCAGTACATGGCGTGGAAGCCGTTCTGGAGCGTGACGCCCGCCGGCGGGGCGACGGGTCCCTTCGGCGCGCTGAACGAGAAGGCGAAATCCGTGATGCGCTTGGATTTGACTTCGCCCTTGTCGTCCTTCGGCCAGAGGAGCTGGCTGTAGGGAAAGTCCTCGTCGCGGTGTCCGTCGACGTCGAGGGTGAAGTATGTCCCGTTCCAGACGATGCGGAGGTCATGCTTGCCATTGGGCCGTTCCAAAGCGCCAAAGGGAATCCCGATGCGCCCGGCAGGCCCTGGCAAAAACGCCTCAAGCACCGGGCAGGAGCCGTCGGGAAGAGGGAAGTTGAAATAGTTGCCGTAGCGTTCGTCGTATTCTGTGGGCGCGGGGTTCGCCTTTGGGTCGCGGACGTAGAGCCGGAGCGCGCCCTCTGCCTCATAGAGAAGTTCGCCGTCCTTCGCGCCGTCGAGGTCGACGCGGCACGACAGTGTAAAGCCATCCGGCAGTTCGAGGAGTGGCGCGCGCTTGACGAGCGTGAGAGCGGCCACGGTGAATGCGCATTGGCGTCCGGCGGCGCCAAGGAACTCGATTGTGGCGGGACCGCCCTCGGCCGCTGCGGCGACGGCCGCGGGATGGAGCGGGAGGCGGGCGAAGCGGACGGGATAGTGGAGCGTGCCGCTCGGTCCGCGCAGGATGCGGCCGATTTCCGGAGCGCATGTCGGACCATCGCCCGAGCGGAGGTCAAGCGTCACCTCGCCGGCGACGTTCCCAACCGTCAGGCGAATTGTGGCGAACTGAAGGGCAAGCGGATTTGCCTCGTCGACCGCGAAGAGCAGCGCGGCCTCGGCCCAGGGGCCGGCCGGAAGTTCCAGTTGGAACGGCGCGTCGGCCGTGTGTTCCGGCGCCATGAGGCGGAACGGGACGCCGAAAAAGGTGAAGTCGCTCCGCGTGTGGAGTTCGTCTTTCCACACCGCGTCCGCGAAGGCATGCGCGCAGCCCAGTTGGGCGAGATCAAAAGGTACGTATTCCATGATTCAATGATACCAAATGCCCTTGCCGCCCGCAAGAACAAAGCCCACGTTTTTTCCTGATGGTATACTATTTAAGTTGTTTTCCCAGTCAAGGAGTTCAAGAAAGAATGAAGAAGCCACTGTTTTTCCTCGTGTCGGGACTCTGCCTCGCCGCACAGGCCGAAGTTGCCGAACCGATTAGAATCACCGTCTACGCCTCGCGCATCGAGGACGACAAGGCCGACATGCCAGTCGCAGTCCAGACGTTCGACGCCGAGGAAATTGCCGCAAGCGGCGCGCGCGACCTGCCCGACCTGCTTGAGAAGAAGGCCGGAATCGACATCCATCGCCTCAACTCGAATCCCATCCAGTCCGAAATCGCCATGCGCGGCTTCGGCGAGAGCGCATTCGGCCGCGTCAAGGTCGTTGTCGACGGCGAGGAGCTGAACAACGTCGACATGGTCGCGCCAAACCTGATGCGCGTCCCCCTGGCCAACGTCGAGCGCGTCGAGGTCCTGCGCGGGCCGAGCCCCGTCCTCTACGGCGACGGCGCCGTGGGAGGCGTGGTCAACGTCTCGACCGACTCTCGCGACTACGAAAGCAAAACGCGCGTCTCGGCCAGCGGCGGCTCGCAGGGTACGTTCGGCGCGAACATCTCCGCCAAAGGCGGCGACGAAGAAAAGGGCGTCCAGTATGCGGGCGCATACGACTACCTCCGCTCGGACGGCTACAGAAGCCGCAGCGGCTACGACATGCACACGGCCGACGCATCCGTCCGCCAGAACTACGACGACGAATCGACGCTCGCCATCCACGCCCACTACCAGAACGCCTTCTACGAGCTCCCCGGCGCGCTCTCCTATGAGCAGTGGAAGGAAGACCGCAAGGCCGCCGCGCACCTCAACGACTGGAACCGCATCTGGAACTACGGACTCGGACTCGACTCTAAATTCCGCATGGAAGGAGACCAGTGGCTCTACTTCGACGGCGCCTTCTCGCAGCAGCACCGCCATGCCTTCTGGGGCGACTACGGCTACGACAACGACTACGACATCTACGGCGTCGCCCTCTCCCCCCGCTACGTGAACGAAGGTGATGTCTTCGGCGCCCAAAGCAAGTTCACGCTGGGTCTCGACCTGCGCTACGACCGCGACAACATCAGGGACCGCTCCGGCTACAACAGCCCGCGCTACCACTTCGACCGCTTCCGGGCCGCCCTCTTCGCCTACGAGGAATACTGGCTCACGGACAATCTCGCGGCAATCGCCGGCGCGCGCGGCGAATCCATCCGCAACCGCTGGACGCACTACCAGGGACTCGACGACACGGACAGCGAGGACTGGATGGGCGACGCGGAAGTCGGCCTCGTCTACCGTCCCTCGGAGAACGTGAAGACCTTCGCCCGCGCCACGCGCTTCCACCGCTCGCCGTTCTGCGACGAGATGAACTACACTGAAAACGGCAAGCTCCTGAAGCCGGAGACCGGCTATTCGCTCGACATTGGAACGGAGTGGAAGATCCTCGACGAACTCACCTTCGACGCCGACGCCTACGGCATGCTCATGGATGACGAAATCTTCTTCAACCCGCACGCAAGCGAAGGCGCGTGGGGCTGGAACGGCTACAACTGCAACAGCCCGTCACGGACACGCCGCATCGGCCTCGACACCGGACTCTCATGGAAACGCGACAAGGTCGCCGAGGCATACGTCCGCTACGGCATCGTCAGCGCGGAATTCACGGCGGGGCAGTACGACGGCAACGACGTACCGCGCGTCCCGCTCAACCGCGTGGCGGCCGGCGCTGGCGTCTGGCTCTGGGACGACCTGGAAATCGGCGGCTCCTTCCGCTTCACCAGCTCGCAGAAGCTGGTCGGCGACTTCGGCAACGAGAACGGCGAACTCGCCTCGTACGCGGTCTTCGGCCTCGACCTCCGCTACGAGCCCTCGTGGGCCGAGGGATGGAAGATGGCGCTTGTCCTCGACAACCTCTTCGACCGCGACTACTGCGACTTCGCAGGCTGGTCCGACTTCAGCGGCGCCTACTACTACCCCGCCTCGGGCCGCACCTTTCTCGCCACGCTCAGCTGCGCGTTCTAGTTGGATGAAGATTGGCCAGCCTGCGTTCCGCGGCTAGCCCCAGTTCACTGGAATCGTTTTCCGCGGAAGTCGACCGGAACGCACTTGAGCGGGCGGAAGTTGCGGAGCGCTGGCGAATTCGGGGCAAAAGAGTAGTCGGAGGCCTCGGCGTTGGCGAAGAGCGGGTCGCCGGAGAGGGCGTTGAGACCGAAGACGCCCTTGGAATTGTAGTAGAAGCAGTTGGAGACGAGAAGGCCTTTGTTTCCCGAGCCGTCCAAGCCGGCCCCCGACCATTCCGCCATCTCCCTCATGCAGCAGTTGATGACGCGGACATCGGTCGGCGTGAAGCTTTTCCGCCACGCCCAGGTCTGGTTGAGCAGCGTGACGTGCGCGAAGAGCACGTTCTCCATCGGGCCCGAATACTGCGTGTAGAAGTACGATTCCTTTGTCCGCTCGAAGACGACGTTGACGAATGCCGAGTCGCGAAGCCGCACGCCGAAAAGCCCCTGGCACATGCATTTGTAGCCGGTGACGTTGTACAGGATCACATCGTGCACCCAGTGCGGATCCACGGCGTGCGACTGGTGAAAGTCCGGGTGCGCGCCGGTCGTGCCGCCATTGACGTCGGACGCGGTGCAGTTCACCACCAGTTTGTCGGAGCCAGTCCAGACATCGGAGGTGATCTTGCGGACCTCATGGTCGCGGATGAGAGTCGCGGACGGACCATTGCACATCTCCGTCGTGAGGCCGCCCGTGACGTAGGCGACATAGCGGTTGCCGAAGGTGACGGAGTTGGCGGCCCAGCGTCCCTTGCGGTTGTAGCACTTGCAGTCGTCGAGCCAGACGCTGTGCTTCCCGTTTTCGCCTGAGAGGATGGGAGAGTAGCCTTTCTCGGCGTCGCAGTAGAACGTGACGCCCCGGAAGCGGAGCCGCTGCGTGCTTGGCCGGCCCGGGCCGATCTGTACATCGTCGCGGGCGACGCCTGGCGCAGCCGCGATGGTCGTCCAGTACGGTCGGTTAGAACCGCCCTTGAAACCGTTGAGAGAGTATTCGCCCGCCTTAAGAAGGACTGTGCCGCCGACGGGGATGCGCCTCATCGCGGCGGCGAGTGTCTTGAACGGGGTCTTCTCCGAACCGTCGGCCGCGTCGTCGCCGGCTGCGGCGTCGACCCAGAGCGTCTCCTTGACCGTCAGCGAGCCGCCGTTGTTGGCGAAGAGCGGGAGGTCCGGCAAGCGGTATTCCTCCGGCTTCGCACCGGCTGTGCGGACATGTGCGCCGAGAACGATTGGGCCGTCGGGAAGTTTTGAAGTGTCCACGGGAAAGACATATTCCCAGACACCTGTACGGGGGTTGAGAGTCGGCGTGTCCGCGACATGCGCGGCCTTGCCGCCGATGGAGAACTCGACAACGACGCCGTCCTCATGGAAGGCGCACACACCCGCGCGGAATACGCCGGCGACGCGTTGGTCGGGAATGACATCCCAGCGGGCCACGGGACGTGCGGCGCCGGCGCTGGCCGCGGCCAGCGCCAGCGCCAGCGCAATGGCGAATGCGGAATGCTGAATGCGGTGTTTCATGAGTTCCTCTTTTTCATCGTAGGCAATGCCGTTTGATGGTTAGACCCCCTCAAAGCTGCACGGAGAAGGAGAAGTTGCCTTCGGGACGAATGCGCGATCCGTCTTCCTGGACCTCGGTCAAAAGCGCGGCCGGGATATCGAAGGCCACGGACGCGGTTTCGCCCGCGCCCAGCGGAACGCGGCGAAAGCCGACCAGCGACTTGATTGGATGTCCCCGGCCGGCATTTGGCGTGGAAACGTAGAGTTGGACTACGGCGACGCCGTCGCGGTCGCTTTCGTTCGAAACCTCAAACTCCACGGTCGCGTCGCCTTCTGGCGGGACTTTCGCCTTTACCGGACCATGCGAGAAGCTTGCGTATGAAAGACCGTAGCCGAACGGGAAGGCAATGCCCTCCGTCTGGTACCGGTAGGTGCGGCCGGCCATGGAGTAATCCTCGAATGGCGGCAGGACATCGGTCGAGACAGGGAAGGTCATGGGCAGACGCCCTGAGAAGTCCTCGCGGCCGAAGAGCAGGTCGGCAAGGGCGTTCCCGCCCTCCTCGCCGGCATACCAGGCGAATATGACGGCATCGCTTACCTCCATCACTTCGGCGAGGTCGATGGGGCCGCCGCCGGTGACGACCGTTATGAGTTTGCATCCTTCCGGACGGTCGCGGAATCGGCGCAGATAGGCGAGCTGGTTTTCCGGCAGTTTGATGCCGGAGCGGTCGCCATCGTCGTAGCCCGTCGCTATCGTCTCCCCCTCCTCGCCCTCGAAGGCGTTGGTGTTGCCGACAAAGGCGATCTGGACGTCCACCCAGCCAGGCGCGTTGACCTTGTCCGCGCTCCCTCCGTAAAGGTAGCCTGGGGCGAAGGCTATTCTCACGCCTGGGTGGACGGCGGACACGATGCCTTCGAGGAAGGTCACGTAGCGGTCCGAAAGGCCGTAGTAGTTGCCGAAAAGAGAGTAGGCGTCCGTCGCGGCCGCGCCCGAAACGCCCAGTTTCCCCTTTTCCGGATCAAGCGGCAATACGCCGTTGTTCTTCAAAAGAACCATCGATTCGCGCGCCATCCTGCGCGCGAGGGAACGGTGGCCTTCGCTGCAGATGCACGACATGTCAGGCTCGTTGTACGGGCAGTCAGGGTCCGGGGCCGCGATGCCGAGGCGGAACCGCGTCGTCATAAGCGTCACGACGGCCTCGGTGATGGTCTCCTCGTCGACCAGGCCCTCGACGAACGCCGTGGCAAGATGCGTGAAGCAGTTGCCGCACTCGATGGTCAGACCGGCGTTCATTGCAAGGGCGGCGGCCTGCTGCGGCGTCTCGACTATCTTGTGTCCGCGCCAGACGTCGCAGACAGCACCGCAGTCGCTGACGACATGACCGGTGAAACCCCACTCTTCGCGGAGAAGGTCATGCAGAAGGAAGCGGCTCGCCGACGCGCTTTCGCCGTAGACGCGGTTGTAGGCGCCCATGACAGTCTCGACATGCCCTTCGCGCACGCACTTCTCAAAGGCCGGAAGGTAGGTCTCGAAGAGGTCCTTGCGTGACGGACAAGCGTCGAAGGTGTGTCGCAGCCTCTCCGGACCGGAGTGAACGGCGAAGTGCTTGGCGCAGGCCGCAGTCTTGAGGTAGACGGGGTCATCTCCCTGGAGACCGCGTATGAAGGCCGTTCCCATCGTTCCCGTCAGGAAGGGGTCCTCGCCCCATGTCTCCATTCCCCTGCCCCACCTGGGGTCGCGGAAGATGTTGACGTTCGGACTCCAGAAAGTCAGCCCCGCATACCAGGCCCTGCGGCCAATGGAGACTGACGCCTCATACTTCGCACGGCCTTCGTCCGCGATGGCGGAGGCGACTTCACGGACAAGCGACTCGTCAAAACTGGCCGCCATGCCTATGGGCTCGGGAAAGACGGAGGCACGACCGTTGCGGGCCACGCCGTGGAGCGCCTCGCTCCACCAGTTGTAGGCGGGAATGCCGAGACGCTCAATGGCCGGGGCGTCATTGCGGAGCTGTCCGAGCTTCTCGGCTAGCGTCATCTGCGACACAAGTGTCTCCGCGCGGCTGCGGAGGTCTGCAAGAGTGGTATTCTGTTTCATGATGGTAAATGTTACCATCTATCCTTGCCGCATGTCAACCATGCCATCTGGCGCTGAAAGGATTTGGTCACACCCGTAGCCCGGTTGCCTCTTGCACTGCGCAAGGGGTTGTGCTATCATTGAGACCATGATCAATAGAACAGTATCCATCAAGGGCGTCGGAAATCCGGCGCACCGCATCTTTTTCGGAACGGCCATTCCCGCAATGCTGCAGGGCGGCGACGCGAACGGGCTCATCTCCGCCGCCGTTGACGCAGGATTCAACGCCATCGACACGGCGCGGGGATACGCCCGCGCCGAGGAATCGGTGGCGAGGTGGCTTAAGGAGTCGCCTGGCAACCGCGACAGAATCGTCCTTCTGACAAAGTGCTGCGACATGTTCGGCGACCGGACGCGGGTTGTCGTGACCCCCGAGCGCATCCGCAGGGAAATGGACGAGTCGCTGAAGGCCCTCGGCACCGACCATGTGGACATCTTCCTGCTTCACCGCGACGATCCTTCGCATCCGGTCTCGGAATACGTTGAGACGCTTGAGGCGCTGCGCAAGGAGGGCAAGTGCCTCGCCTACGGCGGAAGCAACTGGCGGCACGACCGTATCGCCGAGGCGAACGCCTACGCGGCCGTGCACGGCTACCAGGGCATGACTCTCTCATCGCCGCACTACGGGCTGGCCGAACAGGTGCGCGACCCGTGGGGCGGCGACTGCGTCACCGTGACCGGATCGGCGATGGAGGCGGCCCGCGCGTGGTACCGCGAGACGCGCATGCCGCTTCTCGCGTATTCGTCGCTCGGGCGCGGATTCTTCTCGGGGGCCTTCAAGTCGTCAGATCGCGCCGGCGCGGAGAAGACGCTCGACGAATTCGCCCAGCGCGGCTACCTCTGCGACGCCAACCTGAGACGGCTGGCGCGCGCCGAGGAGATTGCCGAACGGCACGGCGTCGCGGTGGCGACGGTCGCCATGGCCTACCTGCTGACGGACCAGATGAACACGCTTGCCGTAGTTGGCATGTCGCGACCGGAGCGGATACAGGCGAACCTGAAGGTCTTCGATTTTGAATTCGCGCCTGGCGAGCGGGAAAGCCTGGCGGCAATCTAACCGATGAAAACTATTCCCAACTACTTCGAGCAGGTCTACGCCGGCGTTCTCGGGAAGGTTATCGGCGTCTACATGGGACGCCCCTTCGAGGGCAAAACGCGAGACGCAATCGAGGCGCGATGGGGGGTGGTCGACCATTTCGTCCACCAAGACCAGAATGTCCCGCTCGTCGTCGCGGACGACGACATCTCCGGGACCTTCACATTCGTCCGCGCGCTCGAGGACTCCCAACTCGGTGCCGACACGCCCGTCGACTTCTTCGGCGACAACTGGCTCAACTACCTCATCGAGCGCCGCACAATCCTTTGGTGGGGCGGCGTGGGATATTCCACCGAGCATACGGCATACTCGCGTCTTAAGCGCGGCATCCGCGCACCGGAGTCGGGTTCGGCGGCTTTGAACGGACGCGTCGTCTCCGAGCAAATCGGCGCGCAAATCTTCATCGACGCCTTTGGACTCGTCGCCCCGGACAAACCAGAGCTCGCCATGTCACTCGCCGAACGCGCGGCGCGAGTCTCGCATGACGGCGAGGCCGTGATCGGCGCGAAAGTGGTCGCGGCACTGGTCTCCATGGCCTTTCTCGACAAGGACATCCACTCCCTCCTCGACCGCGCCGAGGCACTCATCCCCCAGGACTCGCTGATCGCGCAGGTTCATCGCGACGTCCGGGCATGGGCGCGCGACGACGGCGACTGGCGCAGAACGTATGACCGTATAAAGGCGAAGTACGGCTACGACAAGTTCGGCGGCGGCTGCCACATGATTCCAAACCACGCCCTCATGGTCATGGCGTGGGAGTACGCCGGCAACGACTTCCACAAGGCGCAGACAATCATCAACACGGCCGGCTGGGACACGGACTGCAACGCCGCGAATGTCGGCACGGTCTGCGCGCTCATTGCCGGACTCGACGGAATAGACGCCTCTTACGGCTTCCACTCGCATCCCGAGTTTGCCGACAGAGTGCTGCTCCCCACGGCCGACGGGACCGGCTCCGTAACGGACTGCCTGCGCATCGCCCGGCGCCTCACGCGCCTAGGTTGCGCGATTTCCGGTCTCCCCCTGCCTGAAAAGGCCGCCTCCTGCGCATGGCACGACTTCGCCCTGCAGGGAGCGCTCCACGGCTACATCGGGCGCGCGCCAAACGCCTCCGCAACCTATTCGCCGCTTTCAGACGGCTCGGCGCGCATCGCCTTCACGGCATACCCCGCGCGCCCCGCCATAGTTGAGACGCCAGTCTCTAGCTTTGCCATTTCCGCCGGACACTACGGCATTACATCCACGCCGTCGCTCTATCATGGGACAGAGCTTGAGGCGGAAGTCGCGTGCGACGAACTCGGCGGAGAAGCCGAGGCGAGGCTGGAAGTCGTGTGCGGTCGGAAACCGGATGATGCCGAGGCGCCACGCTTCCACTCGCCGGCCATGCGTCTCGCCGCCGGAAGCGGCAGCCTCATCCGCTGGACAATCGATTGCGACCATAAGCCGATTTCCGCGTTGCGTCTCGTCATCTCATCCTCATCCGAATGCCACGGCGTGGTGCGGCTCGCAAGGGTTTCACGCGGCGGAGGGGCGGAAATCGCCGTTTCGTCCGCGACATTCGACGGCCTCTCGCCACATGAAATACCGGGTTGGATCTGCACCATGGGCGCGATTGGCAAATGGGGGCGCTTCGCTTGCGACGACGGCCTTGGAATCCTCGTGACAGGCAACCGCACCTGGGCGGACGCCTCCGTTTCCTGCACCCTCAACATCCACTGCGCGGAACGCGCCGGCATCCTCCTTGACTACCAGGGGCTTAAACGCTTCCACGCCGTCGTCCTCTCGCATGGGAGGCTCAAGGTCATCCGCAACCTCTACGGCGAAACGGTGCTGTTCGACGGACCCGCAGAAACACGGGAAGACCGCGACTGCCGGATTGAGGCAAAAGTCGCGGACGGCGTAATCACAGTCCGCATTGACGGCGTTGAGGCGGCGCTTGTCCGTGACGACGCGCTCAGAGGAGGCGCGGCGGGGCTATGCGTCGAGGAAGGATGCTTCAGCCTCGTCGGCGATGTGCGCATTTCCGTCTCAAAGCTCATCCTTGACTAAGTTCCGGCCAGGAACGCCCGCTCCCGCCCACTCGCCCACTCTCATGCATTATGCAACGAGACCAAGCATTTTGGTACAATAAATAGAAGCCATATTCGGAGAAAACCATGAAGCGAATCTGCGTAGGCACACTTTTTTTCATCGCCACCTGCTTGCTGCAGGCGGACCCACCGCGCTTTCTTGCCCCAATGCCTCAAAAGACGCAGGAGAAAACCGTGGAAGAACTGTTGCCTATCCCGCCGCAGGCGACAGAAGAGCAGAAGAAGCTTTACGAAGAAGCCATTGAGGCCGCACGCAAGGACGACGTTTCCGTCACCCCGCAGGCGGCCCTTCTCTACAAGGGCCTCGGACATCTGCAGGACGAGGAATACGAGGATGCCACGCCATACCTTGAGGAGACTCTCCGACTCGACCCATCGCAACAGGCCGGCTGGGAAGGCCTGGGCTGGAGTTACATTAAGTCAGACCAGTTCCCCAGGGCAAAGGCGCTTTGGGAGTATTTCCAGCGACTCATGCCCGACCAGGCGCTTCCGTACGCGCTCCTGGGCCAGATCGCGGTGATGGAGCGCGAGTGGCCTCTTGCGGACAAGCACTTCAGCAAATCCCTCAGCATCGACCCCGACCAATTCGACGTGCGCTACTGGTACGGGCAGAACCTCATGCGACTGGGCAAGGCCGAGGAGGCGGAGGCAGTTTTCAGGGAACTAATCAAGCGAGAACCCGACCGTCTGGACATTCAGCTCGACCTCGCCTCCCTCCTCATACAGCGCCTGGAATACATGGAAGCCGTGGAAATCTACCGCCGCGTCAACGACGAACTGCCCGACAACCCGCGCTTTCTGGTCGAGCAGGCGCTACTGGAGCTCCGCGTCGGAGAACTCCGCCGCGCCGACGAACTCTGTCTCCAGGCCCTTGAGCTCGATGAAAAGAATCTGAACGCCATGTCTCTACGCGCCGACATCGCTGAAATCGCGGGTCTTCATGACATCACACCCCTGCAACGCCTTATAGAGGAGACCAAGAACCCGATCCCCCGGGCGGCCCTGCGCATCCGCCTCGCGAACAGATGCATCCTCGAGAACCGAAACGAACCCCGGCAGTACGACGCGGACATGATTCTGTCGCTCATGCACAAGGCCATCGAAGAGGACCCGGCAAACGTGGACTACCGCATACTCTACGCCCAGTATCTCGTGATGGAAAACCACTACACCCACGCCCATGCCGTCGCCACGACTGTCCTGGAGAAGTTCAACGGCAACAATCTGCCCGCCAAGAAAGTCCTGCTTGAACTCGCCCTCAGGGAACTGCGGCACGAGGACGCGCTCCAAATAGTCTCCGACATCTATTCCGGCCTGAACGCCAACGACCCCATGGGCCACTACTACCGTGCGCATATCTACGCCCAGATGGGCAGATACGCCGACGCGACACGTGAAATCGACCTCATGGAGGCCGCCGCAAGCAAAGGGGCCGTGCTTTCGCTCGTGTACACCGCCCTGACGGAAAGCGACTGGACTCCAGCGACTTCCGTTCGGCGTCTCCACGAACATATCATGTCCCTCCAGCGCGAAGGCTGGATTCTCATTCCCGCAACCGAGATCCCTTCGCTACTCAAGCCCGACACAGGTGAACAGCGGCCGACATCCGTCGAGGATGAGGTCCCTGCGACGGCACGCATGGTCGACTACCTTGTCTGGTGCTTCACAGGCAAGAGAAGGTTTCCCAAAAAGGGCCATGATGCAGTCGACGACATCCCCAAGCCCAAGAAGTACTTCACGATTCTGTTCGACGGCGATTTGCGCTCCTCGCTGCTCCTGGGCAACGAGGTCGCCGAAGACTTCGGCGTCCCGTTCAGCATTTTCGTGCCTACAGCCCCATCGAAGGATTACGTTCCGTCCCGGGCGGGATGGGATGAACTCCGCAAGTATGCCGCCACTGGCAACTGGATAGTGGGCAGCCATCTCCATGCGTCATTTGAAAAAAAACCGGTCGACAAGGACGGCATAGACATGCGCGCGCCACTTCCCAACCGAATCTGGAACAAGGAGCGCAACCGCGTGGAATCCATGAGCGAATGGGACAAGCGCATCCGCCACGAGTTCCGCGACAGCCGAAGCACACTTCGCCTCGAAATGGGCGAAAACGACACCGACGTGCCGCTAGTATCCTACCCGTTCAGCGACATCGGGGAGGGCGGCGCCTGCAACCTGCACTCGATACGCGACCCGGCGGCAACGCTTGTCGCCGAGGCTGCACGCTCCTACAAGGTGGGCTTTGTCCAAACGCCCAGCGGCTACACCGTCTTTGGCGACAATCTCCTTCTCTGCCGCACCTATGCGCCGAACTGGACCGATGAGGGCTCCGACCTGGTACGACACGCCTACAACAACCACCCGCTTTTCATCGCGCGCAAAATGCGCGCTGAAATCGCCATGCTGAGGAACCGCCCGAACGAAGCCAACGAAATGCTCGCGGCCCTTCGCAGAGACGGCTATCCAGAAGATTTGTGCAGGGAAGTCGAAAAGGCAATCCATTCGCACTTCCAGAACAAATCGCGTCGCGACCGCCCGCCGCTTGTCACGGAGGAAAGCTACATGGATGACTCGACAAACGTGGTGATCGCCTCCGAAACCCATGAAGGGCGTGGGGAGCCGCTCATCCACCTTGACCACCCGTTCATCGGCCCGCTTGTGTTCCACAGCAAGGCAAATGACCAAATCGAGACTTTCGGACTTGGACTCCGCGCCGGTCTTGACATAACCAAGAACACAACCCTCGGATTGGAATACACGGACTCGAAGATGGAACAGACCGTCCGGCCGAGATGGAATGCCGTGATTGTCACCAACGTCCCCTACTCCAAGAGCAAATACAAGTTCAAGATGCAGACAAAGGAACTCAAGGGTACGCTCACGCACAGGCTGGAAAACGGGACGGTTCTTTCCGCTTCGTTGGGGAAGAAAAGCAAGAAGCGCCTCCCCACGAACTCAAACCTTACCGACATCAACCTCCAGGACGATCTCAACTCGCACGAGTTCACGCTCGAAGGGGACGATGACATTATTACGGCAGCCCTCGGCGCGATGTGGAACCCCACGGACAATCTGCGGCTGCACTTCATCTACGACCATGACTACGTTCCATCTGCCGTCAAGAACGTCGACTACCATGGCTTCTTGGGCAACGTGAAATGGAAGCCCGAGGACGCGTGGAACGTCGAGGCGCAAGTGCAGTACCGCACCTACAGCGATGACAACGCCTTCTACAATGCGTTCATAGAGTCGATGTGGCAGACCAGCACCGAAAGCGGAATATGGGCGGGCTTACGACTAGCCACGGTTTCCACCAGCGAGCCCTGCGACTTCTACTGGACGCCATACTGGGACCAGCGTGTTCTGGGCGTCCTCCGGTACACGCATCATAGGGAAGGCTATCACTTCACCTTCGATCTTCTTGGCGGCATCCACCAGGAGGAAGGCCGCCAAGACCGCCGCTATGAGATGGAAGTCACCCGGGAGAAGACCGTCATGGTCGATGGCGTGGCCAACACCGTTGAGGAAACCGCCACCGATTACTACCTGATGGAACCAGGTGGTTCAGGCTGGCACAAGATATGGGGATTTGGCGGAGCATACGAACGGAACCTCACATCCTGGATGACCTTCATGATTGAGGGACAGGTCATGGCCCTGCGGGACTACATCGACCACTCGGTGCTTCTCTACCTCCGCATCCGATTCTAGGCGCGGAAGAGAGCTCCAAGCTTCTTGCCGAGCAGGATGCTGCTGCCGACGATTGCCACGGTGAGGAAGCCCATCGCCCAGAGGCCGAGGGCGGCGGCGAGGTGGCGTCCGACGCCGATGAGCTGGAAGAGCTCGAAAATCGTCTTCGTGATCGGGTAGTATTCGATCTTCTGCGCGAGGATCAGGCTGTCGGAGACCTCGAGCATGCTGAACGAGAAGGCGAGCAGCACGCCGGCAATGAGGTTCGCGGCGATTAACGGGGCCGTAATGCGTCCCACCACACGCATCGGGCTCGCGCCCAGATTGGCGGCGGCCTCCTCAAGCGTCACGGACGTCTGCTGCAAGCCGGCGACGGCCGCGCGCACCATGTACGGCAGGCGCCGCGTCGCGTAGGCGATGACGAGGAAGAGCGTGGGGTTGGTCTTGATGTCGAGCAGCGCCATCAGCCACGGCACGGAGCGCACGGCCTCGCGGTTGCAGGCCCAGTTGCTGATGGCGAGGTAGCCGAATGCCATGACAAGGCCGGGAACGGCGAGCGGAATCATCGAAAGCGCGTCGAGGACCCCGCGCGCGCGTATCGCCGAGCGGACCACGACCCAGGCTATCCCGACGCCGAGCAGGATGTTCACGACCACTGCGAGGGCGGAGAAAACGAGACTGTTGCGGACTGCGTTGAGTGTCATGTCATGGCCGACGGCGGCGACGAAGTTGTCGCCGGTGATGGCTGCCGGCAGCACGGTGCGGTACCATGTTCCGGGAACGCTGACGCTCGTGAGCAGAACGCCGAAATGCGGGGTGAGCGCGAGAATCGTGACGACGAGGAACGGCAGCATGACGAGCATCCCGCGCCAGCCGCGCACGGTGCGCGTCAGCGCGGCGACGGTCGCCTTGCCCTGCATGGCGTGGGCGCGTCCTCCGAGGAGGCGGCGCATAACCGTGTAGAGGACGACGCTGAAGGCCAGAACGACCGTGACAAGCGCATACGGGAATGGACTCGCGCTGATTTCCTTGATTTCATCGTAGATCTGGCAGGCCGCGCAACGGGTGTAGTTGAGCATCAGCGGCGTGCCGAGTTCGGTGAAGCTGGCGATGAAGACGAGCGTGCCGCCGGCGAAAAGGCCGGGCATGATGAGCGGGAGCGTGATGCGGCGGAAGATTGCGCCTCCGCGGCAACCAAGGTTGGCCGCGGCCTCTTCCATCGCGGGGTCGATGTTGGCGAGCGCGGCGCTCACGTTGAGGAAGATGATCGGGTAGAGCGCGAGCGACTGGATGAGGATGACGCCGATGTAGCGCGACTGCCCAAGCCAGTCGATGGGGCCGCATCCGAGAAGCGCGTTGAGCATGCCGTACGGCCCCAGCATCTGCGCGATTCCGATGGCGCCGACGAATGGCGGGAGAATCAGCGGAACGAGGACGAGCGAGCTGAAGACCTTCTGTCCGGGAAACTGGAATCGGTGCGAGAGCCACGCGAGCGGAATGGCGAGGCATGAGGCCAGAAGCGTCGTGCCGGCGGCAATGCCGAGGCTGTTGAGCAAACCTTCCGCGTAGATCGGGTTGCGGAAGACGCCAAGAAGGTACTCTGGTGTAAAGTGGCCGTCGACGAAGCAGCCGCCACCAATGACCTTGAAGAGCGGCCAGAGGAGGAAGCTCCCGAGAACGACAACGAGGAGGGCGAAGAGAAGCCAGGCTGTCCGTGGGCGTATCATGTTCAGAGTCCTATGGCGTCGCGCACGGCGACGACGCAGCGGTTGACCGCCCCGCGGCGCGAAAGCACTGCCTTTTCGGCGCGCGCGCCAAGTGCGGCGCTGGCCTCGGCGTCGCCGAGCAGGCGGTCGAGTTCTTGTTGGAGTGAAGCGGCGGACGACACCTGCACGATCGCCTCCGCCGAAAGGAGGTCCGCCATTACAGGGCGGAAATTCTGCGTGAGCGGTCCCACGACGGTGGGAACGCCGCAAAGACATGGCTCAATCATGTTCTGTCCGCCGCCGGAGCAGAAGGTGCGTCCAACGACGCAGACCGCCGCATACGGGAAAAAGCCCATGATTTCGCCGGTGGTGTCAACGACAAGAACGTCGTCCGATCCGAGTGGCGCGATGGCTTCGCGACCCGCGTCAAGATCGCTCTTGCGGATGGGTTTCAGGCCAAGAGCGCGTAATTCCGCACAAACGTCGGCCGCACGTTCCATGTGCCTTGGAACCAACACAAGACGTAGGTCGGAGTATTTGTCACGCAGCGCCTTATAGCATTCGGCCAGCAGTTTTTCCTCGCCGGCCCATGTAGACGCCCCCATGAGTATGCGATGGCCGCCTGAGAAATCCAGGGCACGAAGCAGCTTTTCGGCCATGGCCTCCTTTTCGGGATTGCGGCGGGCCACATCGAATTTGAAGCTTCCGGTGACAAGCACCGACGCAGGGTCTGCGCCGGCGGCGATGTAGCGCTCCTCGTCAAGGTCGGACTGAACCTGAAGCATCTTGATGCAGCGGAGCGCCGGTCCGAAGATGAATCGCAGTTTGCGGTAGGTCGGCGCGGTGCGGTCGGAGAGCCGCCCGTTGATGATGCACATCGGAATGTCACGTCTTTTGCATTCGCGGATGAGGTTCGGCCAGATTTCGGTCTCGACCAGTATGAAGGCCGAAGGGCGGATCACATCAAGCGCCCGCTTGACGAAACAGGGCAAATCGAGCGGGTTGTAGATCACGACATCTTCGGGGGGAAGGCGTTTTACCGCTTCCTTCCACCCTGTGGAACTCGTTGTGCTGAGCACGAAACGCTGATCCGGGTCCTTCTCGCGCATGGCGCGCATGAACTGGTCGGCCACGCCCACCTCCCCCACGCTCACGGCATGGATGAGGATCGCTCCGCCATTGCCGATTTTCTCGCGGGTCTCGGCGCTGTAGTGCCCAAAGCGGTCGCCGAAGTTCTTTCGGTAGCCGCCGCGCCGTTTCATCTTGAGGTAATAATGGGGCAACATCACCACCATTGCCAGGAAGAGGACGACGTTGTAGAGTATCCAGCGCATTTCGGCTTATCGCGGGTTGTGGATCAGGAGGCGAAGAAGGAGATGATTTTCTCGGCGGAGCAACTCCAGAAGTTCTTCTCGAAGTCGGCTGAGAAGGCGGCGATATGGGGGGTCAGAACCACGTTGTCGAGCGCGAAGAGCGGATGGTCGGCGGGTGGCGGCTCCTCGCAGAGGACGTCGAGTCCAGCCGCGGCGATTGTGCCGTCCTTCAGCGCCGCAACCAGTGCCTGCTCGTCAACGACGGGACCGCGCGAGGTGTTGATGAGGATCGCATTGCGCTTCATAAGCGACAGGCGGCGGGCATCGATCAGTCCGCGCGTCTCGTCCGTGAGTGGACAATGAAGCGAAACGTAGTCGGACTGCGCGAGAAGGTCGTCGAGCGGCATTGAGTCCGCGACAAAGGGGTCGTAGTGGAGGACCTTCATGCCAAAGCCCGACACCATGCGCTCGACGGTGCGACCGATGCGTCCGTAGCCGACGATGCCGAGCGTACGCCCTGAAATGTGCCAGTTCATGCCGTTTGGAAGCTCCCAGTTTCCGGCGCGGACGGCGCGGTCGTAGTGCGGGATGCGGCGGATTACGGCGAAGAGCAGAGAGACGGCGTGTTCGGCAACGCATTCGGAGATGGATTCGGGAGTGTTCAGCACCGCTACGCCCAATTCCTTCGCGACGTCGCATGGGAGGGCGTCGATGCCGCTTCCGCTGCGGAAGATGGCCTTGCACTTGGGCAGGCGGCGGAGGGCGTCGCCTGTCAGTATGCGGTTCGGCCCGAACATCCAGACAAGATCGGCGTCCTGCGCGAATGAGACGACCTCGACGGGGTTCTTGCAGTCACGGCACGCGAGTTCGATGCCTGCGTCGCGAATCCGCTTGAGGTACTCGGCGGGAACCGCGTTTTCGTTTCCAGATATGAGAACGGCCTTCATCTTGAAAATGCTCCAATTACAACCACGAATATTGTATCATATTTGCATTGCCATAAAGACAAAACATGACCTCGCTAATCGAACAATTTGCCACTGCGACACAGGAAGCCCCCTTCCCCGAGGACCAGTTTTCCCAATTGGCCGCCGAAGTGCGCGAGCGCATTGTGGAGACTGTCGCCAAAAACGGCGGTCACCTCGCCTCCAACCTCGGCGTGGTGGAGCTCACAATCGCCATCCTCGCGATCTTCCGCCCCGAAAAGGACCGCGTCGTGTGGGACGTCAGTCACCAGGGATACGCCTGGAAGCTTCTGACGGGGCGTGCCGACAAGTTCGGCACCATCCGCCAGCATGGTGGCATATCAGGCTTTCTAAAGCGACACGAAAGTCCTTGCGACGCCTTCGACGCCGGCCATGCGGGAACGGCGATTTCCGCCGCGCTGGGCCTGGCGGCAGCACGTGACAGGGCCGGACGCGACGAACATGTCGTTGCCGTCGTGGGCGACGCCTCATTCTCAAACGGCATTTCGCTTGAGGCCCTGAACAATGTCGCAGCAACCACAAATCGCTTCATCGTCGTCCTCAACGACAACGAGATGTCAATTTCGCAGAACGTAGGCGCTCTTTCGCGCTACTTCGGGCGACTCCTCTCAAGCAACCGCTACAACCGCGTGAAGAAGGCGATTGAGAGCGCGGCGAAAAAACTCCGCCTCGACCCTCTCCGCGGAACGTACTACAAGGTCGAGCACGCCCTCAAGGGACTCTTCGTCCGCAACGGCTTCGTCGAATCGTTCGGCCTCCGCTACGTCGGCCCAATCGACGGCCACGACTTCAAATCGCTCCTCAGCGCCTTGGCAATCGCCCGCGATTCCGACCGCCCGATCCTCCTCCACATCGGCACGACCAAAGGCAAGGGCTACGCACCTGCGGAGACAGAGCCGGACAAGTGGCACGGCGTCAGCCCCTTCGACCGCGACACCGGGAAGCCAAAGCCGTCCTCCCCAGGGTTCTCATCAGCCCTTGGCGAAGCGCTTTCGCGACTCGCCGATGACGACAAACGCGTCATCGCCATCACCGCCGCAATGAAATCGGGAACGGGTCTCGACGCCTTTGCGGCAGCCCATCCCGACCGTTTCTTCGACGTTGGCATCTGCGAGGAACACGCCGCCACCTTCGCCGGTGGTCTCGCCGCCGCCGGAATGCACCCGTTCGTGGCGCTCTACTCGACCTTTGCCCAGCGCGCGGTCGACAGCGTCTTCCACGACATCTGCCTCCAGAACCTGCCTGTAACCTTCTGCCTCGACCGGGCGGGCGTCGTCGGCGCGGACGGCCCGACGCACCATGGTCTCTACGACATCCCACTCCTCCGCTCCTTCCCGAACATAACCATGCTTCAGCCGCGTGACGAGGCAATGCTGGGCAAAATGCTTCGCGCCGCGCTAGCCCTCCCCTCCCCCTGTGTCATCCGCTACCCGCGCGGCAAGGGCGTCGCCATCGCCGGCGCAACGGCAAACGACAACGCACCCTTTGAAATCGGCAAGGCGGAAATCGTCCGAAAGCCTGTCCGTGACAAGGCCAACATCTGGATATGGGCGCTCGGCGACATGATAGCCTCAGCAACAGAGGCGGCAGACATCCTTGAAAAGGAAGGCCTGTCCGTCGGAATCGTCGACCCCCGCTCCATAAAGCCGCTCGACACCGTACTTCTGCTTTTGCAGGCGCGAAGCGGCGCGCGCATCGTCACAATTGAAGACGGCTGCGCCATCGGAGGCTTCGGCACCGCTGTTTTGGAGACGCTTTCCTCGGAACACCTCCCCGGCGCGCTAATCCTTGGCTTCCCAGACGCCATCGTCGGTCAAGGAACGCAAAAGGAACTCCTCTCAGACTACGGACTCGACGGAACCTCCATTGCCGCGAAAATCAAGACTTTTTGAAACTTGCCCTTGTTGGCCAAGATGTGATATAATCAATACTTAATGGGGGCGTTATGAACACCGTAATGAATGTCAACGAAGCTAAGTCAAATTTTTCCGGTCTCTTGTCGTTCGTCCATAAGGACAGGACGACCGTGACAATCATGCGTTACGGACATCCAATCGCGCAGATTGTCCCATGCCCGCAGAAGAGGAGCCTCCGCAAGGATCCCCTATTATCGCAGATAAAGATCAACGGAGATCTTTTCGAGGACGATTCATCTGACTGGGAGGACTTATGATATAATAAGTCTTCTTATGTCTTCGTTCCTCTACCTTGCCTTGACAACCTTTATCCCGGGACTCGAGCTTCGCGCGTCGATTCCGTTGGGGTTTTTCCATTCCGACATCCGCGCCACGCTCGGGCTGCCGGGCGTCGTGCTTACCTGCCTCATCGTCAACATCTTCGTCGGCATTATCGTTTTCGCCCTCATGAAGCCAGTCGAACTCATCCTTCGCAAGTGGGGTTGGTTTGACCGCCACATCTGGCCAGTTCTTGAAAGCAAGCGCGAAAAACTCCGCCCCCTCGTTGAAAAGTACGGTGTCTGGGGCGTTGCCATCTTCATAGGCGTCCCCCTTCCGGGAACCGGGGCCTACTCAGGCGCCGTCGGGGCCTACCTCCTGGCACTCGACAGAAAACGTTTCTGGCTCGCAAACCTCATCGGCGTCGCCATCGCGTGCGTCGCGGTGACGGCGATATGCATTTTGATCGACAAGGGCGCGGACCTCGGCTTCGTCCGCCGCCTGTTCCTCAAGGAAGCCTGACTTCAACCCAACGCTCCGCCGTGCGCGGGCGCCACCAACAGCAAAGGACACCCAACATGGAAATGGTCAAGTTCAACGGATGGGACTGCATCCGCCTCACCAACGGCAAGGTCGAGCTCCTCGTCACCCGCGACATCGGCCCGCGCATCATCCGCTACGGTTTCGTCGGCGGCCCGAACCTCTTCGCCGAAATTCCCTCGCACATCGGCGGACACGGCGAGAAGGAATGGATGAACCGCGGCGGACACCGACTCTGGGTCGCCCCCGAGGCCGATCCGTGGAGCTACGAACCCGACAACGAGCCATACGCGTCCGCCATCCAAATTTCCGGTGGAGTCCGCACCGTCCAGGCCGCCGGCCCCATCACGGGACTTGAGAAGCAGATGGACATCGTCCTCGATCCCGACACGGGCTTCGTCACCATCCAAAACAGGCTCACCAACCGCAGCGACCACCCAGTCCACTGCGGCGTCTGGACGATCGCCGTAATGGGCCTCAACGGCCGCGCCATCTTCCCGCTCCCCGAGAAGAAACTACCACCTGACCAGATTCTCACCGCCGTGCAACGCTGGGCGACATGGTCGTACACGGACTTCTCCGACCCGCGCTGGACCTGGGGCTCGCGCTTCCTCTTCCTCCGCCAGGACCCCTCCGCCAAACACCCGCAGAAGATCGGCATGGAGAGCGATGCCGGCTGGATGGCCTACGAGCGCGAAAACATGCTTTTCATCAAGAAGTACAGCCACTTCGCCGGCGCCGAGTATCCCGACTACGGCACAAACGTACAGACCTACACCGGCTCCGAAATCCTCGAACTCGAGCAGCTCGGACCGCTCTCGACGCTTCAGCCAGGCGAGTCCATCTCGCTCCCCGAGGAATGGCGCATCTACGGAGACTTCGCCCCGTGCAAGGACGAGGCCGATGTCTTCGCCCGCGTCGTTCCGCTTGTTTAACAAGGATCAAGGAGAATAGGCGATGGCCACCGAAGCAAAGGAACAGACATGGAAGGTGAAGGCCGAGGACGGCTCGGTCTTCGGCCCGGCCTCGATGGCCACCCTTCTCGCATGGGCGCGCGACGGGCGCCTCGCAGCATCGCATGTGATATCGTCAGATGGCAAAACATGGACGCCCGTCGCCTCGCATCCCGAGCTCGCAATGAACTGGATCGCCGAAATCTCCCCCGGCAAGTTCTACGGTCCAATCCACCGCGACGCTCTGGACGAGCTCATCCGCAACGGCACAATCGACGCGGATGCACCGCAATACGTCCGCACCCGCTCGGCCGAAGACCAGCCAGCGCGTCTGCGCGAGCACAATGCGTCGCTCGCCGCCCAAATCGAGGCCCTACGCGCCAACTTTGAAAGTCAGGCGACGAAGTTCGAGGAGGAGCTGGAGGCTTCAGAAAAGACAATCACCGAACTCAAGGCGCAGCTTGAGACGCGTGACCTGGAATTCGAGGCCGAACGGCAGGACTTCCGCGCAAAGGAATCCAAGTTGCAGGCCGAGCTTGCCAAGGCGGAAAAGCGTGCCGAGACGCTTTCCGCCCAGGCACAGCAGACCGAGGGACGCGGGCGCACACGCGCCGCAGACGCGGCGCGCATCGCCGAACTGGAGTCGAAGGCCTCCGCGCTTAAAGAGGCGCTGGAAAAGTTGCGCACAGAGTCGGCGGAGGCCGGGGCCGAGGCGCGCCGCGCCTTCCGCGAGACCGACACCGCCCTGCAGAAGGAGCGCGCCGACTTCGCGCGCTTCCGCTCCGAGGCGCAAGCCTCCGCCTCGCGCCTCAAGGCGCTCGAGATCCGCGAGGAGTCGATACGCAAGCTCCTGCAGCAGGCCGCCGCAATCATGTCGGAAGCAGCACCTGCGAACGGCGGCGGCGCCATCGAAGACGCGGAAGTCGTCAACATCGGCTAGAAACTGGCGCGGTAATTCCGCGCCAGTTCTGTTTTTGCATCGGCGAAAAGCTCATCCTTCTGCTCTGGCGAAATGGCGCGCCAGTGGAGGAACCTGCGACGGATCGCCGCGACAAAGGGGCCGTTCAGCCGCAGCCAGGCGTCAAGCGTGCCCGTAAGGCGTGTGAGAATCATCTTGGCTATGTACTCGTGGGTGTCGGGATCTGTGGCGAGCTCGATTTCAAGCTGTTGCGAAACACCGAGGTCGAAGGGCTTGAGCCAGACGCGGACGGACAGTTCCGGTATGTATGCCCCATCCGCGAGCGGGTCTGTGTGGTCCGAGAGTTTCAGTTCCGGCTCGGCGGCGAAGAACAAGCCAGCGCCCCCTTCGCCAAAGCCCTCGAAATACCGATGGAAGAAGGCCAGAACGGCGATCCGGTCGTAGTGAGTGAAAGTGAACGGAAGAAGGATGGAGAGGCGCCCGTCGGCGTCGGGCTTCGGCAGCGTCCATCCGGCATTGTCGGCCGGCTTGGCAATGCGCATCGCCGTTCGCGCCGGATACCACGTCGAGAGAAGCGTGGCGGCTGCGATTGCGAGCGAGGCGTAGACGCATGTGGCGCTCGTGAAGTTCATGCCCATTCCCGTTGGACCGAAGAGCGTGACCAGGCGTCCCGCGCCAAGTGAGAACACATAGCCGAGCACGGAGCCGACCACGGCGTAGACAAGCGATTCGGCGATGAAGATGAAGAAGATGTAGCGCGGCGCGATTCCGACGGCGTTGTAGACGTAGATTTCGCCTTGCCGCTCGTACACCGAGCCTTTCATGGTGTTGAGGACCGTCAGCGCCGCAATGATGAGCGGTATCAGGAGTTCGAGGAAGCCTGTGGCCGAGCGGCTGCGGGCGCGCTGGCCGACAAAGGCTGTGCCGTCCAGCGCGTAGTGGCACTGACGTCCGCTCCGCTCCATGTACGAGACGATTTCCGCGCGGGCGGTTTGATAGGGTGCGCCCCCCATGTCGATAACGGCGGAAGACGTGCGCATGCCGCGGCGGTCAATTGACAGGGAATCATTCGGAATCAGAATTATTTCATCGACGGCTACGCGCATGGCCGTGTCGTTGGCTATGACGATGTTGCCTGGCGCAAAGCGTGTCGAAGTCAGCGATTCGACATCGAATGGAAGAAGGTCGTGGCCGTCGGCGTCCGTAAGCGCGGCGAGGCTTGAGGCGTCGAATATGTTCTGCACGTAGAACGGCACGCCGTTGATGGTGACCGGGACGGTTCCCTGCTCCACCATCTGCGGCGTGACGCCGAGTTGCGAAGCCATCAGTTCCGGGATTATTACGGGACGCGGCGCGGTGCTCTGGACGTCGAACGCCGTGAGCCAACCGTTGGTGCAGAGAAGGCGGATTGAACCCGCAAGTGGCTCCGTCGGGTCGAAGCCGAGGGCGGCGCGGGCCATGCGGAGGCGCGAGGAGTCCCCCGTCCCCACCGAAACCTTTAGAGTAGGAGAACGCAGTGTCTGCTTGTTCCCGTCGAACCAGCCGGTGTACATGGTGCGGCGGCTGACGGTGTAATGCTCGCCGAATTCGGACTTGAGGGCGTCGACTTCGGCCAACGAGATTGGCATGAATTCCTTGTCGCGGACAACGATCCCCTGGTAGGGCGCGCGGCCGATGGCGCGCTCGGAATCGACTATGCTTGTCTGCACCGAGGTGAAGCAGACCATGACGAAGGTCATGAGGACGAGTGTCGCGCATGTCAGCCCTGTGCGCACGCGACGGCGGTGCATGTTGTTGAGACCGAGCATGAAGGCCGTGAGGATGATGCCGGACTTGTTACCTTCCGCGCCGGCGACATGCCCCTGCGAACGGCGCAGGGCGTCGATGTTTTCCTTGAACTTGCCCGAAAGGAGCGCCATGACCGAGCCGACGATGATGATGATGACGAAGCCCAGCAGTACCATGGCCGAGGAGCGGATCATGTGGAATGCGGGATGGAGCAGACGCAGAAGTAAAAAGACAACGAGGAAAATCGCGCCCTGCGCCAGCAACTGCTTGCGAACGTCCGTGAATCCGAAGACAAGCTTCTCGAAGAAGAAGGCGAAGGGCACGAGAAGCCCCAGGTACCAGATGATGCCGAAGACCGCCTCCGCAATCGCGCCCCGCACGACCGGGTGGTTGAGGATGAGGTACGACAGCGCCTCCCGCATCCGGCGCAGGCGCGACAGCGCCGCAGGCGCTGTCGCGCCGTCCTGAGTGGCCGGCGCCAGCTCGGCCACGGAGGCCTTCGCGGCTTTGGCCGCGAAGGCCTCCGTCAGCTCATCCGCGATGCCGTAGCGGCGCTGGAGGTCGAGACGCTTGTCCGTGAGCCAGGTCATCGAGGCGACGGCCTCGGAGGCGATGCCGCGCAGGAACGGCGTGTCGGCCGCAAGGTAGCCGGGGCCTTCGATTTCATTGCCGCTCGGTTTCCATGCGGGTGAATTGGTCGCGGTGGTGCCAAGCAGGAACTCGCGCGTGACGGCGACCAGTTCGTTTTCCGGCGCGCCGGCCTTGAGGGTCACGAAGAAGCGGGCGTCTGGCGGCAGGAAGTTCATGAAGCCGTCTGGCATTGCAAAGGGGCAAGTCGAGGAAAAAGCCCCCAGACCTTTCGCGCCTATGAAGGCAAAGCTGGTGAAGGCCTTGAGCGACTGAGGATTGACCGTGTCCAGCATGACCACGGGCGTCGCGCGGTAGAGGATGTGGTTAAGCGGCTGGTAGTTCCCCGGCAGGTGGTTGGAGGCGTAGAGCGACTGCGCGGACTGGCCGTAGTCCTTCGCGTAGATGATGCGGCCCAGATTGTCGAACAGGAAGGCGTCGTAGCGGAACCATCGCTCCCAGTTCATCGCAGGGATGACGCCGAACGGGATGTCGTATTCGCCGTAGGGATTGGTAAAAAGGGGCTGCTTGCGGTCGGTGGAGCACACGAACGCGTTGGCGACGGCATAGTTGGGAATCGCCGAACTGCCGACGCCTGACGCGAAAACCTTTCCGTGGACATTGAAGCCGCCGCGCGTTGGGAGACGGGGAAACGGAATGGTTGTTTCCGCCATTGATGCGGCGACATCGGCGTAGACCTTCATGGAGTTTGCCGGCATGCACGCCGGATTGGCGAACTCCGTTTGCGCAAAAGGATGGAGCGAGCGATGCTTCGACTTGGTGGCGGTTACGATGGACAGGGCCGGGAAGGAGGCCGCGCAGAACGGCAGTGAATCAAGCTCCGCCGTAAAGAACTGCGAAAAGCCGGCCCATTCGGCTTCCGCGACCTCCAGCGCGCCCGACAGCCCCAGCGACAGAACGGACTCGTCCGTCATCGTCTTGAAGATGCTGTAGGTCTCGCTGCTGACGGGCATGTCGCGGCCAAGGGAGGCGCCAAGCTTTTCAACGCCGTCATCGGGAAGCGGGGAGAATCGCGGTGAAATGGCGCAGATGTCGGTGTAGTTGGCGAAGAGGTCGATCAGGGCCGAATCGGCCTCCAGCATGGCGCGCCGGTCGAGATGGTAGTCGCGCAGACGTTCAATGGAGGCCTTGAAATTGGCGAGAGGGTCTATGCCGAAGGCTTCGACTTCTTTGAAACGCTGGACCGCCTTGGCGAAGGGAATGCCGGAGATGCTGTTTAATCGGTCGTAGATTCCTTTTTCGCGGCGGAAGCGATGGTAGTCGGCGGAGTCGAGGTCGTCGGGATGCCGTTGGTAGGCGATTCTCGCCTGAAGAAGATTCTCCGCCTGCCGAAATACGAGGTCGCGCATCGAGGCGGAGAAGCGCTCGGCCAGGAATTTCTGCGTTGGCTTTGGCAAGGTTCGCATCGCCGCCGACAACTCGGCAGCCCGATTGCTGTTGTCCGCTTGCTGATCAAAAACGCCCTTCAGCATCACCGAGATTTCCTCGATCTTGGCCAGTCGCGATTCGTTCTGCGCAATGTCTTCCGCAAGGCGAATGGCGGGCTGCGAGCGGCGGTCGATGAAGCCGATCGTCGAAAGCAGTCGGTTGGCGCCGGCGTGGTTTTGGGAAAGGCCGGTCATGGCGACGAAGATGACATCGCGCCTGAGGTTGTCGCGGACAGCGGCAAAGGCCTCGGCCGTCTGAACGAGCATCGCCGTCTGGAAGACCTCTAGCGAGCCGGCGGCGCAATCCGGCAGAATCGAGCCTGCGTCATAGAGAACCGGCACGAACAACGCCCGGCCCGACGACGACGGCGCGCGCAGCACGGCGACGACGTTCTGCGTCCGCGCGTTGCGCCATGTGGAAACGGCGTCGATGCGCACGACATCCCCCACATGGTCGAGGATTTCCGGCCCGCATGCGACTCGGACGATGTTTGCGGGAAGCTTCTGAAGTATGACGAAGCGCGAGATCGTCTCCCAGTCCACGGCTTCAAGTCCGTCATGGTGGGTGTAGATCACGGCCTTGAAGCCGACATCCACATAGCGTGCGGGATTGAGTCCGTAATCGCCGAAGACATCGCCCCCGACGTCGATTACGGCGATCCTGCCGGAAAAGTCACGACTTGACCGCATGGACGCCGTGTCGGCGATGAAGAGTTTGCCCTCTACGCCGTCAGGCCCCGTTGTGACTGGCTGCGCATAGTTCGGCGACAACGGCCAGACTGCGGCGCGGAAAGTCGCGTTCGACACGAATCCCGAACCTTCGGCGAGAAGCGGATACGCGATGTCGACGTCCTGAGTGTAGATATCCAGGCCAAGGGAGCGGAACCGTCCGAGGAGGTAGTCGCGGGTTTTGGCAAGTCCTGGCTGTCCCGGCGCGCGCGAACCAAAGGCGGAGATTTCCCCAAAGGTGCGGCAGACGGATTCCGGGGAAAGCGCCTTAAAGACCTTTTCACGCGGGATGGCGTCGCCGGCTTCGTCCTGGATGTGCACCGGGGGGGTGGCCATGCGGACGAAATGGAGCGACAACGCGGCGCATGCCAACGCGCCGAAAATCAGCGCGGAGACAAGATGGCCGAGAAGCCGTTTCAGTGTTGGTGAGTCCGTCATGGGATGCCGAAATAGAAGTTTGGAGAGCCTTGAGCGGCCGCATGGCCGTTGATCAGCGTGAAAATTGCGACAGAGGCCACGCAGCCGGCGAAGACGCCGATGAAGAACGGCAGGAGCTTGGACCGCACGGCCTTGGCGCCGCCTATCCTGAGAACGGCCCATCTTATGGCGCAGGCGGTAATGAGCGTGCCCCAGTTGGCCCCCTCGTATTGGTAGGTGAATCCGAGCAGGAATCCGATGGGATGGAACCAAAAGCCCGCGAAGTACTGGCGCAGAACCGTCAGCACGGCCATCATCACGCCACTGAATATCATGGAGATGCGGCTCCAGTTGGAGGTCGGCGACGAAGTGATCGCACTTGGGTCGAGCCACTGCAGCGTGGCAAGGGAGAGCGGCGCGCGGATTCGGGTCACATACCAGCCGTAGCTGTTGTAGAAGCCTGATCCGCGAAGGGTGTTCGCGCCTGAGGCGTAGCCGTTGGAGAGGAAGACGATGCCGCCGAGGATAAGTCCGCCAAGGATGCCGAGGATGCAGGTGTAGGCGATGTGTCGCGGACGGATCTTCATCCTGTGGCCGATTTCAATCATCTCGAACTGCATTCCGGGAATCAGGCAGAAGACCGTCGTGGTCAGGAAGCCGGAGAGGAGGAGCGTGACGAGCATCCCGCGCGCGCCGAAGACGCGCGCGCCGCCAAGAGCCCCGATGAGCAACATGACGTTGTACGGGACGAAATAGCCGAAGGGGCTGCCGCATTCGACGCGGTATTTCGCGGAGATGAAGCCGCAGATGACGAGGAATGAGAAAAGGACCTGCATCGAGAGAAGCGACGAACCTGAAAGCCCCGACCAAAGCGCCACGCCGATGTGGCAAAAGACGAAGAGGATGACGGCCCTCCTCGGCGTCAAGACATCGTCCGGATCGCCGCAGCGGCCGCGGAAGGCGTCCTTGAGTATGCCCCAAAGATACTTCGCGGAAAGTATGATGATAATCAGGAAGTAGCCGAAATAGGCGCCTATGCACTGGTCGTCGAACCATGGGAATCCGTTGTTCGAGTCGATTCCGGCGACATGGCCGAAGAAATAGGCCGAGCGGCAGACCCAGTAGCCGACCACAATCGACATCAGCACGTTGAGTTCGAAAAAGACGGCAATGGCGCAAATGAAGAGAGAGAACTCGAAGGGGACACGGAACATCCCGCCGAAGATGGGGTTGGAAATGTAGTCGTGGACCACAAAGCGGATTGTCATGTCGGGGAAGCGCGGGTTGTAGTAGTGCATTCCCTTGAGCAGCCCGTAGCACAGCGCGAAGGCGAAGCCGGCCCACGCCCATTTGTTCCGCCAGATGGCCGCGAACGGCGAAGTCGAATCGGCATCGTCGGAGCCGGCGCCGACAAGCGCGAGCGGTATGCGGGTGTTGGGCATGGGATAGCGTTCGCTTTCGGCCCATTTGCGGCGCATGATGACGTTCATGCTGAAGATCGCGCCGAGAAGAAGCATGACGTAGGCGCCCCAAATCGCGAGCGGCCCCGCCCAGCTGCGGAACGGGACAAGCCCGCCGACATGGAACGCAAGCGAGCGGAGCGACCAGCGCCGCGCGGGGCGCACGGCCGCGAATGGCGGACGCTGGGCGGGCGTCATCGCCTCCCACTCCTTCTCGTCGACGATCTTGCGTCCCTGGAAGACATCCATCAGCGGGGCGACGGAGAAGAAGCGCGGGTCGGCGAGCTCGACTGTGCCGCGCCCCCTGAGGCCGATGCGCAGGACAAGGTTGCTTTCGCAGACTCGCGCCGGGAAAACGCCATACCTGCCGATTCTCACGAAGCCTGTCTTATGGACCCATGTCTTCTGCGTGGATGGCGCAGCCTTTACGAGCATGTTCGGCGTGGCGGAACCGTCCGCGATGGTCTCGGCGAAAACCGCTGTTTCCGCGTCGACGCCCTCCCCCCTCGCAAGAACTGAAATCAGGAACGGCTCGCGGAAGTCCGGCTCGACGGCATCTTGCCCGGAATTGACGGCGAAAGCATATTCGACATAGGAGATGTCGCTGGCAGAGGCGTTGGTGATGGCAAGGTACGGGCCGTGCTCCCCCTTCTCGATCTCGCCATACGCCCATGCTGCCGAGCCGTGGAGGGTCGCGGTCGTCGCAGCCGGAGGGGTTGCGACGGCGTGGCGGTTGCGGCGGAACCTGGACGAGAGCCAGATGGCCGTTGGTCCGTCGTCGCCGCCTATGACACAGATTCCGTCTTGGTGGCTTCTGTCGCCTATCAAGCCGAATACGGCCGGCGCGCGTGAGAGAAAAGTGTTGGGGACGGTTTCGGCGACCTTCCCATTCTGCATTTTGCATTCTGCATTCTGCATTGTCTCCGCGCTGTCCGGCTCGGAGACCAGGTTCGGCCCGTGCGGCCAGAGGCGGTCGTCGAAGGCGTCGATGTAGTCGAAGTTCTGGCTCATCGGCGTTGCCGAAATCATGCCGAAGAAGCGGTGCCAGAAACCCTGTGACATCAGCGGCACCGACATCATGGTGGCGAAGGTCACGCAGACGATTTCGGCCTTGGAAAGGAGTCGGAACTTGAAGAATGTCGCCATCAGCCCCGTGAAGAGCGTCAGGCCGACAACGGCGAGAATGGCCGGTATGGGGATGGCTGATTCTGGAATCGTCCACGCCTCGCGCACGACGACGGCGGAATGGTTCGTGTAAATCGCCGCCAGCACCATGCAGAGAATGGATGCCGTCAGCGCCCGGAAGGTCATTCCGGGCACGAACCTGTGGTTCTCGTCTTTTCCGCTCTTTCCCATTTGCATTAGTTTAGCAACAACTGTGCCAATTGGCTCGTCTCATTCGTCGAGCGAGAGCTCCTCGATGGTGGCCTTCGGGCGCAGGGCGTCTTCAAGAGGCTTTTCGGTTCTCGGCATGACGAGGGCGACAAAGCAGACTTGGAGCGGATACCACCCGCTCCCCTTGTGGACGACGCGAATCTCGTTCGCGCCTTTGGCGAGAAGGGTGGCGGGGAAGGTCCATCCGTGGCTTGAATAGGGCCCGTCCCAGCCCATGTTGCATGGGTTTGCGCCGTCATGGAGCGTCGTCCCGTTTACGGTGATCTGGATTTTGGCGCACGCCCCCTGCCCGTAGAGCAGCAGTTTGCATTCCCCCTCCCGCGGAGGATTCCAAATCTCCGCCTTCGCCCAGGCCGTCCCGCCTTCCTGCACGCACGCCACCAGAAGCGAACCTTTCCCGCTTGAGTTCTTCTTGATCTCGGGGAAAACCTCGGCGGAAGCGCCGTGGAAGTCGATTGCATCGAGGAGAATGTCGCCATCGACCTTGTTCCAGCCCGCCGAAGAGGCGATTGCGCGCGTCTTTTCAAGCCAGCCTGCGTTCAGCTTCCTGAAGTCGGGCGGATTCTTGACGGCCTTGAGAATGCCCTCCGCCCAGCCAAGGCCGCGCATCCACGCGCCCATCTCGTTCATTTTGTCGCGGCCGACGAGCGCGACGGCATTCGCCGTCGCCTTGCGGATCGTGATGACATCCCGCTCGACTTCGGCGGGGTCTTCGTCGCGGACGGCCGTCGTGACCTGGCCGTACTTGTAGCGGTCGAAGCCCGAAAGGGCGCCAAGCGCGGGAACGAGGGTCTCGTAGAGTCCCTTGCCGACGTACTGTTCGAGGCCGCGCCGGATCGAGCGCTCCATGTCGTACGCGCCGACGTTCCACAGGCAGTCCGCGAGCGATGTGATCTGCGGGCACTCCATCGGCGTGTGGGAGTTCTTCTGGTAGCCGCAGACATCCTTCTCGAAGAAGCCCGGATAGTGCCAGCCGTTCCAGTCGGTCTTGTCCACGATGTACGACAGACTGTGGTGCGGGCCGGTTCTGTTCTGGAAGAGAATCGGCCGCCGTCCGATGAGGTCCGTGTACCACTTCACGGAGGACGGCGACTTCTTGTGCGAGACGACGCGGCCGCCCGTCCAGCAGATCATCGTTTCGGGAGGCAGCTTGCGAAGGCTCCGGAGATACTTCTCGCGGTCGTCCGGATAGCGATGGCGCGCGTCGGGCCCCCAGTAGAAGGGCGGGCAGTACTGGAACTTGAAGTCGGGGTATTCGGCCTTGATGGCGTCGTGCCAGCGGACGAGGTGGTCGGCGTCGTAGTCCGATGGCTTAAGCCCCGTGGCCTCGTCCTCCTTCGTGAGGGTGTCGTAGCGGCAGTCGTCGTTGGGGTAGTAGATGCCCGCGCCGAGGGCGGCGATTTTCTTCCCGGCTTCGATCTGCATCCCAAGGAAGCTGTTCCAGCAGTAGGGCCAGCCCATGTTCTGCGTGTAGGTGAGGAAGCCATAGTAAAGATCAAGGCCGAGGCTCTTGAACTCACGCGCCATGGCGGCGGCCTGGAGCATGTTGAGGGGCGTGTAGCGCCCGTTCGTCAGGACATGGCCCTGGTGCGTCACGCAGTTCATCTTGTTGAAGACGGTGAACTCGGTGCAGTCGCTCCAGAACGCGCCGAGGTAGCCGCGGCGAGGACAGTCCGGCCAGTCGTCGAGGCGGCAGTGCCGCATCCGCTTGGCTTCCGGGTCGAGGATCTGGATGAAGGAGACGATTCCCCAAAGCACGCCCTGCGAATCGCGGGCGCGGATTTCCGCCCCAGTCTCACCCGCGTCAAGGCTGTAACCCTCCGGGCGGTCCACGCGCGCCTCTGGGTCAAGCGCGATGACAAGCGTGTAGGCGCCGGACTCGCCAAAGCGGAGGCTGAAGCCGCGCGAGAGAAGCTTCTTTTCCAGTATGAGCGTCACGCGCGCGTCGTCGCGGGCGACACCCTGGAGATTGACTGTGATCTCGGGGCAAGGAGTAAAGGTCTCGTCATAGTCGGCCTTCTGCGCCTCGGGGAAGGCGCGAAACCCCGTGTGCCGGGGAAGGTGAAGCCTGTCCGGCGAAGCGCCCGTCAGGTAGTCGTACGCCCAGCGGGACCAGGCCGAGTAGTTCGGCTTGCCGCGAATCGACGTCGGGATGTGCAGGCCGTTCAGTTCCGTAAGGGTGGCCACGCATGCGTTGGTCTTCCCCGCGCCCAGTTGCGCCTCCGCCAGACAATACAGGGTTCTGGCGAGATCGTAGTCCTTGGAGGTCAGCTCCCCCCTCGCATGGGAGTATGCAGCTTCGGCGTCGGTCCACCGCTCGCGGAAGACAAGTGCGTCGCCGAGGTTGAGCCAGCGGATGGCATCGCGCGGGTGGGCTTCCGCCGCGGCCTGGCACCGGGCGATGTACCGGTCGCTCATTTCGTCGCACTTTTCCTGCGCGAGGGGTTCAAGCGAGTCGGTCGGCACGTCGCGCCATCTACGCTGGAACCCCTCGCACCAGGCGCTGTGGATGCAGACCGGGGCGTCGTTGGTAACGGGGGCTTCCTCGCCGAGTTCCATGACGGGAAGTCCGATGTCCGCCAAGTTTTCCGGAATCTGCAAATCGTCGTCTGGCGGGGCCGCCGCCGGTGCGTTTGATGGGACGTAAAAGACGCCGACGATGAAGCATCCCGCCATTGCGGCGCAAAGGGAGGCGTATGTCTTCATGCAACCATGATACCACACCGCGCCGCGCGAGGGGTTGCAAATCCCGGACCTGCGTCAGTCCAGCTGCAAGCCGCCCTCTTCAACGACTGCGGGGAGGTCGGTGTCGAGATCCGGCGCGGCGGGCGGCGGAGGGGGTGGCGGAGGCAAAGGCGGGGGCGGCTCGTCGGAGACCTCGAAGCGGAAGTTGCGGAACTCCAGACCGCTATGCTCGGTGGGCATCTGCTGGAACTGTAAGGCAAAGAAGCCGATTTGCGTCCAGTCGTCCCCGGCGATTCCCCACGAGAATGGTAGAATGGCTGTCTGCCATGTCTCGGGGTCGTTGTCGGTGCGGTAGAAGGGGGATCCGTCTGGGTGCTGTGCCACGCGCCAATTGCCAAGTTTGAAGGATTCGCCTTTGAAGCCCTTGAGCATGAACTGCGGCGTGGCGTGGTCATGGTAATTGCCCCACTGGTCGGGGAGGCGGTTCATCTCGAAGACAAGCTTCTTGTATTTGCCGCGCTGGTACGGCACGCGGTTCGTGAACTCGCACGTGGCCGTGACCCATGAGGTCGCGTTGTCGTCAAGCGCGACCTTCCAAACTCCGTTCGTCACGGATGCCCTCACGCCATTGCCGGCAATGTTCTTTTTGAGCGCGCCACCATCGACCGTGACGTACTCCGGCCCCGGCTCCTCCACCGATATGGCGGCGATGAGCGGTATCTGCGCCCCGCATGCGGAGACGATGTCGATCGCCGCGATTGCCTTCTCCGGGTGCGGATTGGTCCAGCGCCAAAGGTAAAGGCCCTTGTTTCCGTCGTTCGCCCAGCCCTTCACGCAGTGAGCCGCCTCCATGTCGGCGGTCAGGGCGAGGAAACCCCAGTCCCAGACTTCCCGGTAGTTGCGGACGGGCAGCTCCTCGACTGAGCCGTCGCCGTAGTGGACGACGTAGGTGAAGGCCGTCTCGACCTTGTTCAGGATGCCCCAGGCGATGGCGTGCAGGAAGTAGATGTTGCCGACCTTGCGGTCGACCTTGATGCCCTCGATTTTCTCCGGGTACGGCATCTCGTCCGCGGGGGCTTCCTTGAGGCGTTGCGACTTCATGACGATGCAGTCGCGGTAGCCATTTTGGTCGTAGCGGATGAAGTCCATCGGCACGCCGTTGCAGACGGTGACGCCCCACGGCGTGTCCGTGAGCGACTGCTGGATGCCCTGATCGGTCCAGCCGTCGCGCCCATCGCCCGCGACCTTGTCAACGAAGCGGCGGTTCGCGAAGGGGCGGAGGTCAAGCGGGTGGATCTTGTCTGGATCGACTTGGAAGGCGGGCCGCGCCGCGATGCGCTTCGCCTTCTCCTCCTCGATGCGCTTGCGTCCAGCCTCCATTGCTGCGGCGGCGGAGAGCGGCTCCAGCCACTTCGCGCGCGGGCCGGAGTAGCGTTTGCGCAGCGCTGCCTCGGGGCCACGCACCAAAATCACGCTCTCCCCTGGCTTGAGGTCGAGAATGTAGTAGCCGTTGACATCCGGCTCCAGTATCTGCCGATAGGCGACCATTCTGGACCAGCCACCGTCCTGAGTGGCCGGCGAAAGCTCGGCCACTCCCGGCCGATTCCACACGCGCACCATCTGCTC
>JAEEGJ010004977.1_pt1 | contig 43100 bp, 22 predicted proteins | sample 8958761 | NCBI WGS metagenome assembly JAEEGJ01 (sample SAMN16246546, study PRJNA631951) | gut metagenome | biome: gut microbiome; feature: rumen; material: RS-attached | host: Bos | place: Iran: Karaj | collected 2018-10
AGTTCTTGGTGCTTTTGACGAACCGCCTCCTGATTCAACTCGTTCAAGAAAGATTTTTCTTCGGCGGTACGGTCTGCCGGATTCTTCGCGATAAACTTGCTCGGAGTACCGTCTTCGCCCACATACACGTAACTGCCGTTACCGTCACCTGCTACAAGGAAGCCGTCGGAAGTTTCGGTAAAGAAGTAATGTTCGTCACCAAAATGACGAATCGAAACGGAGCTACCGTCCTTGTTAGAAACAGTCTGGAAACCCGGAGCAGCCGGACGTGCGCCTACCTGCGAAACCAGGGTACACACTGCCGCCATCATGCATATAGAAAACACCTTTTTCATATCCCAAATTCCTCTTCTATAAAATAACCCTTTTTTTCCGAAATATTCCAACTTGGTGTAGTAAAAATGTGTTAGCAACGTGTAACAAAAGCTTAAAAACAGTTCAATTTCGCTAATTCGGTGTAAAAATTCCCATTTCTTAGCCGTTTCCCGCCATTTTGTGACCTGCGTAACATGTTCTCAAAAATTTCAAAAAAAAGTATACAATATCTGCATAAAAAATCTATATTAAGACCGTGAATCGCTATTTAGACATATATCAGTTTACTCATTTTCGCAAGTTCTTGGAAGAATACCAGGTTGCCCGAGCCAAAGAGGAACCCGGTTTTACCCGTACCGAAATTTGCAACCTGCTCGGCCTCGAAAAAAGCCGCAGCTATTTTGCAGACGTTGTCAGGGGCAAGAAGGTCAGCCCCCGCATGGTACAGAAATTTATCGAAATCCTGGAACTCGACAAAAAAGAAGCCAAATATTTTGAAACCCTGGTCGAACTGGACCAGGCCAAAAACGAATCTATCCGCAACGCCGCGATGCAGGAACTGCTAAAGCAGCACCCGAACCCGCAGCATATCATGAACGAGGACGCCTACGAGTACTACAGTCACTGGTACAACAGCGCCCTTTTCGCCATATTAGATGCCATGGACGTGGACGACGACATGACTCCGGTTCAAAAGCGGATATTCCCCAAGGTTCCGCTTGGCAAACTGAAAGATTCGCTCGCCCTGCTCGAAAGGCTCGGGCTCGCCCGCAAGAACGAAAACGGATTCTGGAAGCCCACTAAAGAAAGCATCAGCAGCGGCCCGTACAACAACGCCGACCTGATCAAGCAATACCAGTTACAGTGCTTTGAACTTTCGAAGCAAGCCCTCATGACGCCGCCCAAGCAGCCGACTACGATGAGCACGCTCACCTTCAGCATTTCGAGCGAAGCTTACAAGAAACTCGAAGCCGAACTGCAGGAATTCAAGGCAAAGGCCAGGCGCATTATCGGCGAGGACAAGGAAAAAGCCGATGGGGTTTACCAGTTGAACATTCACCTGTTCTCAAATTTGGATTAGCCACTAACGATAGGGATGTAAAATGAAAAAAGAACAAATCAAATCTTATTTGTCCCTTGTCGCTGCGGCAATATTGTCACAGGTTGTGGCCTGCAGCCTTCCTAACGATTCCCACGAATCGGAACATGCCGGTGTGCTCACCGAAACCGAATCGGGGCACACCGTGGCTTTTACCCTCCACTCCTACGTCGACGAATACAGCCCCAAACAATCGGCCAAGGTCCATTTCGCACTGACCAAAATCGTAGACGGCAAGACAAAATTGTTGGATTCCGCCACCGTCAAATACGGGGACTACGCCGTATTCGAAGACATAACAGGCGCATACAGCGTCGTCGCTACCGCAACAGGACTGAACGGCGAAAAAGACACGCTCTACGGCGTCGATGTCTTGAAGCGGAACGATGTGGACACGGTATACGTCCGCGTGCAGGAACCTGCCACCCTGAAGATTTCGACCTCTTACACCGAAACCGTCAAGAGCAGCCACGGCGAAGAAACGCAAGAAATTTTCTCTGAAGGCTCAACCCTTTGCATTACGGGAACCCTCACTTGCAAGAAGATTTCCAAGGACGACATCAAGCGCGGTTACGCCATCGTCAAGAACATTCCGCTTTTTGACAACGAAGATTACGTCAAGCAAATTGAAATTCAAAGCGGCAAGGAACTCCGCACGCTGGGCGTCGAATGGAATTTCAGCGCCGGCGACACCCTGTACGCAAGCGAATCCGTGATTGCAGAAAAGAGATGGTTCGATTTCGATTTCGAGCTCCCGGAATCGGACATGTACGACACGATAGGCGGTGCCGTGATCGATTCGCTGATCGTCCCGGTCAAGATGGCCGATGACGATTTCTACCATTACAATTGGAAAGCAGATTTCTTCCTAGACCAACTCGGCAACGTCATCTCCACTTCTTCGAAGAAAAAAGACTTGCTCAACGATACGACTCTATACTGGATTGTCGTTCCCAAGATGGATCCGACCGCGAAGTTGACGTTAGCAAGCGGAGAATTAAAGGACTCCTATACTTACAATCGCCTCAGGGCCTACTGGCCCGAAGTTGAAAAAGACACTCTTTGGCGCTGGATTGAGATTTTCGAGGACTCCAGCTTTGCCATCAGTTTCTGGCTTGAGCTGGACAGCCTTGCCGACAGCACCGTTCTGTTGGGCAGCTGCGATAGCCTGGGCTTTGAAATCCGCCGTTGCCAAAAGGATTCTACCGCAATCTGCACCCGAATCTACAATGGCATCGACACCGCCTCTACCGATTCTATAGAATACGGCAAGGCAAACATTCTCGACGGCAAGCGCCACCACTATTCGCTCGTGATTCACCAGAAGCACTTGACAATCGCGGTAGACGGCGAAACCATCCGCGACACCGATTTGAAACTGTCCGAAGAATTCTACAACGTCGAAGGAATCCGCGCTACCCCTGGTCTTGCGAAAGAAATCCTGTTCTATTCCTTCGGAGACTTCATTCGCTACCCGGGCGACAGAAGCTGGACGCGCCTAAAAGCCTGGCTCTACGCCTTCTACGAATTCCAGAAAGATATTTTCTAAAAGGATATTTAAACGAAATGCTCGCAAGTCCGCGAGCATTTTTCAATCAAACTAGCGTTAGCTTTTACTCGCCCACAACGAGCTTTAAATAAAGTTCCTTCAGGGCGTCGCCCCACAGGTACATGAACGGGGCTGCCACCGCAAGGAAGGGGCCAAAAGGAATCTGGCCAGCGCCTTCGTCTTCTTCGGCGGGGGCGTTCTTATTTTGCGAAGCCTTACTTTGAGCAGCCTTTTTCGCGGCGCGTTTTTCAGCAATCTTTGCATACGGCACCATGACCAGGATGCCGAGAATCGATGCCACCACCAAGACTTCGACAGCGCGGGTCACGCCCATGAGTGCACCGAAACCGGCCAGCAATTTGACATCGCCAAAGCCCATGGCAGCCTTGTTCAGCACCTTGGTCGCCACCCAGCCAAGCAGGTAAAGACCGCCACCGGCAACAACGGCGCCCACAATACTTTGCACCGGAGTCATGCCACCCGGAATAAAAGAAATGACAAGGCCAGCGACAATGCCGCCCACCGAAATAGAATCAGGAATTAATTTGTACTTAAAATCGACAGCGCTTACCGGGTAAATGCCAAGCAACAACCAGAACAGGGCGAGGGCATCGGCCCACACTTCGAGGCTTTGCACCGGAGCCGTAAAATCCGTAGTGAATCCGGTCGCCGCATACAGGGCAAGCGCCCCCAGCAAACCGCACAGAGATTCGCCAATCGGGTAAATAATGCTAATGGGCTGCTTGCAACAGGCGCTCTTGCCGCGCAAAATGAGCCAGCCCACAATAGGCAGGTTATAATAAAGCGGAATGTGCTTTTTGCAAAGCGGGCAATGCGAAGGTGGGTTAATCAGAGAAATCCCGCGGGGCATGCGGTACACAATTACGTTATAAAAACTGCCAACACAGGCTCCCAGCACAAAAAATACGGCCAGACTGTACCAAAGAGGGATTTCTTCCATAAAACTAGCTCCATCGGTGTAAATTTTCACACACGCTTTTCAAATAAAAAAGATAGATTTAAAGTGTAAAAATTGTTTAGTATTTAATTGAGGATGTGCTATGCGTGTACCCCATTTTTTGTTGTTTACCCTCGGCCTTAGCGCTACGCTAGCCCTTTTCGGATGTTCCAGGGAGTCATCCGTCAAGGAAAACGTGAATTTGAAGAATAACCACTCCCGTGTATTCGCCTTTAACGAGCCAATCGAAGATGCCCAGGCATTCGCCGACTCCATGGCAAATGTCGCCACAAGCGAAGCGGACACCATTCCGGACACCCTGACGGTTACCGTGAACGACACCGTGTACCTGATCGGTCTCTTGCCCTACAACGTGGACAAGATATACAGGTTCCAGTGGACACTCACCAAAAAGAACGGCAAGGACACCACCATTATCGGCGACAACGCCAAGCCGCAGGCATGGGCCTACGCAAAACCGGGTCTCTACGAGCCCAAGTTTGTCGCCTTTGACGGCAACAACGCAACCGATACCGCCGGTACCGCTACCCGCAAGTCATGGATCCGCGTCATCGACACCAAGCCGACCTTGGTTGTCCCCAAGGACACCCTCTGGACCAAGCACGATGGCGACATCACCTTCCCGATTTTTGCAAGCGATTCCTTCGGAACGATTGTAGATGTCATGATCGACCTGGACGCAAGCGGCAAGAAAGAATCCGCCAAGACCGTCAAGTACAAGAGGTACGAAGACAACGATTCGCTCTACCTGACAATCAAGAACGAAAACGCCAAGATGGATTCGCTTGGCAACCAGAAGATTTACGTGATCGTAAAAGACGACGATGGCAACGAAACCAAGGACAGCGTGAACTTGCACTTCAACCGCATCCCAAGGCTCAAGGTCATTTATCCGCAAGACGGCGCCCGCCACAACATTAATGACCGATTTTACTTCTACTACGAAGGCGAAGACGACGACAACCCGCAAGATTTGCAGTACTTTATTTACGCCCAGATTTCCAAGAACGGTCAGCCGCCGCAAAAGGCGTTCACCGACGAGGACTTGATTGCAAAGGCTTTCACCTCGAACATCTTTGAACCGATTGATGCCAACGGCAAGAACAATATCACTCTCATCAGTGATCCTGGCAAAGCCATGACGGGCCGCATATACTGGGACATGTACGCCACCGACGGCTATGACGTCGTGAGACTCACCCGTATTTCTACCGGCGAAAAGACAAGCCGTCCGTGGAACTTCTATATCGGCGACTTGAGCTCGACTCAGGGATCTTTCACCGGCGTCATCAAGTACCAGGGCCGTACGGTCCATTCCGGCATTCATATCGAATTCAACAACGGGAACAAGACCTTCGACGCTTACACCGACAGCAAGGGTAACTACACCGTTAAAGCCGATGCAGGCACCTACACCGCCACCGTCACTTCTGATTCGCTCAAGGAATACCAGGGTGCAACCATCAAGGACCTCTTTATTGAATCGGGCAGCCTGTTCCGCATGGACGAAATCGAATTGAAAGATACCGTACCGCCCATGCTTCTCGTGAAAAACATCGACACCCTGACAACACGCGCCTTCAATCAGACGCTTTACGCCCGCGACCTAGGTGCCGGCATCGATTCAGTCAGCGCAAGCATCGATGGCAAGGTAGAGCGTTTAACATGCAGCATCGGCGAAGAAGGGGCCATTTACAACTGCGCCTTGAGTCTGAACAATCTGGTCGACGGTAACCATAAGTTCATTTACAGCGCCAAGGATAAAGCCGGCAACATCGAGAAACTGGAACAGACCATCACCATCATGGCAACCAAGATTTCTCTGAATGTTAACGGAGACAAGAACGCCCGTATTGGCGAAGACGAGGCCCTCACATTTACGGCGGAAATCAGCGATGCTATGCCCGCGCCCAAGAAAGTTGAATGGACATGGGACGTGGACGACACCAAGAAAACAAGCGATGTCGACGAAGACGGCAAGGCCACGATTACATACACTTATGACCAACTCAAGACCTTAGCGACCGCAGGTAGCGAATACCTGATGACCGTATCTTACACCGAGAACGGAGCTGACGTAAAAGCCCAGGTCAAGTTCGGTATCCGCGGAGACGACCCCACAATCATCTTTACGGAGCCCGCTTTCGACGATACCGTAAGCCTTAACGACCCAATCGCATTCAAGATTAAAACCTATCCGGGCAAGGCCAGCACAAGCATGGTTGTCAAGTGGAACTGTTCCAACAGCGATAAGCTGGCTACCGGTTACAGCTGCCCTGCAGACGATACCAAGGAAGCAAACCTGGCTTACAAGGCTGTAGGCACATACACGGTTACCGCAACCGTTACAGACCAAGACGGCAAATCCGGCACCGCCTCCACCAAGATTATCGTGATTAGCGATCCGCCGACGATTGATGTTACCACCGAAAGCAAGACGAACGAATACAAGATTAACAGCGTCGTCACCGTGAAGGCATCGGCAAGCGACAAGTTCGGCACCATCAACAAGATTGAATGGGGCTGCAGCAACGGAATGGTCAGCTATGACTACAAGAAAGACATTGACCCGCCCACTGCATCGGTCAGCGACATCGCCCTCCAGTTAACACTTCCGGGCGCCGAAGTCGACAACCACCGTTGCATCTTTAGGGCAACCGACGATGACGGCGAACGCGGTTTTGACACGCTTACCTTCAAGACTTTGCTCGACCCGCCCACCGTTCGCCTGAACACCAAGAAAGACACTGTCAAGATCAACAGTCAACAGACAATCAAGGCAAGTGCTAGCGACAAGCTCGGTTACATCGCTAAATACGAAGTGGCTTGTAACGACAACCTGTCCGCACTCAAGAACCCGGTGTGGGACGACATGGGCTCTGCCCAAACGGTAGTCGTCATGCCGCAGACAGCCACGAACGCTTACTACTGCGTGGTCCAGGTTACCGATGATGACGGCAACACCGCTCGCGACACGGCCACTTACAAAGTCGTTGTCGGCATGCCGTCTGTCACCGCATACGTCAACTACAACAAGGTCACCATCAACGATGTCGTCGAGCTCAACGCACACGCTCAGGACTCTTTGGGCTCCCTTGTCAAATACGAATGGGGTTGCGGTTCCGCCTCGGCCGAAAACATCGGCTTTACGTACAGTTCCGCCACGTCGCCGCGTACGACCATGACCATGCCTTCCACCGCACAAAACGGCTACAAGTGCATTGCCCGAGTCACCGACGATGACGGCAACATCGCCAAGGATACGGTCAAGATTGACATCGTCCTTGCACCGCCGAGCATCGAAGTCACCAAGAAGAGCCTGACCGTTCGCGAAGGCTACAACATCACATTGAACGCCGACGCCTACGACGACAACAACCTGCCTTCAGACCCGGGAAGCATCGCCAAGCGCGAATGGAGCTGCGGCACGCCCGAACAGATTGCCAGCAAGTGGAAAACCGTCAGCGACTTTGACACCGTATGGAAGGCTCCTGCAGCCGAAGCCGAGTTCTACTGCGTTGCCCGCGCCACCGATAACGACGGCAACATGGTTTCTGACACCATGAACATTTCCTTCTCGACGGACACTCCGATTATCCGCGTCAAGGAACAGCTCATCTACATTAACGAAGGCGATGAATTTATTCTCGACGCCACCGTTAACGACGTATGGCAGGGCATTGACTGGTTCAAATGGAATTGTGTGGACAAAGCCACCGGCAAGACCCTGGAACCGAAAGAAATCAAGTACGACTACACCGCCAACGGGAAAACGCTCCGAATCCCCAAGGATTCGACATACTCCGAAAAGGGTAAAGACATGTATTGTATTGTGTCTGCTCAGGAATCCAGCACTGAGGCAACCTTCAGCGACACGACCGAAGTTCTCTTGATGAAACATCATCCGGTAGGTGTCATTACCGCAGCAGATACCGTTTACCTGTGGAGTGGCGACGAAGCGGTCGATGACGAAGCCATCTACTTCTACACGCCGGAATGGAACGCCAAAAACTCCATCATGGGCGACCTCGGTAACGAAAACATGCAGGATTACTGGTGGAAATTCAGCAACGTCGACGGCAACTTCTATCAGGGCAAGAAAGACGGCGGCCTTGACACAAGCATCGCTGAATTCAACACCGCCTTCATCCGTAAAACGACCGAAGGCTCCATGACAATCTCTCTGGACTACCGCGACAGCACGTCTACAGCTCCGACGCATTCCTTCTTCAACAGGCACCGCGCCGAAGAAGTCAGCCGCAAGGTGTACTTCCGCAAGGCATGGCGTAATCAAGGTAAAGACACCGTGATTGCAAAGAGCACCTCGAATACGCCGTCGGTCATGACGCTTGTAAACGACGCACCTACCGTCGCCTACCATGATGACGCTGCCAAGAAGATTGTCGTCACTCAACTCCAGAACGACAATTGGAGCAATGTCGGTACCATCACCTTTACCCAACCGGTAGCTTCGATCCAGTTGGCGGCAGATGGTTCTACGGTCTATGTCGGCGTGCTCGATAGCACAGGCAAGTTCAGCGTATACAAGTCGTTCACCCAGATCGGCAACACCATTGAAGGCGTTACGCAGGCAAAGATTCTTGTAAAGAGCGGCGCCACAAACGCTTTGGTCATGTACCTCAAGAGCAACGCTGTTTACCTGGCAGAACTAAACGGCGGCACATGGAAAAACAATTCCACGTTCGGTAACCTCAAAAACCGATTCACCAGCGGCAATACCACAACTACGGTGAACTACCGTGAATTCAACGCTCTGTTCGCAAGCAACGGAAGCCTCGTCATTATCGCGGTCGACAACACCTCTGACTACACAGGATACAAGTTCATCTACAACAGCAGTTTCCAAAACGCTCATGCCGAAAAAATCGACAAGCACATGAGCAAAATTGCACTCGCTGAAAAGTCGAACACCCTGTACCTTGGCTTTGCAAACCGCGACGTGGAACACGGAAAATATGGTCCGTACCTGTACAAGGGAACGATTACCAACAATAATCTCACCCTCGACAAGTCCGGAGTATACAGCAAGTCCATTCACGAAGGCTTGATTGCTTACAACATCAGTCTCGCCGTCTCCGGGAACACGCTGTATGCGGCCATGGACGATGCCGGACGTCCCAACCTGTCGCAGGTTCACGTGTACAGGCTCGAAGGCGGAAGTTGGCATCTGCATGGTGAAAACCAGCTGCCCTACTTCAGCTTTGTATTCTACAACAAGAACAAGTACTATCTGCGCGGTTCCTGCCCGACGATTGCAACAAACAGCAACGGAAAGGTTTACGTTTCGATGCTCGCCCGCGAAACCGCGTATGGAGATTCACACACAGCCAAAAACAACGGCCCGCTCGTCATGAAGTATGTGGCCGACAACTGGGAGATTAAATAATGAATATTGAAATTGCCTCTATTTGTGATGCTGCAACCGCCAACGGCGCTGGCGGACGCTTGAATATCCTTGGAGCTTTCGACCGTATTTTTGCAAACTTTCCGCTGGTGATTCCGCAGTGCTCTACGGCTTTCAGAATCCGTTACATGCGTAGCGAAGCGGGCATGCACGACCTGACGCTCGTATTCGAAGACGTTTGCGGCAAGCCGATCGTGCCGCCCATGCAGTCCAAGATTCCGCTGGAACCTGTGGCCCAGGGCTTTGACACCGCCGCGGTGAACATGGTCCTGAACTTGCAGCGTTTCCAGATCAAGCGCCCGGACAAGTACATCATCCGCTTGCTGGTCGATGGCGAAGAACTGGTTAGCCTGCCGCTGTATGCGCTCGAAGCACCGCAGCAGGGCGGCCCGGCTCCCGACGCCCCGATTGCCCAGGGCGAACAGGACTTGCCTAACTAACGGCTGACAGCGACACAGAATGCGGCACGCATCGGGGCTCCGATTGCAGCCGCGTCCAAGTCCACAAAATGAACCGTAACAGGTTCAACAGAATCCGGCTGCTCCACAAGCACCGGATTTTTTTGCATATCGCGCCTAAGAGTGCCCTCAAAGAATTCGCCGCCCACGCACTTGTAGAAGGCCTCTTTGCGGCTCCAGAGTTTAAAGAATTCCTGCATGGCACGTTCTTCATCGAAGGTCGCAAGCTGCGTCGATTCCTCTTTGCTAAAGAATCTCTCTGCCAGGTGCAAACGTTTCGGCGAAAACTTTTCCAAGTCCACCCCGATCTTTAGGCGGCCACGAGAACCGCGCTCGCCATAGGCGCACACGCAGTAACCTTCGGAATGCGTCCAGTTCACGTCAAAGTCGAGTTTCGGGAACTCGGGGCGAGGATTCTCCTTGGATTCACATAGGTCGGCTGCACTCACGGGGCAGCCCGAATACTCCGACAGAAGGCCAAAAATCACCGCACGGTGGTCCGGCTTTTGGGCAAACCCAGCCAAGTGGACCACCCCCAGAGGAGTTTCGACATCGAGCCTATGGATTTTATTTTCACTCATAATATGTTTAACCCAAAGATAATTTCTACTTTAGGGGCATGAATTTGACTTTCCACAAAAAAGCAGGCATCGCCCTGGGTACAATCGCGCTTGCACTCACTGCATGCGGCGACATCAACAATAGCTGGGAAGTCAGAGGCGGCGGCTACCTCAAGTACACGCTCAACGGCGATGGTCCCTACACCATAGAACTTGACAAAAACGACGTCGAGCCCCCGTTCTACGTGAACAACAGCCACCACTACTTTTACTTTTGCACGCGAATCGAAGAAAGCAAGGAAGGCGACCAGCTTTCGCTCATGGTCAACAGCCCCCAGACCGGCAAGGAACTCACTCCGGTGGGCCGTGCAAGCCTGAACGGCCGTATGCAAAACGTTTCATGGCTCCGCGCCAATTTCGCGACAGAAGCCCCCCTTATCGTCGATAGCAGCACCATCAAGTTCGACGAAATCATCAAAGATTCCCTGTGGACAGCCGATTTGGACCTGTATTTCATGGATTGCCGCTCCGGAACCTGCAGCGACAGCCTCCCCCCGCTCCATTTGAGCGGCCGATTCCGCTACTGGGTACCCGATTCTGAACGTTAAATACCCCTTGACAACCTAATTTATATTTTCTATAATTGGTCTCACCTCGGTCGATTAGCTCAGTTGGTTAGAGCGCTACCTTGACATGGTAGAGGTCACAGATTCGAGTTCTGTATCGACCACTGAAAAAGCCTCGCTTCAAGCGAGGTTTCTTTTTTTGTTTTAAAGCCCCCTATAAAAAACAAAAACCGCCTAAAAGGCGGTCTTTGCTCAGGAAGAAAAATCCTTTAATTACTTGGCGGCAGCAGCCGTATCAGCGACTTCGACCTTAGCAGCGGCGGCGCTATCAACAGCGACGGCAACCGTAGAGTCTGCGGCGACTGCTGCAGCGCTGTCAGCAACAGCAGGAGCGGCGGTTTCAGCAGCGGGGGCTTCAACCTTTTCCACAGCAGCAGGTGCTGCCGGAGCGGCTTCAGCGGCCTTCGGAACCGGAGTACCGAAGAAGTTCACCTTGGCAAGGAAGATCATCATCACCCAGGAGAGGACGAGACCGGAGAGACCCATCACGATACCGGTCTTGGCCATGCCGTTGGTGTCGGTGTAACCCGTAGCGTGGGCCAAGGCGTTAGGCGGAGTCGAAATCGGGAGACTCATGCCGAGAGAGCTTGCAAAGGCAACAGAAACAAGCAGGGCGGTCACGCCACCGAGGCCAACGAGGTTGTCCTGGCAGGCAATGCCCACGGCGCAAAGAATCGGAACCAAGAGCGTAGCCGTAGAAGTATGGCTCATGAAATTAGCCATGAACAAGCAGATGATACCGCAACCGATCATGAGGGCGATCGGAGACCAGCTTGCAAACGGAATCGTCTTGATCAAGTGAGCGGCAAGGCCAGTAGCGTTCAGGCCAACACCCAGAGCGAAACCGCCAGCCACGAGCCAGAGCACGTCCCAGCTCATTGCGTTCAGGTCTTTCTTGGTAATCACACCGGTCAAGGCAAACACAGCCATCGGGATCATAGCGATTGCGTTATCGTTAATGCCGTGGACACCCTTACCGGTCACCCACAAGACAACGCACACGACAAAGGTAATGTACACGATAATGGCCTTGGGGCTGGTATCAAACTTGCCGGCACCTTCGATGTTCAGGACCATTTCCTTCATCTTGATCGGGTAGATCTTGAGGAGCAAGAGCCAAGCAATCACCATCAAAATAATCACATACGGAATACCGAAGGCCATCCACTGACCGAAGCTCACCGGGTTAGCAACGAGGTCGCCACGGGCAACGGCGTCGTTCAAGGCGCCAAGGGCAATAGCGTTAGGAGGCGTACCGATCGGGGTACCCATACCACCGATGTTGGCGCCCAGCGGAATAGCGAGGGCAAAGGCAGCTTTACCGCGGTCATCTTCGTCGAAGAGCTTGAGCACCGGAGCGAGAATAGCAAGCATCATGGCAGCGGTAGCAGTGTTGCTCATGAACATGGAGAACACGGCGGTGATGAGCATGAGGCCAAGAAGCACGAACTTCGGGTTCTTTCCGAAGGGCTTCAGGAGCACGCGGGCAAGGTTCAAGTCCATCTTGTACTTGGTAGCGGCTGCAGCAAGGAAGAAGCCGCCCAAGAAGAGCATGATGATCGGGTTTGCAAACGTAGCCATAATGGACTTATGGCTGATCATGGTCACGCCGTCCACGCGGAACGGAGAGAGGGACGAGTCAGACATCGTCACGATCATGAGCACGATGACGAGCACCGAGGTCGACCAGATCGGGAACGGTTGCAGGATCCAGAACAGGGCCGCCATCACGAAAACGCCAATAACGCGGATTTCGAGCGGATTCAGGATTCCCATGGGGCTTGCGGCATCGAATCCGAGGGATTCGTAGGGCAAGAAGAGAGCGGCGATGGCGAGCACCGACGCGATGATGAACTTGATGAATTTAGCCTTTGTCATAGTGCGGCCAAATTTAGAAAAAAGCCGCCCCTATGGCAAGATTATTAATGCACCGCCACCTTGCGGACAGCATGGTGGCCGCCTAGGGTCACGCGGAGCAGGTACAGGCCCGGTTTCGGGGCTGTAAGTGCGAGCGTGTTGTGGCCTGCGGTCGATTTGGCGCTATAGGTGGTGGCAACCTTGCCGTTTATCCCCACCAGCTGCACCCTGTACGGAGAGCCGGCCAAGTCGCTGGACACGTCGAATCCGACCCGGAGGGCGCCCGGGACGCGCTCAAAGCGCAGATTTTCGAGTTTCGAGGCGACGGTCCGGACTTCGGACGCCGAGACGCGGACGGTCGCCGTAGAGCCCGCCGCCTTGAGCAGGACCCTCAGGCTGTCCCCGGCACCCAATTCAGTCGTCTTGCCGTCAATCGTCACATAGACCCTCAGGCCCATCTCGTTCAGGGCCTTTACGCCCTCGAACTTGAGGTAGCCCACGCGGTCGGTCGTCGCGCTCAAGGCCAAATTCCATTCATAACGGTCGTCTTCGGCACTCTTGATAGACTTGAGCAAAGCCTTCTTGCCCTCGACCACCGACAGGTTCACAAAGTCGCCCATGCCTGCAGGCGGTTCCAACCTTTCGTTAGCCTCGCCCACGCCAAGCACGTTCCAGGAATCACTATGGCCCTTGGTGTCTTCAAGCACGGCCTGCAAAGTCCAGCTTTCGCGAGTCGCCTTCGCCAAAGCGGCCTTCTGCAAGCCACCCGCATTCACAGCCCCGCCAAACGAAGGTTTTACAGGGAAGCTAATCATAGTCTTGGTATCGGAACGCAGCCACACCGCTTCGTACGGTTCAAGCGTATCCACCGGGAGGAATCCGGCATCTGCAGACCACTTGCACATTTCAAGGGTATTCGGGGGCAGCACAATTCTCCAGCCATAGGGGTTAGCCACCATATTCCAGCCGCTTTCCACTTCCCACACAATTTCGTGGGCACCCTGGGCCACGTTGCTACCCGTCACCGCATCCATGCGCAACACAAGCGGGCGGCCTTCCAAGGAATTGTACCACACGCCCTGCTGCGGGTTCACCACACCGCCATTGTACTTTTGGTATTTCCAGATAACGCCATATTCGGCAGATTCGTCCCAGTAATAGAACGCCATATTGTCGTTCCACACGATTGCACTTTGGTCAACATCCGAAAGCGAAACCATGCGCCAAGTATTCGGGGCAACGGCAATTTCGGTATTTACCATAAACCGATCTGTATCAATCAACGTAGAATCGGTACCGTTCTTAAGAACCGCGTGGGCCATATATTTACCCGGCAACAGCGGATACACGTCCCAGTTGTAGGAGCTAGTGTCTGCAACACTAGCAGTATACTGTTTAACCGGCATGCCCAAAGCATCAAAAAGCGTCGCCTCCAATTCTGCAACATAGCCCGGTTTCACGTGCCATTCAAGATTCAGGCGCATTGCGTTTCCAGACAAGACCGGCTGTTTACGGTCCGACAATGCCACCGTGCCCTTGGGGCTTACCACCTGTTTCGGAACAGGAGAGAAGTAAGCCCTCATCGGCAAATAGCCCTGAATCGAATCTGCCAATTCATCTCCATCGGCAAGCTTAATGCGGCCATCAATCACAATGGAATCTAGCCTATACCCCTTCTGAGGTGCTGCACGAACCACCCAGGAACTGGCATAATCTCGCGGCAAAAGCATCGTGGAATCATCCGCAAAGGCATGCAACTTTTCGGAACCGTCGCCAGTGTCGATTTCGACAATTTTCACCGTCCCATGTTCCGTTTCCAGTTTCAGACGACGGTAATCCGCATTCGCCACGCAAGCATCTGCATCGCCCCACACCGCATACACAGCCTTTTCACTCGTCACCTTGGCAGTCAAGTCTTCGCTTGCGATCGAATCACGGTCATAATCGACACCATCAGGCGATACAGACCACCCGAGCACGCACTCAGCCGGAGTATACACCCACTTAGGCAAATACGTGGTGCCGCGTTCTACCACATGAAGCGTCTTCTTATCAGACTCATAGCCATAAATAACATCGTCGCGGTTCACTTTAACATCGACATCAATGAAGCCTCCGAACATGGCATACAGCGTATCCGTCACCCCTGCCGCAGGCGCAATCTTGAACGAAGTATCTCGAGGATTAAGCGGAATCGGCAATTCAGTTCCATCAGCCTTTTTCAACGTGAGCTTGGCAAGATCGTAATCTTTATTGGTTCGGACAGGCGTCACATACAGAGTCATTGAATCTGCGGAAACCGGAATTTCAAGTTTTCCGTTCTTGAATTCGTGTTTGAGGATCACGCTATCTTTCCCGAGTTTCCAGTACGACTGGTTCAGGGTAACCGTTCCATATTTGCCTTCGGCACCCGTTTTGTCAACCACCTTCAAAAGCACTTCGGCTTTTTCAACCGTACAGCCTGCATCCCAGGCTCCATACAGGTCGAACGCGCCTGCATCTTTCGGGTTTGCGACTTCAAGTAGCGTGCCATCCATTTTTAGCGACGGCGTCAACACTGGATTTTCAGCATTTTCAATCCAGCCGTTAAAGCAGGCTTCTGTCGAAAGCAGGCCTTCGGGGAGCTTCGCCGTTTCATCGTTTTCGCGGGAATAAGTCTTCGTCTTCTCAATCACAAACTTGTCCGTCAAGAATACGTTCGCATCCCCCGCATTTATATCGAAATTAACATTATACTGTTTCACAGTCAGCAGCGGCTTCACGCCCAAGAACATAGACGCATCCGGAGCCTTTTGAGGAACGACTATAGACAAGGCCTGTACCAACGAATCCAAATCCAACTTTTTATCGGCACCTAGTACAGTGGACCATTTCATTAACCGAAACGTACCACTTGTTACCGTTCCATTCACCTGAGTCTCAATCTCATATTCACTATGGAAATAATTCTTGGTGTTATCTCCATACTTATTCGCTTCGGAGCACTTCGCCGTTTGGCTTCCTTCGTTATAACATTCTTTAATCACGTCTGTGGATATTTCGTACAATCCGACCCAGAAATCAATATCCCAGCCATTCAACGTAAAACCACGTTCTGCCAGGCTGAATCCGTACTTCGAAACAATATCACCAGATTGCAAAGTTTTGGAACTTCCCAGTTCATACGAATCAATCTCTTTAAGTGTCTGATTTTTATTATAGCCGTATGTTGCGACATTGATTTTAGCGTTACTATCAAGCAAGCCGATTTCTACCTGCGGCAAGTAATTAGAGCTATTGTTTACATTAATCAGCTGATAGTATAACTGAATTTCTTCTCCATTTGTATTGTCTACATACGCTCTCAACGCCCTAAGAACATCCTCGAAATTATCCATTTGTTTTACAGCTTCCGAAATACCGCTTGCAAGAACATTTTGGCAACCGGTAAAGAACTTTGCGTTCGCCGGGCACGTATACGCTTGATATAAAACCAACCGGTATTTGGTATTGTTGTAATCCAAAACAGCCATCGGAACGATATCCATACTGGACAACTGGCGGACTTTTTCCACCTTCGGCCATACAAAAGTCACGTCATCCACATAGTTGTCCATTGACACGGGTGTAGGGGGTTTGCCAGCAGCCACCTGTTCCGGATTTTGCAAATAGTAAGTCACCTTTATTTCACGGTCCGTCAAGCCTTTCGCTTTATCATCTTTGGTAAAAGTTCGGCTGAAATTATAAACATTGCCGGCACCATTGACGACCAAAAAACGGGGATCAAATTCGTCAAAGTCAGATCTCACGCCCGATTTCAGCATACTGTTTTTTTCCGTGTAGAGGTACAAGGAGCATTGTCCTGCTACGTAGTATTCCGGCAAATAAGGTTTTAAAGCGGCCTTGTCACCAGCCGACAACGCGTTATAATCTGCATCTGACAAACTTATCGCAAGTTTATATACAGTTTTATTTGACGAAATCACCGGCAAACTTGACGGTTCATTTTCCCAAGTTGCAGGGGCAGCATTAGACGTCTGCGTCGCATTCAGCACATACGTGAACAGGCGGGACTTCATGACATCGGCATCGACAACACCGTTATACGAATAATCACCACCTTTTGTATTCACTATAATCTTACCGGAGCCATCCTTACTCAAGACGCCAGAAACCGACAACGCCGAATCGCCTTTCAACTCATTACGGTAATTGAAGCAAATATTCAAATTTTCCGAGCACTTGTCTCTCCAATCCGATTTTTTCTTTCCCTGACCCGCGATTTGCAACGAGTCCACCGCATCAAGAATAGACATATCCATTGAGCCATAGTGAAAATTGTCCCTCACGCTAACGGTTGTTCCGGAATTTTCACTCACAAGAGTTCCTGCGACATACCCCCTAAAGATCCTGAAAGCAAAATTATTGCCAACAATAGTTTTAGCATGCAAATCACCAATAGAGGAATTGTTGCTTACATCTATGCTACTAAACCACCCCAAACCGATTTCGGCTCCCAAGGCACCCGCTGCAACCACCCCATTGTTAGCGATGTAGATATTGCCTTCAGCATGGTTTTGCAGGATATTGATATCTCCGCCACGAGTCACCGCATTACCCACCAGGTAACCAGCACAGACCGTATTTACCGTTTCGGCCGTAGTCATAATCAAGTTCGTTTCTTTCGCCTTGACACTAGATTTCTTGACAAGGACTTTTCCACTAGCATTGGTATTAGGACCGGGAACAAACGACACCTGTCCCAGAACTCCGCCCGCATAAACCACGCCAGCAGAGGTTTTCATTTCTGCCGTCACCACATTATTTTCGGCATAAATATCAACAGGAGTATCATCCTCTTCACCAGAAACATATCCAACAAGCCCACCCATGCAGGCTTTGGAATTCAAATAATCCATTTCGCGATGCCAAGTCGCCGAAACATCAACCGTATCGTTCGACAAAGAAATCTGGCCCCTTAACCAATGCAATTCCCCAACAAGACCGCCAAAAAAACGCGCTTTGTTGTTGCCACCCGAATGCACCGCCGAGTTCAAAGTCACCTTCGCATTCGCCAGCTTAAAATAGGACGCACCCCTAGGAAGAGAATTATTGTCAATATAAGCTCGTCCAAACAAGCCGCCCACCCAAAGGCCGCTCAAATCAGCCGACACACTTATTCTACCTAAGGTAAAACCGTCATCCTCTGCCGAAGGTTCGAAACGTCCCGCAACGCCACCGACATAGCGATCCCCAACATATTCATAACCTGAAACACTCTTATAGACTTCTGAAATAGCATCAGGAACGTTCAGTTTCGACACCTCGATGCTGTCCATTACAGGATACCCACCGATATTTGCAATAACGCCGCCACTTGCCGACTGCAGATTTTCAAGAGAGCCAAACGTCGAAAGACCTGCAATAACATCCTCAGTCATGCCTAAAGTCACATTCTGAATCTTAATTTTAGAAAGCGCAACCGCAGGGTTATCTCTGTCACTAGACGAAGCTCCAGAATATACAGCCAAAGTCGCGGTCTGCCAACCATACACCAGCGAATTGCTCACAGTCACATTCTTAAAGCTGACATTTTGCACCCTGTAAGCCACAACCGCCGCATCGAAGTTCGTCCCTGAAGTCACCGTCGCCTTGACATAGGCCATATCGAATGTAATATTTTGAACCTTAGAATTTTGCAGATCCCCGAAGAACGAAGCATTTATGTTTTCGGTAATATAGCAGAAATTCTTTATCGTCTTACCGTTACCATCAATCGTCGGCTGGAACGCAAGCGGTCCAAAATTCATGGGAGCAAAAGTAGCGTCTCTACAAGTACCGCTTGTTTTTTGGTATCCACCAAAGTCGATATTAGAATTAAAACGAATTACAAACCCACTATAATCAGTCTTTGCAGAAGGATTTTTGGAAATATCCAATTTTGATTCAATCTCAGTCTGAAAAGCCTGTAAAAAACTTCCCCATGTCGTGTAGGTATTTGCAGTCGGCTTTGACGATTGAAGCTGTTCAATATCGCAAGTATAGACATCATCAGTAGACTTAGAACAACTAAACTTAAGCGCATACGGCAAATCAGCAAAAGACTCCCCTACCAAAAGCAGGGTGCAAATCAAAAAAAGCTTCGCTATTTTTCCCATCATAGCCTCCAACAACGTTTATCCCAAACGCTACAAGTCAATAATAATTTTTTATGCAACAAAAAAGTAAGAACGAGTGCAAAAAAGACGGGAACGAGTCCCGCCTTTTGACAAGTGTCACATTTTTGCTTAAAATTCTGTGCGCTATTTCACAAGCACCTTGCCCGAGAGCTGTTGGCTGCCGACCTTGATCTTCACAAAGTACACGCCAGACTTCGGAGCATTCAGGCTAAACTGGTTCGTACCGGCCGTCGCCTTGAACTGGCCCGCAGCCACCTTCTTGCCATCGATTCCGACCACAGCGTAGCTTGCGCGTGCCCCGGCCAGAGCCTCGGGCGCCGTAAAGCCAAGCTGCAGCGTGCCACCCGCAAGGGTCGAGCCAAAGCCGCTAATCTTGGAAGAGGCGACCACCGCATTGCTTGCAGCCACGCGGACTTCGACCTGCTTGGCAGACTTGGCGAGCGCCACATTCAGGGCCTTTTCGCTCGTAACTTCCGTCGTCACGCCCTCTGCGGTCACAAACAGCTTGAGTCCCTGGCTGTTCAATTCCTTGACGCCTTCGAACTTGAGCTTGCCATCGCGGGCAGAGTTTGCGCTCACGTCCAGAATCCAGCTGTATTCGCTTGCGACGTCCTTGATGCTCTTGGCAAGCTTGGCACCCTTTTCGCTATTGCGGATTGCAAGCGACACGCGGTTACCCATGCCTGCAGGCGGTTCATCGAGCGATTCTTCGGCGCCGGCACCAATCACGTTCCAGGAATCCTGCTTACCGTAATCGTCGGCCAAAGAAACCGTCAGGCTCCAGGCGCCCTTGATACCAGCGGCATCCTTATGCATTGCCTTCTTTGTTTCGGCAGCAGATCTTTCTTCGATATCAAATTCCGGAGCGGCAGACATACGCCAAGTCGTAGACTTGTTCACCTTCGCCCACACAGCTTCGTACGGGCCAATCACTCTAGGTTTCGGATCGTAATTGCCCGTCGACGGGTTCCAGCGCCAGAAGGTCACCTTAGCATCATTATCGGCAACGCCCTTGGTCAAGTCTACATACCAACCGTACGGGTTAGCCACCAGGTTCCAGCCACTGTACAGGCTATCGAGTTCCCACACGATTTCGCTATCCTTGGAGCCGGTCGATTCGCGAATCACCAGCGGATTGCCAACGGTCGTACCGTACCAGAAGCCGCGAGTGGCATCGGCACTTTCGCCGTTAAAGGCGCGGTACTGCCAATAATCACCCACCGGGTTCTTTTCATCCCACCAGTAGAACGAGGCGTCGTCGGCCTTTACCTTCTTCTTGTCGAAGGCGGACAGCGAAACCATCTGCCAGCTACCCGGAGCAGCCGTAATCTGAGAGGCGACTTCAAAACGTCCGCTATATTCGGCCTGTCTTACCTTGTCACCCACCGTCAAGGTCACTTTGAACTTGCCAATCGGAGCAGGGGTCATTTCCCATTCACCGCCACCAACAACAGAGTTCGGAATATCCGTCTCCAGAATGACGCCGTTCTCACCCGTCACCACGATGTGGGCGACCGCAGTTTCATCGACGTTTTCGGTACCGAAGGTCAAGAGGATTGCATTGCCGGACTGTTCAATCGTCGGCTTCACAATCTTGATTTCGCCCGTAATGCTGGAGCTAGAGACCACCGGAGTGCTGCTGGAGCTTTCGACAACAGAGCTAGACGATTCAGGCACAACAGAGCTCGAAGATTCTTCGACGCTGCTGGAACTTTCGGGCGCGCTAGAACTAGAAACTTCGACAGAACTCGAGGATTCCGGCTCGCTGCTGGAACTTTCGGGCACGCTCGAGCTAGACACTTCGACAGAGCTCGAAGATTCCGGAATCTTTTCGTAGGTCGCCATGACATCGAGATTCTTGACAACGTTGTCAAATTTGCGATCCCAGCCCACAAAAGTGTAACCTTCACGTACCGGGTCAGCAGGCGCCACGGCCGCAGAGCCGTATTCCACCATCTGAACGTCACCAATCTGGGATTCATCGTAATCCAAGAAGGTTACCATGTACTGCACCTTGGTCGAATCGTAAACAGCCTTGTAGACGGCATCGCCCTTGACTCTGGTCACTTCAGGATCCCAGCCCACAAAGGTGTATACGTATTCAGCCGTAGCTGCGCGCGGTTCCGGGAGCTGAGACAACACAACCGCACCGTATTCAATGGAATCGCTTGCAACGAGCCCACCATCGAAATCCTTAAACACAATCCAGTACTTTTTCGGTTTGTACTCCGCCTTGATATTCAAGTTGTCCTTGACCTGCGTGTAAGACAAGTCACTCCAGCGAGCAAACTCATAGCCTTCGCGGGCCGGAGCCGTCGGAGCTTGAGCCGATTCCATATACTTCACACTCTGATCTTTACCAATCTGTGAACCGTCATAGCTAAAGAACTTGACCGTGTACACGTTAATGTCATACTGAGCTTCCACAGTCAGGTCTCCCTGAATATTATGGAAATCCCTATCCCATTCGCCATTAAAGGTATGACCCTCGACCGGGTGATCTAGCACATCTTCTAAGGTCGGTTCGGGGGAATCTTCGCCAGCCTTCACCTGATATTGCTTAATAATATCCTGCTTATTCTTAGTCACAAAAGTGACCATGTAATAAACGGTTTCCGATTCAGGCTTAACGGGGTCATACAGGTCCTTAACCGCAAAGATCGGGAGGTCGCTGTTGCTGCCCTTCAAATAGCTCCACGCATAATCCGCCTCTTTGCTATAGGCACTGTTCAAGAACCCGGCAAATTGGGAATTCTTTACAGACTTCTTCGTTCCGTTATGGTCGCCCGAAAGAGCATCCGTTTCTCCATTGCGGACCACATAGTGAATGTCGGCATCTGTAGCCCAATCCGTTGTTCCGGAATAACCCAGCTGGCCAAACGGAACCATAATGTTGGTATTGTCAATTTCGTCGTAATGGTACACCGACTTTACGCTGTAACCCTTGCTCGCCACCATCTTACCGAACAGGTAGCCCACCTTCTTTTGGTAGTCCGTATCGGCATCGCTATGGGTTGCGGTCACCGAGATTTCGCCAATGCTAAAGGCATTGCGCAATTCCATTGCAACTTCGTTTGCGTTGGCGGCGCCCACAAGGCCACCGACCAAGAGCGCATTACCGGAATGCTTGCCGCCCACCGTAATTTCGCCCGAAACGCCGACCCTGTTCATGAGGGTGATTTCGTTACAGACGCCGCACAAGCCGCCCACGTTGGTTTCTTGCCTGTTCGTGGTAGTGACTGCAGCACCTTCTTTCGCCTTGTAAGAAATCAGGTTTTCGCTGCGGGCAATCACGTTCTCGAACTTCACCGTCTTGCCGCCTTCGACCTTGGTAAAGCCGCCAAGAATGCCACCCACGAACACATTGTTCAAACTGTCTTCAACCACAATGGATCCATCGTAATACACGCTAGAAATTGTCGCGGGCTTATCGGCAACAGCGACACTTGCAAAGCCGATTACGCCTCCCACGAACACGCTGTCACGAGCCGGGGCACCATTATCTTCTTTTTCACCATCCACAGCTGTTTTGACCTTCGAGGTAATCTTGACAGAAGACGTGTCGTTCACAATGCCCATGTCCTTTGCCTGGGCCAAGCAAGCGGACCCCACGATACCGCCCAAGTAGGCGTCACTATGCAAGCCGTCAACAGCCGCAGCCGATGCCGAAAGCGAAATGGTGCCTTCGGTTCTGGAATTCTTGACGCTCAAGAAGTCGGTATCCGCAGTGCTTCCGCTCGTGCAAGAGGCGCCATAACCGACAATGCCGCCGGCAAAGTACTGGTACTTGCCCGCCACCTGCAATACATCGGTCAAGTCAATGTCGGCGTAGCCATCCACAACCTGGAAAGACGTGTTCGTTTCTGTAGAATCAAAGCCCACAAGGCCGCCCACCGCGATTACATCAGTAGAAGAAGCATCGTAGATTTTACCGCTAAACTTGCTATTACTGAGAACGAATTTTCCGGTATTGGCGCTTGCACCGAACGCGTTCGACTTGAACACCGTCAGCACGCCGAAAAGGCCACCCATAGAGGCCCCGCCCGAAATGCGGGACGGCAACACTTCGCTTTGCGCGCCAACCGTTTTAACGACCTGCAAGTTTTCATTGGTATTGCCAATCGTCTTGACAAAGCCCGCAATACCGCCCAAAGCGGACTTGTGGCCAACAGCCTCGTCGCGAACGTCAACCCAAATAGAATCGTTTATAAAAGTATTGTCGCCTTCGCTCGTATCGCGAACGACAAAACCAACCAAACCGCCCAAGAATGCGTTATAACCAGTCTCACGCTTTAATTCGGCAGAACCGGCATAGCCTTCGGTAATGGCGACCGTATTAGAGACAGCAACGCCATCGCCTACGACATTCGAAAGAGTCGAATTGCGGACATAACCCGCAAGGCCACCTGCAACGGGCCCTTGGATTACGGCATTCGTAATACCGATGCTGTCGATCAGCGAATAGGTCACCACGCCCGCTATGGCTCCCACAGGGTGGTAAGCATCACCCTTGGTGCTTTCGCCACTGACAATAATGCGTACACCATCGAACTTGATGTTTTTGATAGTCGTGCGGTTAACGATTTTGAACAAGCCCACAGGTTCTTTCGCATCGGATACTACATAGCAAAGATTTTTAATGTACTTGCCATTTCCGTTTAACATGGTGCTGTCAATAGCCGGGAACGGCACATGGTTTACGTCACACTTGCCCTCTTCAGTCGTGGCGGAATATTCACCCAAGTCGATATTGGTAGCGAGTTCAAGGGTCACGCCTTTGTACGTAACCGACTTGATCCAGTTTGTTTCAAGCATTTTGGCTAGGTTTTCGGGAGTAGCGGTAACACTGGCTACACAGCCATTGGTGGGCCCCCCCCACATACCCATGCCAGGCATCGCTACAGGCTTACAATCTTTGGCTTCTTGGCTAAGCACCAATATGGTGGTAGCATTCATGCCGTAACCATTAACCTGCGATTTCAGGTTAAAATAAGAGGTTGCCGCCACTTCGTCACCGGGTGCAGCAAAACCCATGCCGGTCCACGCCAGCATGGCAAACAAAAACAAACCGATTTTTGCTTTCATAAAACCCTCAACTATCTTCTTCTATATGTAAAAATACCTTAAAAATCCCCAAAAAGATAGGGGGGTACCCCCAAAAACCTAGTGTCTGTGACATGGAACAAACCGAGCTTAGGCAATCAAATCCCGCAAAAAGTGTGATTTAAATCAACTTATTGACAGTCAACGACTTACAAGCGGCCCTTTGTCCATAAAAAATTTGACTTTTCACCCTTTTTACTCTTGCCGACTGTTAAAACTATGTTATATTTAGATTACAAACAATTATATAAGGAGACACTCAAATGTTCAAGAAGATCGCACTCGTCGCAGCCATGGCTGCAAGCGCATCCTTTGCAACCTACACCTTCTTCCCGGTAATGGATGCAGGCAAAGGCCAGGTCGAACTCGGTGCCCAGTACGGCTGGACCGACCACACCTCCGACATGGAAATCATCGCCGGAGCAGAATACTCCGTCATCCAGAACTTGGCTATTTCTTTGACCGGCATCGGTTACCAGCTTTGGAACGACCCCGATGACTGCGGCGAATCCGGCCACCCCGACTGCCCGGATAACGACGGTTTCAAGGGATTGACCCTTGGTGCCCGTTACCAGTTCATGCCGATTTTGATCGCCGCCTTGGATGTAAGCATCCCGCTGACCTCTGACGACGTGATTGGCCCCAGCAAGTACGACCCGTTCGGTCTGTATGGCGCCATCCAGTTCACCAAGGAATTCGTACCCAACCTGTGGTTCGGTAGCGAAGCTGGTATTAGCTACAAGCTCGAAGACGAACACAAGACCGAAGGTCTCGGCCTCACTGTTCAGGCAGAACTCGACTACACCATTGCAAGCATCGGTCTGACTCCGTGGATTGGCGGTGCTTTGAACATGCGCATCAGCGATGTTGAAGAAGATTTCGGTGGCGTCAAGACCGAATACGGTTCTGGCGACAAGGCTATCTTGGTTTGGCTCGGTGCCGGTTACGACATCAACCCGATGTTCACCATCAAGGCTAACTTTATCATGAAGTTCGCTGACGAAAAGGAATCTATGGGTGGTGACTGGACTGGCGTTAACGCAAAGCTCGCCATCAACTTCTAATAGATTTTGCAAACTTTTGCAAACCGATACCCCAGATTCCTGGGGTATCTTTTTTTTACACCCCTAAGCAAGGTTCTTTTACTAAATTGTAATTCAAAACTTTTTCCAAGGAGTCTGGAATGTTCAAAAAAATCGCACTCGCAGCGGCTCTCGTCTCTAGCGCCGCTTTTGCAACTTGGGACTACTACCCTGTTCTCGAAGGTGGCAAGGGTTCCGTCAAGGGCAACCTCTATTACAACTGGGACCATGATTGGTCTAATGCCGGCCTCGGTATCGGTGTTCGCTACAGCGTCATCTCCAACCTCGAAATTTCCTTGCAGGATTGGGGCTACCAGTTCTGGGGCGAATGGGACTGCAGCGGCTGCGTGAACGGCGGTAGCGGCCTGCGCGACCTGACTATCGGCGCCCGTTATCAGTTCGACCCCTCGTTCAACGGTTTTGTAGACCTTATTCTACCCGTCGGTAACGACGAAATAGAATACGGTGCAAACGGCAGTAGGACTACGCCTCCTTCTAGCGAAGAAATCGCCCTCTATTTGGGCGGCCAGTTCAGCATGCCGATCAAGGAGGCTCCGGGCCTCAAGTTCGGAACCGAAGCCGGTTTGTTCTGGGGCTTTGAACACGACAACAATGAACGCGGTTTGGAATTGCACATGGGTGGCGAAATCGCCTATACCGTTCCGAACACAGAAATCACACCGCTCTTCGGCTTGCAACTCAAGTTCCGCCTTACCGAAAGCACTTGGGAAGACAACGGCGTCGAAGTGGGTCGCGACGACGACGGCGACCACCAGATTATCATCTGGCTCGGATGCGGTATCTACGTGATCCCGAAACAGTTGGAAGTCACCGGCAAGCTCTTTGTTCGTAGCGGCGACCATGACAACATGGGCGGCGACGCAACCGGACTGTACGTCGGCGCAGAATTCTTCTTCTAAGTCTGATTTGTCATCCCCGGCACGCCTTTTGTCATGCCCGCCTCCGAGCGGGCATCTCTTTTATATTTGCACAAAAGGCGAGCTTTTCAGCCCGCCTTTTTTTGTTTCACACTCTTCTAAGTTCTGCAGTGCCGAAGGCACGATCTAAGTTCTGCCAACTATTTCACGTCGTATTCCGGAATCGGGAGTGATTCGCCGGCCTTCATGGCCTTGTCAAGCGCAGCGGACTTTGCCGGATCGAGCCACCAGTAAACCGGGATGGCGTCTTCGCGGTTAAAGCGGTCCAGCACCTTTTCGGGCGTGCCGTAACGGTTCCAGTAAAGAATGCGGTGATGGTCGCATTGCCACATCAGCACATACGGCACGATTTCAGAGAGGCGGTTATCCAGCGCCTTCAAGATTTCGTTGCGCTTGGCCAAGTCAAATTCCGTCTTCTGCAAGTTGATAAGGCTATCCACCACCTTGTCCTGCACGCCGGCGAGGTTGTTCGTGCCCTTTTGCAGTGCGGTTGCCGAAGACCAGCTTGCTTCCGGATCGCGGAGACGGCCTGCGCCCCAGTTCACCCAATAAAGGTCAAAGTCAGCATCGTCCAGGCGCTTGCGGAGCGTGCTCTGCGACATCTGTTCGATAGTGGCCACAACGCCCACCTTCTTCAAGTCTTCCTGGAAGAGCGTGAGGTGACGCAAATCTTCTTGGCTCGTGATAAAGTTGATGGCAAACGGTTTGCCGTCTTTTTCGAGAACACCCTGGGCATTCACCTTGTAGCCTGCTTCCGCAAAGAGGGCACGGGCGCTGTCGGGGTTAAAGGTGTAAAGCGGAGCCGTCGGGTTCTGGTTGTTTTCCCACAAGTCCGGGTAGTAGCTGTTCAGTAAGAAATACTGGCCGAACATATACTTTTCGTTCATGGCCTCGCGATTCAGGAGCATGCTCAAGGCGCGACGCACGCGGACGTCCTGGAACTGGGGCTTGCGCAAGTTGATTGCCATACCCTGGAAACCGATCGGTTCCTTGTTGAAGATGCGCTGCTTTACAGCCCAGCCTTTCTTGACAGCATCGAAGTCCGTCTGTTTCATCCAGATGCTGCTGGTGTAAATGGCGTAGGCGTTGAAGTCCTGCTTCTTGAAGGCTTCGAGGGCCTTCGTTTGGTCGTTCATAAAACGGTAGCGGATCTTTTCAAAATTGTACTTGCCGCGGTTCCAGTTCTTCTTGAAGCCCCACCAGTCGGCGCGGCGAGCGAGTTCTACGTAGCGGTCTTCGCGGAAGGTCTTGATGATGTAAGGGCCAGAAACCACCGGGAAATCGTAGCGGATCTGGTTAAAGTCCTTGCCGGACCAAGCATGCTTCGGGAAGGCGAGCATGCCTGCGGCTTCCCAGAAGTTACCCCAGTGAGATTCCTTGGCGGTCATCTTGACCGTCAGGCTATCCACCACTTCGGGGCGGTCAAAGCGGCTAAGCCCCACCTTGAAAATCGGCGTCAGGTTCTTTTCATCCATGATGACGTCGTAGTAGAACTGCACGTCTTCGGCGGTAATCGCCTTGCCGTCGCTCCACTTGGCGCGCGGGTCCACATGGAAGGTAAACGTCTTGCCGTCTTCGGACACATTCCAGCTGTCGGCGAGGATTCCCACTTCGCGGTCTTCAGTTGAATGCAAACTTACGAGAGGTTCGAACATCATGCCCATGAGTTCGGCCGAGAAACTGTTGTAGTCTTCCCACATGTTAAAGGACTTGGGCATCGCCGAGCCCCAAAGCGTAATCGTTCCGCAGGGGCGGGCATCCTTCGAGGCAATCGGGTCGAACTCGCCCGTGGCCGTAGAATCCAGCGGGAGTTCCGGGCAGTTCAAGTCCGCGCTTTTAGAGCCTGCGCTCTTGGAGGCGCCAGACTCGTTGCAGGCGGTAAGAGAAAAAGCCATCAGCGCCGCAGAGACGATTGCTGCGCCGTAAAAACCCATTCTGATTTTTTCGATTTTCATTTTAACTATCTCGTATTTTTCGTACAAGATAGTTTAATTTGAGCCCGACAACTGCGGCAAGGATTCATCGTAAGAGGTTATCGCCTTGATATTGAAGAAGCCCGTTTCACCCGCGGCACCCTTAAATTCAAAGCCGACGATACGGGCCTTCTTTACCGCCTCTTCTGCCGCAAAGGCCTGCCAGCTCACGCACAAAGTCGTATCCGTAGCGCGAGGCATTTCCACTCGCGGCACCGCAGAAGCATCGGCATCGTCGCCAAGCTCCGGCACAACGTAAACGTCAAACAACAATTCAGACGAGTAAGTCACGCAAAGGCCACGCCATTCCGAAATATCGGCATACTGGCCTTCATCGGCCACACTAAAGGCGGCACCCGCGCTAGGATTCGGAATCGGGCCATCAAAATAAACCGTTCCACAGAAACCGCTGCAATAATCAATGACGGCATCGTACTGATCTTCGGAATACTCATTCCCCATTTCCACAGGGAAACTGTTTTTTGACAAGCCGCCCTCATCATTGTCATTCCAAGTAAACCAGTAACCGGAATCTTCGCTTTCCGTGTTTACCTTATACACGCCGGCATCACCATCCCAAAGAATGACAGGTTTAACATCGACTTCCACCGGCACCGGCGTAACAGCAATCGTTCCGGAGCTCATGGATACGTCCGACACAGTCGCGGAACTTATGCCTTGCTGAACGGAAGAACTTGATAAAGGCTGAGTACTACCGGGTAATTCGTCGCCATCGGCAATGGTGTTTTCTTCTGCGGAAACACCCCCCGCGGTCTTATGACCGTCGGAGCAAGCAACAAGTCCGAGTACAAACACACTCGCCAGAATTGAAGCAGTCTTCATCATCTTTGTTCTCCCGCCACATCAGTGGGTACTGTAAATTTAAATAACTTTATCAGTAACCACGCGCCACTCGCCCGGTTTCAAATCACCCAGAGGAATATTGCCGATTTTTACGCGAATTAGGCGGAGTGTCGGGAACCCCACCGCCGCCGTCATGTGGCGAACCTGGCGGTTTTTGCCCTCGATGAGCGTGAGGCGCACCCAACTGGTAGGAATGTTCGCACGAAAACGCACCGGCGGATTGCGCGGCCAAAGCCAGTCGGGTTCTTCGGCAATTTCTGCCTTGCAGGGCTTGGTATGGTAGCCCTTGATGTCGACACCCTTGGCAAGCTGGCGCACCGCCTCTTCGGTAATCTGGCCGTCCACCTGGGCCAAGTAGGTACGCGGGTGTTCAAACTTCGGATCCAGCAGTTTCTTGATAAGCTTGCCATTGTCCGTCAACAAGAGCGCGCCTTCGCTGTCGTGATCCAAGCGCCCCGCCGCATACACGCCCGGCGGAAACCCGAACGTGTCGAGCGCTGCATGGCCCGACTCCGGCGTGAACTGGCTTAAAACGCCAAAAGGCTTGTTGAACAAGATAACCGTAGACATCAGAGATAAAGGTAGAAAATAGTTGCTAGAGCTTAGTTGGTAGAACTTAGAAGAATCATCTAAGCTCTAAGATCTAAGTTCTAAAATCTAATTACTATATTTCCTCGCATGAAAATTTTGGTTACAGGTGCAGCAGGTTTTATTGGTTCCAAGCTCATGTTCATGCTCGCAGAACGCGGCGATGAAGTCGTGGGCCTCGACAATATTAACGACTATTACGATGTACGCCTCAAGTACGGTCGCCTCCGCGAAGGCGGCATTGAACAGCCCGGCGACAACTTCGCCTACGGCGCCATGGTTCAAAGTTCCAAGTACAAGAACTGCCGATTCGTAAAGATGGGCATCGACGACAAGGAACCCCTGGACAAGCTCTTTGCCGAAGAAAAGTTCGACAAGGTCGTGAACCTCGCCGCCCAAGCAGGCGTGCGCTACTCCATCACGAACCCGTATGCCTACCTGCAAAGCAACCTGGTCGGATTCCTGAACATTCTGGAAGCCTGCCGCCACAACCAAGTCAAGTACCTGGTGTTCGCCTCGTCCAGTTCCGTGTACGGCCTCAACAGCAAGGTGCCCTACAGCGAAGACGACAAGGTCGACAATCCGGTAAGCCTGTACGCCGCCAGCAAAAAGAGCAACGAACTCATGGCCCACAGCTACAGCAAGCTTTACAACCTGCCCGTCGCGGGTCTACGGTTCTTCACCGTATACGGTCCGTGGGGACGTCCCGACATGTCGCCCATGCTCTTTGCCCGCGCTATCTCCAAGGGCGAACCCATCAAGGTATTCAACAACGGCGACATGATCCGCGATTTCACCTACATCGACGACATCGCCGAAGGCACCATCCACACGCTGGACCATGTGCCCGATGCCGCCAAGTGCCCGAACAACGTACCCTACAAGATTTACAACATCGGCTGCAGCCACCCCGTAAAGCTCATGGACTTTATCGCCGAAATCGAAAACGCTTACGGTGAGCCTGCCAAGAAGAATTTCTTGCCCATGCAGCCCGGCGACGTGTACCAGACCAACGCAGATACCACCAAGCTCGAAACCGAGTGCGGCTACAAGCCCCACTGGAGCCTGCACGACGGCATCGCCGAATTCATGAAGTGGTACAAAAGCGACAAGAACCCGTTGAGGTAAACATTTTCGGAGGAAACAACATGAAAGCTATCTCCCGCGCTATTGCAGGCGCACTGTTCGCAACCGGTCTAGCCTCTGCTCAAGTCCAAATGGGCGGACACGCCGCAGTCAACTTCAGCACGCTCTGGGGTGACGGAGCTTCTGAAAAGGAAATCCCCTGGAGTCTCGGCCTTACAGCCGGCGCCGCCGCCAAAGTCGCCGTAAACGAAAAAGTCAGCGTTGTACCCGAGCTCGATGTGGACTGGCGCCGCCAAAAAGACGACGAATTCACATGGAACACGTGGGCACTTGAATTACCCGTTCTCGCCCGTTACAACGTGCTGCCTCAAATGTACTTTGAAGCGGGCCCGCGACTCGCGCTGCTCCTGTCCTCCGAAATGGAACAAGACTTAGGCAGCGTTGTCGAAACAACCAACTTCGGCAAAAATGACGCACTCAACGTCTTTGAATTCGGCATCGACGTCGGCATAGGCTGCTCGGTCACGCCCAATTTGGACCTGGGCATTCGCTACGGTGTGGGCCTGACCTCTATCATTGACGGCAAAAAATTCGAAAGCGACGACCAAGCCTTCAAGAACATGCAAATCCAAGTCGGCGGAATTTACTGGTTTATGTAGTCGCAACCCTTTTAACAAGATTTGCCCTGCTTTCGCAGGGCTTTTTTGATTGCTTGAATTTTACCATTGAAAACAAGAAAAACGGACTGCTTAACGCAGCCCGTTTTGGTTAATATTAAAAGGAAAGGTAATTAGCAGGATTAATCACTGCCACCAATTAAAGTGACAATTACTTGCCGACGCATTTAAAGTCACAGTAACCAGTGTTCCATCCTTACAATAAGACGATGCAATAGTTCCATTAGCACTATACTGTCCCGTAAAGTGATGAGTCCCAATATCGATTGTAAAAGCGTTCGCCCCGCCATTATCACATCCAAATTGACAACCCCCAGGATTTGCAAGACCAGAATTGATTTGTACTACATTTGCACCACTATTCATGTCAACTTTTGATTCAGCAATAGAATACGTCATATCCGGGGTCACGTTTCCATTTTCACCGCCGTTTTCATTGCCATTTCCGTTGCCGCCTTCTCCGGAATTCCCATTGCCAGATTCTTCGCTACAAACCGGCGTAGACGAGCCAGTGGTAATAACACGAATCCATTCACAATTTTCATTACCACGAGAAGGATTACGGCAACCAATCGTTCTTGGAATTTCGATATAATATCCGCCATCAATCGTTTCCACTCCCGCATTAGCTAGAGCTGTGTTACATGAAGCAGCACCATCACAATATTGAGGACGTTTTCCATTAACCAAAATTGTATTCATGCCCCAGTTTTCATTAATTTCTGTAATCTGGGTACCAAACAAACACACCGTTGCCGATTGAGCGTTTTCAATCGTTCCCGACTTCAAATCATCGCAGCCCGAACTACACGTACAGCCACAATTATCAACACTTTCCACAAACGCAAACGTACCCGTACAAGAAGCGGTTCTGGTATTGTCGCTATGATCAGTCACTGTGAATGTATAAGGAACGTTATTATTCGTGGCATCTTGAGCTGTCCACGTAATACCCGTACTTGCGGAGGTATACGTTCCAGCTGTAGACGAAGCAAATGCTGTACCCGATGTAGGAGCAAGAACATAATCGCATCCATCACCGCAATTCAAAAGAGTCGTTGGATTAAATGTTGCCGTTTCACCAACCGCATATTCCTTCTTTGCCGGGCAACTTACAGAAATTGCATTTTGGGATACCGTCACATTTTGAGAGCACACTTCCACATCCGCAATCTTTACAGAATACGTGTACGACCCTGTTGTGTTCATCGTAAATTCCTGCGAATAGTTATTACTCGACCAATAATTCGTCTGCAAATCCTTAGAAGTAGAAGTACTTCCTTGCGTCTCTATGACCTCTAATTTCAAATTGGTTGCAGCCGGATTTATATTTTTAATTTGAAGGCCCAACTTTTCATTCACAGACAAAGATGTGTAAGAGAATGTACACGTAGCCGAAGGCGGATTCACAGTCAGCGTTGCCGTACAAGAAACGCCGCCATTAATAACGAATGTATATGTATTCTCACCAGTCCTTGTTGGCTGCAAGTTATATGCGCCAAAGGAACTTCCTTCACCTGTCCACAGCGAATTCGTCGACGAAACTTCATGTCCGTCAGGATCCAAAAGCGATGCAGAAACAGACTGCGGCGTTCCAGTAAACTGGGAGGCAAAGAAGTTAACAGTCTGTCCAACTGATATCGTGGAACTGCTAAACGCGCACTGCCCCGCCTGAATCTCAGACTGTTGAGAGCTAACATCGTTAACCTCGAACGTTCCGCATGTTACCTCCGTAAACGGACGACCAGCATCTTTCTGGCGCATTTTTATAGTATACGATTGACCAACAGTCAAAGGAGCGGCTGTCGTATTCGCCCTATTCGTCGGCGTCGTGTAACTTGCGAAATCGCCCGTAGCACTATTTTCTGCCAATATAGTGCTTGCATCAATATAAATCTCGTAGCCACATCGGTCATCCGGACACCCGCTAAGAGCATACGTCACGACAGGGGTTCCCGCACCAACAAGAACAGAAGTCTTATTTATGGAGCATTCCGCAGATATTGACGAAATCGGATAGGACTCAGTAATACAGGGTTCTACAGCCACCGGAGTTTGATCATTCGACCACATTTCCAGTTTAAACTGATATTCTTTTCCAACATTATTTGTGAAAGGATTATCCGTCAAATTGAAAACAACCGCAGTGCCGCCATTTGCATTAGAAATAGAGCATGCACCAGTCTCACCATCCTTCACGCATTCATCACTAAGACCATCCATACTTGCAGTCGCACCCGTAGCAGGAGATACTGTTATTCGTCCAGCGCGGCTAGAATTATTAATCATGCCTTGAACATTCCATGCACCTGTAGTAACGCTATAATTTGCATAACAGCTAGCAAAGCCAAGTACATACGGGCAAGACGCCATTATGCTGGTGACCAAAGTTTCAGCAGCACGGCCACCCAGAGTAAGGTTATGTATATATATTCCACCAACATGTTCGGGGTCGAAGCCTATTTCATCGGAAAATTCCGACACCGCAATAGACAGCACTCCGTTCGCGTTCGTCTTAAAGGACTTACTATAAACAGCATCCGTGCCATAAGTATAACTTGTCTCAGGAGAACGGCTGAACAGCGAAATTTCAATTTCGTTTGCATCAGGATTATTCAGTTCTATTTTCAAAGTCGCGGCACGCAGGTTCACCAAAGATTCAACACCATTCGGGTACCAATAATCGCCACCACCGCTCGGCAAAGCAAATTCGGGAGACGACGAGCAGGTATTTAACTTTCCTACCCAGAATTCGCCACATTCAGCAGCAGAAGATGCCCATTGGCGTTCTTCTTCAGTTATATAACCGCAGCCTTGTACCGCCGCTTGCGCAATTTTATTTCCACTTCCATGAGCTCCTCCCGGAGTTTCACTAAACTTATACGCATCGGAACATTCAGCGAAGCCATCGGAATTCCTAGAAGAGGTGCAATTTTCTGAATCAGTTCCGTTGTAATAGTAATGAGGAGTACACTGGAAGCCTCTATTAAACCAAGCGGAAAGTCCCACCCAAGGAACGACTTCTGTTCCGGAAGGAACAATTCCCCCCGCATAAGCACCCTTAAACGAGCATTTTACACTCGGGAACGATTCCCAACAATTTTCATCAAAGTCTTCACTATGCCAACCGACACCATACAATTCAACATTAGGATCACTCAAGCGATAGCCAATAGATTGGTTCGCGGCTTCATTCCGTAAATTTTCAACGCCTGTGATATTTTCATTGTTCAAGGCAAAGGTTGCTGAATAAGTACGATCGCTCCATGTACTCGGAATTACAGACACAGTTAACACATCATCATGCGTAAGGAATCCACTCAAAGTTGCTGTTAACAACACAATGGCACCGTCTGTTGTATAAGCAGCGGTTCCGTTATCATACAGCGGAGATTCCAAGCAAGAAGTACCATTAAGACATACTCTGGCCACGACACCATTAAATTCATTGAGATACACGTTTACGAACAAATACGACGAAGCTGTTGCAGTCGACCTTAAAAGAAATCCCGTTTTTTCCGTTGCAGTGCGAGCAATATTGCTATTACGAGAATCTATCTTCGGAATTTTAAACTGAGCTTTCAAGGTTCCGTACAAGCCACCGACAACTGAACTCAAAACAGTCACTTTCGGAGTTTCTGATTCTTTCTTATTCCTTGCGACAGACCTCTTTATTCGGATTTTATCAGCACTTGCATCAAGTTCCAGATCACTGACATTGCCCTCTACAATATTCCATTTCACACTCGATCCACAAGTACCCGCCACAGGGCAAATGCAATAGGGATCATTTGTCGCATTTGCATCTGTATTGCACTGCAAACTACTGACCTTGAATTGGTCAAAGAAACAGTGGGCATCCGTTTGATTGAAGTGAGCGTATATCGTCGCTGCGCCAGCAGCCGTAAACGATATAGACGGATTGTCTGCATTAGTGATAAAGCCGCAATCGCCCGCATCGCAAGACCAGCGTTTGAAATCGGACGGAGTCCCAGGAACAGTCATAATCACTCTTGAACCCTGATATATCGTAATGGAGCACAATCCACCTTCAGGCAAACTTGAATATTGACAAACTCCATTACGAGTTTGACCATTCAAATCCTGAACTTCAACATCAATTTCCATTTCAGAAGTATTCTCAGCCACTCCTGAGAACCCATATTGAAGAGTCAACGGCTTAGCCTTTAACCCAGCATACAATTTGTACGACGTTCCCGTACTCAAGGGAGCCGAATAGCTGTTGTTTTCCGAAGGAATAACCACTTCGCATTTCGTTGCATCAACCGTTCCAGGTTCAAGATGAATATTTCCATCAATAGCACAACTCCACAAATGATTCGGGTCAAGCGTTCTACAACCATCCGAACTTGTTGTACTAATATTCACCCAATTTGCACTCGAAACACAGTTTGGCACCTCATTTGTATTCGCCTTCGCCTGCAAAGCCTCGCTACAACTAAAGGTATTACAATACTCCGCCAAGGTTCCCAACTGAACATTAACTGAAGACGACACAAAAATAAGCTCCGTATTACTTCCATTTGCAGGTAGATAACCAGAACCTGCAGTAATCTGCAATCTCAGCGTACCGGAGGTTACGCCGTCATTTCTAACAGTAAACAGTTCCTTATCTTGTTCACCTGCATGAACAACTACTTGACACACACCCGACGCATTCGGGTGACATTCTCCCTCTCCAACATTTTCGGTAATCACCCATCCCGGATGATCCGCCGGCGTGACCATAACGTTAATCGTATAGTCCTGCGTGGGCGTCCCGTTTACAAAGCGCAACTTCGGCGTTGTCGTCGCCCCATTACCCAGCTCAATTGACGTCTGAGCAAATCCAACTTCGGTTGTATTTTGCAAAGTTCCCTTGACAACTACAAAGAACGGAATGTCATCCGTAATTTCACCGACAGTAGCAGTCACATTACATCTAAAATAGCCTTCTCTAATGGGGGAACCAGCCTCATAAAGAGCTCCAGACGTTTTAATAGAGCTTTCATTACACGTAACAGACGGATTTGTCACCTTCGCTTTGCTGTTCAAAGGAATCACTCCGTAGTAATCCTGCAAACTACCCTTAGCATCCTTGGTCATATACACCACTCTGGGGAGTACAATAAAGGAAGACTTCAGCGTATCCAGATTCTGCGGGACACTCTTCATTTCACGGTTTTTATATTGAGATTCCAGAGAAACCTTTAACTGCGGGGCACCCGCAATATAATAGACATCCGTCGCACCCGCGATACTCGCTTCTGTTTCACCTGCAGTAGTCGTCGTTGGCGTAGTAGGATCTGTCGAGGGCAGAGTCGTACCGCAATCGCTTTGACCACTGGGACAAAGAACGCCATTTTCAATCAAGTCACTCAACAAGTCCTGATTAGTCTCAATTTTTGAAATTGTCAAATTATTAACTTTCGCGCAATTTTCTGCTCTAGCGTATACGGTACCATGCAAATCAGCCGTATTATTAAACAAAATCTTAGACACATTTGCATCAGTATAGATAAAGTAATTATATGTACCAGCACCCTTCGGCTGAAGTTCTCCGGTTGAACCCTTTCTCAAATACAGGAACACATAAGACGTATCCGTAGTCGGAGGGAAGGCGTTTTGGCCGGGGTTATTTTCAAAAATAATGACATATTTACCTTCCAATGTTCCCGTAGGATTCTTCATCGAGTTTGCACTCACGCTCACAACAAGGTAATCATTGAATTTAACAGCTTCATCTGAATGGTAACAGGTATTGAGTTTGCTTACAATATCATCTGTCCACGCAGTAATTTCCTCAGAGCATCCTTGGTTAGCGTATGATTTAAAGACATCATACGAGTTATCCAGCATATCATCTACTTTATACTTTGCTCCATCACATCCCGGCTGCACGGGTCCCAAGAGGTCATCGCACGTATCCTTAATATCAGTACCACAATTGAGGTCAGTAGGATCCGAATTGTGAAAAGTTCCTGTGACCTGGAACCAAGACGGAATAGAGCAGAATGGTCTAAAATCATTTGCACTACCAATAGCGTCTCTACTGCAATACGGAGACCCTGTAAAAGCCTTCTTTTCATAATCACAGTTTTCACCCGTACAATTAAAATGATAATACTTATATTCCGGATGCAGTTCAACCTTATTACCTGCAGGACCAACGGGACCAACAGGACCAACAGGACCAAAAGGACCAACAGGACCAAAAGGACCAACAGGACCAGTTGCACCCGATTGAAGGCGCTGATAATAGAATTTTTCGCCACCTACATAATAGCCCCACACTGTAGAAGGGCTAGGCCACCCCATCGCTTGCGGAACATACAAATCATTTCTCACATAACTTTTATATTCTACATCGGTTGCCCCTGGTTCCGTATAATACAAATAATATTTGTCGTCAGCACTTGTACGTGCCCATTTATATGGCGTATATGTATCAGCCTCCCAAGTTTTCCATTTGTTTTCATAGGTACCCCCCATCATCATTCCAGGTTTCTGTTCAGCACAATAAATGGTTGTTCCAAACACGCGAAGAGCATGGTCACATTTTTTATTCGTAGTGGCGCTTTGTGTAAACGTTTTATTTTCGCGTAATGATGTATAGTCGCTAAACGGATGGCCATACTTTGCATAAACATTTTTAAAATTGATTTTCGAATATCTAGCATCAATATTTTCAGAATCTTCAATAGAATAACCTCCGGTACCAGGATCCTTTGTACCGAAGACAACATTAAATGGTCCCGAAAGCCATGTGTCATTTTCCACAATAAAAGAATTATTGGTACCCACAGAGAACAACAAAGCATTTTCATCTAAGCAGAAATTACCATGAATCGTCGGAGCAAATTCATTCTGGCTAGTGAACATTGTGTCTTTTAGGAACACATTTCCGCCCACATTAAAGCCAGGATTCGCCTGCGAACCCATTCTCACAGAACCTTCAAAATAAGCGTCTCCAGAAATATTCATTGTCAAACTATAGACATCGCCTTTAACATTAAGGTTTTCTCCCGTAAAACCATTATTCGGATAAAGGTTTCCACCAATACAAGCATTATGCCCCACATGGACATTATTACCAGACAATTCTGCATTACCCGTAACAACAAAATTTCTCGTCACCGTATTTGGGTTACCGAACCAGTTTCCATTCACCAACATTGACGTCGGATTCATGTCACCACTATTTGTCACGGAACTGCCGAAATAAGCATAGTCAAAGTCAGATTTCGCACGTTTTTTACTTGCCGGAATATTGACTTTATACAAGCCATCTACTTTTAAAATGGCAACTTCTGTATGTTCTGCAGAATGATTTCTTGACTCTCCCTTAGAAATTATTTTAAGTTTATAGGTCGGATTCTGCGTATCTACGCCTACAAGCCAAACAGAGTAATTCTGCTTGGCCGATTTTAATTCAGTTAATTGATTGTCAATCCTTATCGGTTGATTGTGACCATCTTGATACTGCTTGATTAGCGCACCGACATCATTTGCATGGAACGTCATCCAAGCTCTTGTAGCACCGATACCCGCTTCTGCACTTTGGAGTGCCTCGCGCTTTTGCATTCGGCTCGCACTAGAAAAACCTTCGCTAGAAAGCCACTTCCAAGTGGCGGTAGCGGCAATGGTGGCAATCAGCATAAACAATAGCACGGCAATCAAAGATACACCGGACTTATTATTATTTAAAATTTTGCGCATAGGAATCTCCTTGCCTTAATCTCTCGGGCCGTTACTCGGGATTGGTATAACGACATCCACGTTACCAGTTTCACCGCTACCGCCGTTTTTCACACCACGTTTAACAGCTAAAATCAGTCTCAATGCCTTCACATTCTTTTTGTCTTTGATAGGCACATTATGTATAGATTCATCAAACTTGTAATTGGAACTAGAAATTCTTTTCACGCGAAGATTCGATATAGTCAGCGTTCCATTTGCAACAACAGGCGAATAAATTGCAAAAGTAAACGCGAGACAAACCTTCTTCACCGTATCAGGAACCGTGAAACGCATTACGCGATCTTTATTATTCGCATCCGTCGCTGACGGAGGATAGAACATAAAATCATCCATTCCCGCAGGTCTTTGACCACTTAAATTAATGAACCCCACCTGCATATGGTCTCTACCAGGCACAAACATCTGCATTTTTGCAGGACTACCATCGGAGCCCGTTTGATCGTACGGAATTCTAAACGATATTTCATACTCTTCATGCGGATAGAACGTAAAATAATTCCCTTCATTTGAACAAAGAGCAGACCAAGAATCGCTCACCTCATCCGTATTTGCCAATGCAATTACCTGTTGGCTTGTTTTTTCCGTATTCAAAACAGTGCCAGTAGCCATATTGTAATTCGTGTGGAATCCGCTTAAAGTAACAGAATTTCCGCCTGCAGATACGTCTATTTGCGTAAAGTTTCCTTCCGCATACCTAGAGAAAAATTTAAACTGGTCTCCATCTCCTGGCGGGAAAATCTGTTCCTTGCGATACTCTAAAGTCGTTGCATTACTCCGAATTAACGGAAGTGCAGGCAAGACTCTAAAATCTGTCACGCCTGTAGCCATAAGCACAGCATATTCACTCATGCCCGAGCCATTCGTCCCTTGAGGCGCACACGGAGCATCAGCGACAGATGTGGACGCTTTACTTATGATAACGCATTGCCTTTTCAAAATGGTATCGCCACCAACAACTTGCGAGAACCAGGAAACTTCTTCAACAGCTTGGAAAACGCCAGCATCACTATACCGCATACGACGGAACACCAAGCTATCCAATTTTGCAGTTGCAGCAGCACTAGCATACACCAGTCTAAAAGACGAAGAGTCCTTATTGTCGTCTACCGCATTATTGGGATCGAGATAGACTTCAGAAATATGCGAGGCATTAAACAAATCATTCGCATCAGCAACGTTCGCGTCCAACGAGCTTTTTGCCCCCATCTGAGCAACATCTTCTCTTAACAACATTCCCACATTTTCGGCTTCCTGTGTAGCACGAATCATGTTGTCGGTACGAATACGAAACTTGGTCGAATTACTGAAAGCTTCACCAGCAATAACGACAATAATGCCTACAATGGCCATGTAGACAAGGAGTTCCATAAGGGTAAAACCAGACTTAGAGAACTTCATCGGATGACCCCCGAAACCGTAATAGACTGAATTGAATTTTTAAAATGCCAACTCACCTTAACATCTAGTCTTTTTGCATATACATGAGCAAGGCTATCTGCAGCAGATGCCGTCAAAAACATAGAACCCGTTTTAGCCATATATTCAGCATCAGGAGACACCGTAATTTCGGCATCATAGACAACTTTCATTGTATTCGTAAAGGCTCCGGGCTGCCCCTTCCATTCACGAACAATATTATGCACCTCAATCGGATGCATTGCACCATCTGCGCCCATTAATTTATCATCCGAAAGGCTCGCTATCCCTAAAGCGCCCAAGGAATCAATCAAATTCTGAGCAACTTCCGTGGCACCATCACGGCCACGAATACGCAATAGAGCGTCATGGTTTCCGCCTTGCAGGTTGAGAATAGCCATGTACATAAAGCCAAGTACAGCGGCCGCAATCAGAGCCTCAACAATGCCGAAGCCTTGTTTATTTTTAAAGAACTTTCCCATACGCACCACCTACACCTACAATTCTGTCCATGAAGACCAACCGCCACTCGTTGGATCATTGCCCACCTTCCACATGGGCTTAACACGATTCACCAACTTTTCTTTAAGCACAGCTCCATAAACGCCATCATCTCCATATTGGATGCAAATTCCACCCTGTGGAGGCGCAGCAGAAAGTCCCAAACGAGGCTTAAACGCTTTATCTGAAGAATATGACGTACTGAACCAATCAACATCAACAGCGCCGCAACTAGCCAAACTTATATATTTGCAGGGAGCATCAATGACTAGAGAATCTATTATACCACTGCTCGGATTAGCGCATGTTTCATCACTCGCGTCTCTGACCACATACAATTTCTGACTATTACTTCCCGGAGCAACTCTTAAACACAAAACTTCATTACGCTGGTTCGCAAGATTCGCCACCCTCTCGACAAAGGCTGCCGTATTGACAGCAGCGTCTTTAATACGGGCGTTCGCAACGGCACGCTGCAGGCCCGCGACACCCATTGCCGAAAGAATGCCCATAATGGAGACAACCACCAGGACTTCGACCAGGGTGTAACCCGCCTTAACGCAACGAGCATTTTGCTTTGCAAACACCATATACCTACCTTACACAACTTTCCATAAAAATAGAACAAAGTACTGTGGGCGTCCGACTTCGGGCGTTTCCGACAGGCTTATTCTAAAATAACTTATTTTTTTACAAAACGCTCAAAATTTTTACAAAAATGGCGAAATATTCAAAAATTCGCCACTTTTTTGTAAATTTTCTAGTAAAAAGGGTGTTTTTCCGCACACCCTTTAAAATCGCAAGTTTTTTGTAAGATTATTTGGTATAGTAGCTAATGCCGCCCGTTGCGCCCCAGTGCCAGCCAGGGAGCTCGCCAACGATATTGGAGGCGCCCAAACGGACTTCCCAATTCTCATTGATGCGGTAGCCGGCAGTAAGGTATCCTGTCACGACAAGCGGGAAGTCAAATTCAGATATTGTGCCGCTCGATCTGGAAACATTGTCGTCATCGTCTCCAGGATACGAGGGGTCAGGCCGATAAATGTTTACCGAGAAATTCAGCGAGTAGGGGCCATAATAGGTGCTGGCATACCCGCCATAGGTAATGACCGTCCCCATGCCATTGGACGACTCAAACGGATATTTGTCTAAACGATCCGAGCTTAGGAAGGTGTCGCAATCGTATGTTGTTCCCGAATAATTGAATTTGCGGAAATACATCCACATACCTAGCGAGCCACCCACTTCGAAATACTTGGTGTTTATACCTAAAATAAGACTGCTGTACAGCCCTTTATCGAGAGCAAAAGTAAAGCCCCAAAGGAAGAGATCTTTTTTGCTGATGTAATCTAAAGAGGCCTCTACATACGGGTACATTATTTTGTAGGTGCCGTCTACTTTTTCTTTAACTTCTTCGGGTTTATAGTCCTTGCACCTGGTAAGATCGCCACAACCGTCCATGGAGTTTCTGAGGCCATGAAGCTGTTCTTTATCTTGTGGACCCGCGTGTACGTTTGCAGACAAGCGAACGTTAGCGGTATTGGGTTCTTTATAATTACCCGCACCGCGGATTTCGGGAGCAGCAGGAGTTTCCATTTCAAATTTTTCTACGTGGGCGTAATGGCTCGTATAGCCGCAGCCAACGAGAAGGATAGAACTTAACAGAAGGGCGCATAAATGTTTCATACGCCATTAAAGATAAATTCATTTTTAGGAAAAAAGACAAAAAAAAGCGATTTTTACGATAACTCGTAAAAAAGGGTGATTAACGACAAAAAAGCCCCGCTACTTTTTAGGTAGCGGGGAATATTTTTAGAAGGGACGATAATTAGGCGCGGACCGTCGTGAAGCTGAAAGCCTCGCCGTCGGCGTCGTTGGCTTCGAGGCCATCGGCAACGGCAGCCCACTTGATGGCGACGGCTTGTGTCTCGCCAGCGATGTAGGCTTCGTTTTCGGCAACGGCCTGCTTGAAGACTTCGCTTGCAGAGAACAGCGTCACTTCGATCTTGTCGGTGATGGCGTAGTTCTGGTCCTTACGGCGGTTCTGGATGCGGTTCACGAGTTCGCGGGCCACGCAGGCGCGGC
>JAEEGJ010004978.1_pt1 | contig 43098 bp, 48 predicted proteins | sample 8958761 | NCBI WGS metagenome assembly JAEEGJ01 (sample SAMN16246546, study PRJNA631951) | gut metagenome | biome: gut microbiome; feature: rumen; material: RS-attached | host: Bos | place: Iran: Karaj | collected 2018-10
TGTAGTACTCTACCGTATGTACAGGTGAAGTGGTGATGCAGAGCGTAGCCTGCGGTGTCATACCACCCTCCTTGGCCCACTTGATACTCGGGATAATGTTTCGGGTGTCGTTCAGACCACAGAAAATACGGGTGATATCCACGCCCTGTGCGTGCTTTACCTTGTACATCAAGGCACGTACATCATCGGGCACAGGATACATACGCAGTGCGTTCAGACCACGATCGAGCATGTGGGTCTTGATGCCCACCTCGTTGAATGGTTTACAGAATGTGCGCACGGCATCATTAGGATTCTCACCGGCCATCAGGTTCACCTGCTCGAAGGCACCACCATTAGTCTCAACGCGACTAAAGCAGCCCATATCAATGATTACCGGAGCGATGCGCTCCAACTGATCCTTACGTGGCTGGAACTTACCTGAAGACTGCCACATGTCCCGATATACGAGACTGAACTGTATTTTCTTCTTAGCCATAATTATACTGACAATAGTTTTTTGAGGTGCAAAAATAACAAATAAAATCGAATTGGGCGAATTTTAGTCATTCTTTTTTTCAAATATCGCTCTTTTTCAGGCACAGACAGAAAAACGGCCTCCCTTCTTTCGGGAGACCGTCTGTCTGTCTTAGCGAGCCTGATAGTTGAGCAGGCGCTGCTCTGCCATCTGTTCGTATTTTGTGCCTGGACGTCCGTAGTTGGCATAGGGATAGATGCTGATGCCACCACGGGGTGTGAAGAGTCCTATCACCTCTATATACTTCGGATCCATCAAGCGCACCAGATCTTTCATAATGATATTCACACAGTCTTCGTGGAAGTCGCCATGGTTCCTGAAACTGAACAGATAGAGCTTCAAGCTCTTCGACTCCACCATCCGCTCACCCGGGATATACATGATCTTGATTTCCGCGAAGTCGGGCTGTCCCGTGATAGGACAGAGCGAAGTGAACTCCGGACAGTTGAACTGAACCCAATAGTCGTTATCCGGATGCTTATTGACAAAGGTCTCTAACACCTCTGGTGCATAGTCCATCCGATAGGTCGTATTCTTACCTAATGCCTGTAACTTGTCTTCTCTCATATCAGCTCTTGATCTTGAAAATATTGTAGTTGATATCCTTGTCGTACACATCCTCATGGTCGTGGGCCTTCGTGAACTTCACGACACGGATGGTCATAGGCAGAGCCACGATCTCATAAGAGGTCTTGAGCAACACCTGCGAGATGACCAGCGACGGCATCTCCTCCCAGGGAATCACCCACCCCAGAGCCAGAGGGAAGAAGATAAGGGAGTCGGTCAGCTCACCGAACACCGTACTTAAGATGGCACGGGCCGAGAAGTCTCTGGTGAATCCATTCGAGTCGGCAGACCGTCTTTCCTTGGCCGACAGCTTCATCCGGCTCATCACATACGCATTGATAAACGAGCCTGCCAGGAAGGCGATAAACGATGCGGCCGCGATACGGGGTGCCAATCCGAAGATCTGATGGAACCCCTCCTGACCATCCCAATAGGAGGCACCGGGGATGGCATCGGCAATGGCTCCGAACAGCACAAACAGGAAGTTCATGGCGAACCCGAGCCAGATGAGCAGACGCGTACGACTATAGCCCCACACCTCGCATACGACATCGTTAATGATATAACTCACGGGGAACACAATCAGTCCCGCCGTCACATTCACCGGACCAAACGAGATTTGCTTGGTCTCTAACACGTTTGCCGTGATCAGGCAAACGCAGAACAGTATGCCGTAAGACATGAACAGCACACTGACCTTCTGATCATTCTTTTGTTTCATTATTCTTGTTTTGTTTAAGGGGGTTCTACAAGTACCCCTGTGTTTTTTTTACAACAGATAGAGCAGCCAAGCCATATAGGCAAGGAATCCCAATACCAGCAAGGCACCCTCACGGCGCGAGACGGCATACTTTGTATAAGCGAACAGCCAAAGGATGCCGACACTCACCAGCATCATCATCAGATCGACAATCGTGATACCCATGATGCGCAGGGGATGAACGAAGGCCGTTGCACCCAGGATCAGCAGGATATTGAACACGTTCGAGCCAATGACATTCCCCAGAGCCAGTGCCGACCTTCCCTTATAGGCAGCCACCACACTCGTAGCCAACTCAGGCAGAGAGGTACCACCAGCCACGATGGTCAGTCCAACAATACTCTGACGCACCCCATAACGGTGAGCGATATAAGAGGCAGCATCGACAAAGAGATCACTACCAACAATCAGACAGGCCAGTCCCAGTACGATGAAGCACAGATGGCGCCACACGCGAGAATAGTCACGGGGCACAACCTCCTCCTCTTCACCCAGCACCTCCTCGTGCTTGGGCAACAAACCATCCTTACGAGCCATCTGGAAGGTATAAAGCATAAAGGCTGTGAAACCAATCAGCAGGATGATGCCATCACTACGGCTGATCTCATTACCCCAGAGGTGAGGAGAGTCCATATCATCGAAACAGAGCATAAACAAAAGCAACGAGGCACCCACAGCGAAGGGAATATCCTTGCGCACGGTAGACCACGACACCTTGATAGGAGCCACTACTGCCGAACAGCCCACAATGAGCATCACATTGAAGATGTTGGATCCGATGACATTACCCACAGCCAGATCAGCAGTACCCTTCAGGGCTGATGTCAGACTGACGAACAGCTCAGGCGCAGAGGTACCTGCAGCCAAGATGGTAAGACCGATGATAATCTCGGGCACACGCATGTCACGAGCCAGCGAAGACGCAGACTCCGTCAATCGGTCAGCACCCCATAACACCAGTGCCACCCCCACAATAATATATACAATATTCAGCAGCATCTCTTAATTCTTAACTCTTAACTCCTCATTCCACATTCCACACTCCACATTCCACATTCCACATTCCTCACTCCTCACTCTTCATTCAGAAACGCATCCATCTGTCGACGCTCTTTCTTCGTCGGACGCCCAGTACCACGAGCACGATCCACGAACCCGCTGATGCGGTTCATCTCCAACAGCTCATACTGGTCGGCAGGAGTCACGTTCTCATAGATCTCAGGCAGCAGCTTAGCCCCCACCCTCTGCTCTATGGTCTTCAGGATACGGAAGGAGTAGGTCACAGGCGGCTTTCTCACAGAGACGGTCTCACCCACCTTCACGCAGCGCGAAGGTTTCACATTGATACCATCAATCGTGACACGACCATTCTTGATCGCATCCACAGCTATCGACCTTGTCTTGAAGATCCTCGCCGCCCACAGCCACTTGTCAATCCTCGCCTCTTCCATTCTCGTTCCTCCTTCCTCCTTCCTCATTCCTCGAGCTCATTCCTCCTTCCTCGTTCCTCCTTCCTCGCTTCTCGGTCCTCGACCAAGCTTATTAAACTGGTTCATCGTGACATCGATGCCAGCGAGGACAAAGCTCTTGATGATCTCTACAGCAGTGTCTATAGAGGGCTGAAGTGTTTTCAACTCTTCCTCGTCATAACGCCCCAGCACCCAGTCCACCTGCATGCCACGGGGGAATTCATTACCGATACCCATACGCAGACGAGCATAGTTCTGACCTATCAACTGCTGGATATGTCCCAGTCCGTTATGACCTCCGTTAGACCCACCAGCCTTCAGGCGGAAAGCCCCAAGGGGCAAGGCCACATCATCGCTCACAACGAGCAGGCGGCTCTGGTCGATATTCTCCTTGTTCAGCCAATAGCGCACAGCATTACCACTAAGATTCATGAAGGTCGAGGGCTTCAGCAGAATCACCTTTCGCCCCTTCAGCGATGTCTCAGCCACGAAACCATAGCGTCGATCATCAAAAACAATATTGGATGCCTTAGCAAAAGCATCCAATACCATAAAGCCTGTATTGTGGCGGGTCATTTCGTACTCGCTGCCGACATTTCCCAAACCTACAACCAAGTACTTGTCCATTCGTAAACTGTAAACTTACAATTACTCAGCACCCTCACCAGCAGCAGCTGCAGAACGTGAAGCACGTGTAGCCTTCACAGAGCAAACAACCACCTGTGCAGGAGTAGCGATCTCCAGACCCTCGAAATTCAGGTCAGCCACCTTGATGGCCTTACCCAGCTTCAGATCGGTAACGTCGATATCCAGAGTCTCAGGAATCTGCTTGTAGGGAGCAGTCACATTCAGTGCGCGAACAGCCTGGCTCAGACGACCACCATCGCGAACACCCTGAGCATGACCATTCAGCTTCACGGGGATACCAATGGTGATGGGCTTTGTCTCGTTCACCTCATAGAAGTCGATGTGCAGCAGCGCATCAGTTGTGGGGTGGAACTGCAGTTCCTTCATCACAGCCTTGTGAGCCTCACCGTCGATAGTCAGGTTGACTACATATACATGAGGTGTGTAAACCACTTTGCGGAGCTGAGCTGCGGGGATGGCAAAAGCCACTGCCTCGGGCAGACCCTTGTCATTCTTCTTCTCACCATAGAGGTTACATGGAACCAAACCCTCCTTACGGAGTTCCTTTGCGGCTTTCTTGCCGGTAGTGGCACGCTTCTGACCACTTACGCTAATTTCTTTCATAATTGTGTTACTCTAAATTAAGTTGTTAAAAACATACTTTGCTTAATTCGCCATCACACGAAAAATCGATGTGCCTTTGAGAAAAGCGGGTGCAAAGGTACGAATAAGTGAGTAAAAAAACAAATAAAAATGCAGAAAAATTCGTTTTCGAGCATTTTTTATTGGTTTTCTTTGTTCAATTCACAGAAAATGCCTACCTTTGCATCGTTATTTATAGATTTGTAGAATTAAAAGCATCAAGTGAGATGATCAACAGGGAAATTATTAGAATCAAGATTGTTCAGTTAACCTACGCCTACTATCAAAACGGTAACAAGAACATCGACACAGCTGAGAAAGAACTATTCTTCAGCTTGTCAAAGGCTTATGACCTTTACAACTATTTGCTAAGCCTCATCACCGCTGTCACCAAAGAGGCACAGCGTCGCTATGAGGTGGCTCAGACACGTGCAAAGAGAGAGGGCACCGCAGAGCCTTCCTCCAAATTCGTCTATAACCGCTTTGCCCTGCAGCTTGCTGAGAACAAGCAGCTCAACGACTTCCTCAGTACCCAGAAACTGTCTTGGGAAGAGGCCAACGTCTTCATCGGACAGCTGTTCGAGAAGATCGAGCAGAGCGATATCTATCAGGAATACATGGCCAGCAAGGAAGACAACTACGAGTGCGACCGCGAACTGTGGCGCAAGCTCTATAAGACATTCATCCAGTCGAATGAAGAACTCGATTCACTACTCGAAGACCAGAGTCTCTACTGGAATGATGACAAGGAGATCGTCGACACCTTCGTGATCAAGACCATCAAGCGTTTCAACGAGCAGGAAGGCGCCAAGCAAGAGCTGTTGCCTGAGTGGGACAGCGACGAGGAGAAGGATTTTGCCCGCAAGCTCTTCCGTTCAGCCATCCTCAATGCCGACGAGTATCAGCACTATATGAGTGAGGCCTCACGCAACTGGGACTTCTCGCGCCTGGCCTACATGGACATTATCCTGATGCAGATCGCCATCGCAGAGATGATGACCCTGCCCAATGTGCCCATCAGTGTCAGCATCAACGAGTACGTAGAGATTGCCAAGCTCTACTCCACCCCGAAGAGTAGCGGTTACATCAACGGTATGCTCGATGCCATCGCGCGTAACCTTGTTAAGACAGGTCGCCTGATGAAGCACATCGACCCCGCGAAGGCTAAGCCCGGCAAGACTCCCACCGACAAGCCCTCCCATCGCCCGAGGATTAAGCATTAAATCGTATGTATGGAGTTCTTGCCTCCAAAAATTATGTTCTTCTGTTCTTATTATCTAAAAAAAGTTATTTTGTTACTTTGTCTTTAAATTATTAAGTATATTATATATTATGTCAAATTTAGTATTAGTAGCACAGTCATCACAAGGAGGCGGCATGAGTATGATCATCATGATGGTAGCCATTTTTGCCATTATGTGGTTCTTCATGATCAAGCCCCAGCAGAAAAAGCAGAAAGAGATCCAGAAGTTCCAGAACGAGCTCACCGAGGGCACCCAGGTAGTCACCGGAGGTGGTATCTACGGCACAGTGAAGAGCATTGATCTTGCCAAGAATACCGTTGATGTAAAGATTGCCAAGGATGTGGTAGTCACCGTCGACAAGAGCTACGTCTTCAAGGACCCCGCCAGCACCACCGCAGTTCAGAAATAATCATAGGACATCAAGGACAATTAAGGACTATCAAGAACAATCAAGGACTATTTTTATGTTCTTATGTTCTTTTTATCTAAAAAAAAATATGTCTTTTTGTTCTTCTGTCTAAAAAAAAGTTATTATGTCAAGGATCTGGGGAATAATAAGAGAATTCTTTTTTAGCAAGGCTAACAAGGAGCTGTTTCTCTTTATCTTCTTCTTGGTACTCTCGGGCATATTCTGGTTAATCACCACGCTCAACGAGACCTACGAGAAGGAGTTCACCATTCCTGTGTCCATCGCCAACATCCCGAAGAATGCAGTGCTCACGTCCGAAGAGACCGACACCATCAAGGTCACCATCCGCGATAAAGGCTTTGCACTCTTCTCGTATCAGTTTGGCGATGTGCTGAAAAAGATCCGCCCCTCCTTCCGCACCTATTCGCGCAACAATGGGATGGGCGTAGTCCCCGCCTCCGACCTGAAGAAGCTGATAGCCCAGCAGCTCAGCAGCACCTCAGTGATCACAGCCGTCAAGCCCGATAAGCTCGAGTTCTATTATAATTATGGTAATAAGAAGCGCGTCCCCCTCCGATGGAGCGGACGAGTCATACCCGAAGAACTCTATTACATCTCGCGCGTGGACTACTCCCCCGACAGTGTCACCATCTACGCCTCCGATGAGAAGCTCGACAGCATCAGTATGATCTACACCGAGCCCCTCAACTATGCCAACTTCCGCGATACCCTCGTGGCGCATTGCGAGGTAGCCAAGACCAAAGGCGTCAAGGTAGTGCCCGAACAAGTGAAGGTCACCTTTGTCACCGACCTTCTTACCGAGGAGCGCATCGAGGGGATTCCCATCCAGTGTCTGAACATGCCCGAGGGGAAAGTGCTACGCACCTTCCCTGCTAAGGTCGCCGTGAAGTTCGTCACAGGTGCCAGCATCTATCGCACCCTGCGTCCAGAAGACTTTACTGTCTATGCCGACTACGAGGAGATACGCAAGCACCCCACAGAGAAGTGCCGCATCTTCATCAAGGATGTCCCCCGAGGCATCTCACGAGCCCGCTTAGAGGTGAATATGGTCGATTATCTCATAGAATCCATAGAGCCATGAAGATAGGGATAGCCGGAGGTATCGGCAGTGGCAAGAGCTACGTATGCCAGGCGCTTCGCCAGCGCGGCTATGAAGTCTACGACTGCGATGCAGCCGCCAAGCGACTCATACGCACCTCCCCTGATATCCGCCGGGAACTCACAGCACTGATTGGTCCCGACACCTACGATGCAGAGACAGGCGAGTTCAACAAGGCAGCAGTAGCCCGCTTCCTGCTGGCCTCTGAGGCCAACGCACAGGCCATTGATGCCATTGTCCACCCGGCAGTGTTTCGCGACTTTGAGGCCAGCGGTCTCGACTGGCTCGAGAGTGCCATCATGTTCGAGTCAGGCATCAACCGCCTCATGGATATCGTCATTGCCGTGGTCGCCCCCAAGGAACTGCGCATCCAGCGAGTCATGGAGCGCGACCATATCTCCCGTGAGAAAGTGCTCGAGTGGATGTCACGGCAGTATCCCCAGCGCGAAGTCATCCAGAGAGCCGATTTCGTACTTGTCAATGATGGCAAAGCCAATATAGAACATCAATTAAACAAAATCATAGAACAATGCAACAAACAATTTTAGCAATTGCCGGAAAGCCCGGTCTTTATAAGCTCGTCACACGAGGTCATAACAATCTCATTGTCGAGGCACTCGATGCCACCCACAAGCGTCTGCCCGCATTCGCTACCGACCGCATCACATCACTCTCAGATATCGCCATGTTCACAGAGACCGACGATGTCCCCCTGATGGAAGTACTCGAGAACATGAAGAACCTCGAAGGTGGCAAGAAAGCCAGCATCAATGAGAAGAAAGCCTCAGGCGAAGAGCTCCGTGCCTACTTCACCAAGGTACTTCCCGAGTGGGATCAGGAGCGTGTCCAGAACAGCCATATCAAGAAGCTCATCTCCTGGTACAACATCCTCATCGAAGCCGGCATCACTGACTTCAAAGATCCCGAGCCCGAACCAGAAACAGAAAATCCCGCTGAATAAGCGGGATTTTTTGTTTTTACATACTCCATCGTTTCAGCCCCAGCCTCCTGACATCCGGAAACTCCGACATGTCCTCCGGCAACTGATTGCGCCTGCTCACGAAATTGCCATAGCGCCCTATCTCACCATACCGATAGCCCGGCGCATCCTGACTCTCCACATAGATGAAGCCCGCCTGATAACCACGAATCCGGTACGTCCGTCGAATGTCATTCTCCACAATCAGCACATTGCCTAAGATTGTCAGGTGATCCCCCAGATACACGTTCTCCCGACTGAACGGCCTTTCCCAGCCCTTCATACTCTTCCTGAGGAACATCTCCCGTCCAGCCTTCGCCACCTCAAAACGCTCGATACGCTCAAACTGCGGCATCATGTCATACATCCTGCCACCCTTCGCATCCCAGTAGGCCGTCTTGCCATCCAGTCTCGTTCCCACGAAGATGTCACCCTCCTGCTGCACCTTCCCGTAGAGTCCAGGCTTCAGGTCACGCCCCTTCTGGTCAATCACGGTCACCTTGTTCTTATATATATAATAAGGATACATGCCCATCACGAAGTAAGGCGCAGCCAACCACTTGATGTGCTCGAACTCCGCCGGACAAGTCACCTTTCCGTCCATCATCACACCATACTTGCCTTCGCGCATAAACACCTCCAGCCCCTCGTGTCGCTCCCCACGACGCTTGATCCTCACCATCTCCAGGTTCACCAGCCTCTTCGTCGTTTCCGACTTCAGGTCCGTAGGTCTCACGAATACAGGCATCTCCTCCCCAGTCTGACCCTTTCCAGCCAACCTTCCTTCGAACATCAGGCGCCAGTCCCTTGCGTCAGTCGGCAGTCCGAACATCTGATACAGTCCCACGTTGTCGAGGATGAGCACACACTCCTTCCCTTCCGATACGCGCATGCCTCTACCCACCTGCTGCAGATACTTGTTCAAGCTCAGCGTCGGTCTCGCCAACTGAATAAACTCCACCTCCGGGCAGTCAAACCCCTCCGAGAAGATATCCACATTCACAATCACATCGACCTGTCCCTTGCGACTCACTTCTGGGGCCAGGCCCCAAGTTGCACTTTGTTTTGGGGCCTGGCCCCAGAGTGAAGTTTTGTAGGCTTCGACAATGGCGTCTCGCTCTCTCGTGGGCGTAGTGCTATCAATCACAGCACAATTTACGCCCTTGCTCTGATAGTAGGCTGCAATATGCCTTGCATGCTCCTGGTTGATGGCATACACGATACCCTTCTTCCCTTGAGCAAACGCCTCGTAGCTGTCATAGAGATGGGCTATCGACTCCGGCACATCCATCACTGTAGCCATCTCCTTCGTCTGGTAGTCCCCGTCAGCACCTCGTTTCTGCAGTCCTCCAATCTGATGCATCATCAGACTGTCAGGTCTGGCGCTCACATATTCAAAGTCAGAGAGCCAGCCCTTATCAATAAACCACTGGATATCCTCCGACTGCAGCAGCACGTCGAAGAGCTCTCCAAAGCCCTCCCCGCTCAGTCTGCAAGGCGTCGCCGTCAGCCCCAGGAACTTCGCCTCCGGCCACATCTCCCACAGCCGTCTATACGTCTTCGCCACCGCATGATGCGCCTCATCCACAATAATCAGCGAAAAGTTCATCGCAAATAGCGGATTCCCCTCCTTCGCCCGCGCTAACTTCTGTATACTAGTTACAACAATATCATCCCGTTCCCCTATTACTATGTCTTTACCCTTATGTCCTTCTGTTCTTATTATCTCTAAATTTTGTCCTTCTGTTCTTCTGTCTAAATCTATCTGTCCTTCTGTTCTTCTGTCTAAATCCTTCTGTTCTTCTGTTCTTATTATCTCAAAATCCTGTTCTTCTGTTCTTTTTATCTGATCCTGGATCTGTTCGATCAGCTCCCGCCTATGCGCCACAACGAGGATGCGACACTTTTCACCTTTCACCTTTAACCTTTCACTCCTAATGACCTCGCTCATCAGCACAGTCTTCCCTGTCCCCGTCGGCATCTGCACCATCACGCTCCTGCATGACTTCCACGCCTCATTGATCCTCCCCAGCATCTCCCGCTGGTAGTCCCTTAAATGATTTATCATAAGTCCAAACGCTTAAAGGGTCACATCGTTCCCGATGCGACCACCATTTGTTTCCTAAAATTCAAACTATTTTACCGCTTCTCTATCGACCTTTCTGTCCTTATTATCTGAAAACCGTTCTTTCAGTCGCTACGCTTTGTGAAAGCGCTAAAGCGAGTCTTCTGGTACTATGTCTTTATCACGAAATCCAAATTTCTTATAATATTTTCGGATTTAAATCCAAATTTCTTAATCTACTTCTTGGAATTGCCCGTAAAATACTCTTGCAAAATCCGATCAAAAATAGGCTTATATATACACCTTATCCGGATCCTCACTTCTATATAGTGAAATAAGATACTTGTTTTTCGGAGGGTTGGTATACTTGCAGAAACCGTAGATGATATTCTTAGCCTTTAGCATGATGATGTAGCATTACAGAATTGCATATAGTCCAAGGCTTCTTCATAGATGGCAGATTTCTCCTCATCACCTTCATTAAGGCGAGTCAGTGGAATCTCCACATCCGACTTTCCATCAACGAAGACGACCTTCTGCTCGTCAACGATTTTCGTCCAAAGCGAATTCTCTTGATGAGTTATAGTTGTCAACTCATCAGCAGACTTTCCAATATATGCATCGATCACGCTATCAATAATCTCTTTTTCATAAAGACTATAAGCCTCCATCTGCTTACCTATCAGGTAGTCATGCTGGAGGGTCGGAGTCACAATATTCTTGCCTTCCTCATTTTTCTGACATTTCACAAATTTGCTGAAAGCACCGTCTTTCACTGCATACACCTCCGGAGCAACGGGTCCCTTTTCCCATACCTGATAGTTAAACCAAGTCAACGGGAATCCTCGCATTTCCATGAACTTCTCATCTATGAGGTAAACGATCTTCAACAGTTTGCGAAGATGGATACCAGGGCACTTCTCGGCGATATATGCCAAAAGAGCTCCATTCTTTTCCATATTTACGGTGCTTCCAAAACTCATAGTCTTCATTATTCTAAGTGCGCAAAGATACAAATTATTTTCTATCAAACATCAAAAAAGACACATTTTTTAATAAATGAAAGCAAATTTCCTGCCATCTATAGCAGTTTCACAGCATTTTCCATAAATAACACCTATGATTCCCGCTCTCTGTCTTTAATCTTATGTTCTTCTGTCCTTATTATCTAAAAAAACATGTTAAAACAAAACACATTTCTACAGAAACATCTTTGATCTTTCGATTTTTATGTAATTTTGGAGTTGAATTCCGAATTTACATAAGAAATGGCTAACAATTTATATCTCAATCGCACAATGGAAGATGTCATCAAAGAGGCATCCAGGCGACTTTGAGAACACTACCAGTGACATTAAAATCCTCAACTACCGCCATCTTCAGCATCATTTACCCTCACCCCTGCAATGATTAGAAATCAGTCTTTATCCTTCTGTCCTTATTATCCCAAAACGTTACTCTGTCTTTATTTTGTTCACAAATTCCTGAGGAGTTAACACAGGAATTTCAGCTCCAGAATAATCTTTCACGTTAAAAGTCAGCAGATAGTCACACGACTCTTTCATGGCTGCCTGATGTTGACAACTATCCTCTAAATCCTTGAAATTCATGTCATGAATGCCATTCAGAAGAGTTTGTTTGTCCTGTCCTGCTACATCAACAATAGCTAGAACCTGTGTCATTACAGACCTCACGGTATCAGTCCTCAGCGGCTCCTGCATACCCATCACTTTCTTGAAATATTTGTCAACAGTGAACAGCATGCCATAGAAACCTCCGACAGTCATATAAATGATGTGATTACCTTCCGACAAAGCGGTCAACAATTGATTAGCCACATTATAATTCTCACGCTGAAGAATGACCTCCAACATGATATTAGTATCTACCAGAACCTTCATACACCGTATTTCTCACTGATATAGTCATCACGAAGATCTTCAGCAGAGTACTGTGATGGTTTCAGTATACTGTTCAGTTTCAAGAAGCCCTTCGGATCTTTCTCCAGAGCTTTTATCTGCTGATAGATTCGTTCATTAGTACTGTCCTTCAAAGCCGATGTAAACTGCGCTGCATAGTCCTTCATTGCTTGGTCAACAACATTTTCGACCCATGCCCACAATTCTTTATCTCCTTCGAAGTGAGGCCTTACCATCTCCATCACCTCATCGTTTATCTTTATATTGCCTGTACACATATCCAAACCATTTCTTCTATTAGTGTTTGGGTGCAAAGTTACGATTAAGTGAACAAAAATCCAAATAAATTTGAGATTTTTTGAACGTGAGTATCTAAAAATCTATTCCTCCCACTCTCTATCTTCCTTTTTGTCCTTCTGTCCTTATTATCTGAAAAATGTTATTCTGTTCTTGGACTAGCCAAGCGGCATAGCCGAGTCCTATGTCTTTAATCTGTTACTCTGTCTTTAATCTTTTGTCCTTCTGTTCTTCTGTCTAAATATTTTTGTCCTTCTGTCCTTATTATCTAAAAATGGCCCTGCCTGGAAATTGGTTTTGAAGACGGCAGGGCCCTGATGCATTGTCTCCCGACAACGTTTTTCTATCCCCTGAGCATATTCGCCCACTCCTCATATTCATCCTCATCGATCGGCTCACTGTCATGCAACCGCATATACCCCGCCTCATCCACCAGCACCGCCAGCTTCCGCTTCAGCACTTTCAGACTCCTCCCATCCACCCTCACCTTAGGCATCTGGAAATGAGCCGAATACGACAAGAACGGCCTTGAATCAATCGACGGACACTGACCACAAGCGACATACGCAGAAAAGCCGTATGCCACATACTCCCCGAACATCTGACTAAAATACAGATGCAGGGTCATCCCGTCATTCATCACCTCATTCTTGATGATCACATCGTCACTCATGCCAGTCAATTTTTAATACGCATGCTCATCATGCACGAAAATACTCTTGAACGTCAGCCAGATGATACGGATGTCCAGCCAGATGCTCCAGTGCTCGATATACCAGATGTCACGCCTGACGCGCCCCTCCATCTGCCAGAGTTCCTTCGTCTCACCCCTGAAGCCAGTCACCTGCGCCCAACCAGTCACGCCCGGCTTCACGAAGTGGCGCACCATATACTTGTCAATCAGCTGCGAGTACTGCTCCGTATGCGCCAGCATGTGCGGCCTGGGCCCCACGACACTCATCCTGCCCTGCAGCACGTTGAAGAACTGCGGCAGCTCGTCGATATTCGCCTTACGCATAAAGTTGCCAAAGGGATACTTCCTCGGATCATTCTTCGTCGCCTGCACCCTGTCCGCATCCTTGTTCACGTGCATCGAGCGGAACTTATAGCACTTAAACTCCTTCCCGTCCAGACCAGTCCTCACCTGCTTGAACAGGATAGGCCCCGGACTCTGGATCTTGATGATGATATAGATGAAGGGGAACATGATGGCCGTCGGGATGAGCGCCAGGATTGAGAACCCGATGTCAAACATGCGCTTGATCGCCCTGTTCACCGAGTTCTGCAGCGGGTTCTCGTAAGTCGTAAACACCTCCATGTCGTCCAGCATCTCGCGCTTCAGGTTCAGTCCCAGCGTCTCCACCGACACAGGCACATAGTAGAACCTCACCACGTGCTGGTCACAGTATCTTGAAATCTTCTGGATCACCTCCTTCTCCTTTCTCGACGTACAGAGATAGAGTTCATCGCCTAGTCCTAGATCCTCATCCGCGTCGATGGCAGCCACCAGCTCCCCCATCGAACCCAGCCGCTTCAGCCTCACCGGCTCCTTGTCCTTCCTGTTCTCATGCACATTCAGGTCGTCTATCAGCTTCTGCAGTTCCTCCTCCCCGTAATAGCCCAGCATCCGATAGCCCAGCGTAGCATCATACTTCAGCTTCCTGAACACGCCCGCCAGTTCAGGATCAGAGCCCACCAGCGTCACAGCGCGCGTATTCCTACCCGCCTCACGATAGAGCTTGATAAACCAGCGCTCCCCTAAGCGTTTCACCAACAGGATAGTCACGAACACCGTACCTATCTCCAGCAGCAGCCACCCGATGGGCGTATCGTAGGCAAAGATCTTCAGCAGCAGATAGCTCAGCAGCGTCTGCAGCGTAGTCAGTCCCACGAGTCGTTGCAGCACATCCCCCGCTCCCACCAGTCTCAGATGGATGATAGTCGAGAATCTCAGCTGGCTCAGCATCAGTGCGATGTTATTCACCAACACAAACACGTTCAGCATGCCTTTATCCCATGCCGCCATTCTCCAGTGCCAGTACGAGAACGCCATCAGCACGCCATTGAGGACCACAAAGTCCCCCACCATCACAATCCACTTGATCAATCTGTTCGATTGATTATTCTTACTCATATCCAAAAGACTTAAAGCCCAACCTTAACATCAATAGCATTACCTGCAAATCCAACAGCAACGTTGCGATTAGGGAACAGTTTATCACTCACCCACCACGTGAGCTCTGCCGACCCGAATCCAAGCGCAGCCCCCGCGAGGACATCATACCAATGATGATGGTCATTCACCACACGCTCCACACCCACGGCTGTCGCCGCTGCATATCCCGCCACAGAGATCCATGGCGAGTCCTTACGAAACTCCTTATCAATCGACCTTGCCGCAGCAAACGCCATGCTCGCATGTCCCGACGGGAACGACTTTTTATCCGAATGATCCGGCCTCTCCTCAATCACCACAGCCTTCAGCACCGTCTTCCCCACATACGCCACAGCCACACTCGCCACCGTATTCACCGCAAACCTCGGCCAGTTATGCCTCAATGTACGGGACTGGAACATCTGTTCAGCGCTTTGCGCGTTACTGGGTTCCTGTCCCCAGCGGTTCCACCCTATCACAGAACCAATCTCACACCTAATCCCAAAATCAATATCAAAGAACCCATTGCTCCCCGCAGCCACCTCCATGCCTGTGGTACTATAGCCCATGCCTTCACTCGTCGACACCTGATAAGACGCAGACCCAAACAGGCTCAGCCTGTCATTCAGCCGGTACGTCTCTTCCACACCGACACCCATCAGAGGCGAACCCGATCCTTCCGAAAACTGCGTGATGACACCCATCCTCAGAAAAGCCGAAGTATGCCATTTCCTGTCAGGCCTATACCCAGCAATCGCATTCGTCATATTCAGCATCACGTCCAGTGCAGCCGTGGCAAAACCGCCACTCTTATAGTTCTCCTTAGGATTATCCGCCGGAGCCACCCACTCCACACTGTTATTCGGGATCAGGCCATTCTCCCACTGCACGCGCCCTCTGACGGCAAACTCCGGTGTAAACCACTTACCCAGCGCCCCGTTCAGTCCGAACGTCATACCCTTCGGAATCACCTTCGAGAAGTTACACCCATAGGGATTCATCAGGCTCATATCCGCTCCCACCTGCACGAACCAGTTATCCCACACCCCGTTCGTCAGCACCCGTGAATCATGGGGACTGGTATACTGATTCATTCTTGAATCAGTGGCCCTGTCCCCGTGATTCAGCCTTCCCAGTGCCACCTGGGCACCAATGCCTATCGTCAGGTAGCCATTTGAGTTTGACCCCGTTCCAGTATCCGCATCAGCCTCTAATCCTACAAATCCACTACCTGTCATGATATACGCAATATCCCCAATCAGACTCCACCGATCACTCAGCCGATACGTATTCAGCAGACCAATACCCGCCAGCAGCGAACCCTTCGAAACGCCGAAGTTATAATTCACGCCAATCCTCGGATATAGACTCAGATTCCAAGTCCTGTCCGCCCGATACGTCCCGAACAAATTATGCATATTCACGAGCAGATCCCCATACAATGCAATATATCCACCCTTCTCCCGATTCACGCCAGGCTGGTCAAACGGTGCCAACCAGTCCGCATGGTCATTCTTCAGCAGCGGCAACGCATTCTCCCAATTAAACTTCCCGCGCACACCAATCTGCGGTGCAAACCACTTACCTACCGCCACATCCATACCGAACGACTTACCATTGGGAAACACCTTCGAGAAGTCATACCCATACGGATTCTGCAGACTCATATCCAGATCCACCTGTACAAACCAGTTATGCCAGAACCCTCTGGCCCAAACCGAGTTAAAGTTCCCCTTCTCAAGGGAATCCACCACCTCAAATGTTTGACCCAACGCACTACCCCAAAGGCCAAGGCACATCGCCCCCGCCATCAACAATCTTTTCATGTCAAAATATTATATACGCTTAAAGGGTCACCAGATATCAGGTAACCGCTCCATAATGTTTCCTAAATTAGATATTTATATCCTCAGAAATTTAACTTGTTTATACGCGATAAACGCCCACGCACAGACAATCAAATCAGTCCAAAAGAATTCAAATGTACATAAGTTTCTCGTGGACTCATTCTTAAAAGTTTTATGATATTAGAGAAATCATCATGTGCAATATCTCCACAAAAATCACCTTCCAATAAAGTTTCCAAAGTAGAAGGTTTCATCTTACGGCAGTCAATATAGCTATCATGATCAAGGAAGGTGTATTTAGAACATGGAATAGGGAGGAAAAAATCCTCGAAATCTGGATTCACATAATTACGGTTGATCTCTGAGTCAAAAACGACGCCACCATATATATTCCCTTGATTATCAAACCCCATCACAACAAAGAATTTGGGTCTGAACGTCATTCCTGATTTAGGAGTTATGCCATTCCTTTCATCTGCCTTAATCCTGTATATCTGACCAATTTCTATTGTCCGTGATTCCATAGTTAAGACAGCAGAGCTTTATCAAAAGCCATTTCTTCAAGTATGAACTTTACCATTTCCTCCGAGGCACCACCAGAACGTGCGATATCCTCTATCGGCATTTTCCGACCATTAGCCCAGGCTTTATGGTAATATTCATCATGCGTCATTTGTTCCAATTCAGCAAACGACTTCACTATATTCTTAGCTATCGCATTATCAAGTGCTTCAACTTCCGATTTTGACAAGTACTCCATATTAGGCGACCTCAGCGGCGTTACATTAGGCAAGTCCTTGTCAACAGTCACGACGTCTGACAAGAATCCACAATTCCCGTCTTTCACAGCCTTCAATGCATCGTAAATCCTTGTGGGCACAGGACCGTGAGGAAGTGCATAATAATCATCGGTTGTGATTTTCTCACCCCACTTTGCCAGATGCTGACGTTCTGCAAGATACAAAATCTTCATAAGATGATAATAATCTACCACCCCGGTCTTGCTCAAAATATAAAGGAGTACTTCCTTAATTCTCTGGTCCTCATATTTTTTTATAGCGTCTGTCATATACCTACTATATTTACGGCGACAAAGATAAGAACTTTTTCTAAAACTTCCAAGAAAATCTTTATTTTTCTTTAATCATACCTCTGATCATATATCTGCTTTGTAGAGACGAAGCCTATTTCGATATTTACACATCTTTCAACTCCTTCTATAGCAAATCCTCAGTTGATCCTGGATCATACGCTCTATCCTTTGCCTCAAATATCACAGTCCCATCCTTATGAGGAATAATGGTGTGATATGAGAAAATAAGCACAACTTTCCTCCCCCATTTTAAAGGTTCTTATATTGTCTTACGACATCCACTTTTCTTTTAAAATATTCCACATGAATAGTGGATTCCCAAGGATATATCTTCGCCACATACGTTTTGGTTCTTTTATTAAGCGATACAACCACTCTAGAGAGTGATTCTGCCACCATTGAGGAGCCCGTTTCGCTGTCCCTGCGTAAAAATCAAAAACAGCACCAATTGTTCCCACATGGCAATGAATATTCAGTTCGTTCCAGTGCTGATACGTCCATTTTTCCTGTTTGGGTGCCGTCATACCAATCCATAGCAAATCAGGATTAGCATCATTGATAGCCTTGATGATAGCCCCATTATCCTCCTCAGAAAACACTATCTTATACGGTGGAGAATAGGTTACAACATACAAATGAGGATAATCAATTGCAGTCTGTCCACGAATCATGGAAAGTACATTTTCCGATGACCCCATAAACATGACTTTAAACTCTCTTCCCTCTTCCTTCTTGCTTCTTTCTTCAAGCCTTTGCATTTCAAAGGCGAAAAGGTCCCAGCCTGCTATTCGCTCCTTAGGGTGACTTTTTCCATCATGCATCTTACAAGCCTTAACAATACTTGTACCATCAGGAATCAGATAGTCACCATTCTTCAAGGCATTCGCAAACAGTTCATCATTCTGTGCGACATTGAAAGAATGAGCATTGATGGTATTAATCAATATCTTTCCCTGAGGAATCTCTTTCAATGCATTATAAGATTCCACAATTTTCAAGTCAGATAGTCTTAGCATATTTTTTCCTCCAATACTCAAAATACTCTTTCCCTTCTCCTCTCAGCCAATCGATGGTTTCCTTCACATTCTGCTCATAGCTCTGGCTGAAAGCCCCGAACAGGGCAATGGTAACATTGCTCGGTGCATAGAAATCCTCTATCATATTCCGATAGCGCATGGAGTACAGCGGGAAGTTGATGCCGAATAGCCGTAATAAATCACCCACTAGAGCACCTGCTCCAAAGAAGAATTTGGGTATGCGTTTAATGTTCTTGCCGGTTATTTCCTTCGACAGTGCGTTCAACCACACATAACTGTCTATGGGCATATCTCCTAGATAATAAGTCTTCTTGTCTGAAAGTTCATTAGGAGCATTCATGATAGCATCTAACTGCCGTACTAGATTCTTCACGTAGGCGTATGTTCTAACAACCGGCTTTTTGCTAGGATGTACATACATCCCTTTGGCAATGAATTCCCATAATTCATTGGGATAACGCATATGCCAAGGTCCCCATACATTGCAAGGTCTGAAGATAGTCCATTTGCACTTCATCCCTGATTTTCGGATATATTCCTCGTCCATCTTCTTACTGATGCCATACACCGTATGCGGAGCATAGCTATCATCCTTCAGTCCGAAGGGAGTTACTTTATCTTTATAGACATACTGTGTCGAGGCAAACAGCGCATGCTTCACATAATCATGCTTCATGATTTCGTTTACCACATTCTCCGTGCCTTCTGTATTCTCGATGTAATCCTCAAGCTTGTCGCTTAGCGTGTCTGTGCGAGCAGCCAAGTGTATTACGATTGTGGGCTTATATTTATCGAATGCTGCAGCCAGAGCCTCCTTATCCATGATATTCCCCTCATGCCAATACTTGTGCTGATTAGGCTTCGTCACATCAGCCTTGTCATAATTCACAAACCTGTAGTCCTTTTCTTCAAACAGTTCTATCAAGTTTGTGCCTATAAATCCCGAGGCACCTGTAATCAATATAAAATCGTCTTTTGTAATCATCATCAGTTTTTATTGCATAACGTCAGCAGATAGTCTTCCCACTGCTTTGCTATTTTCTCACTATCCAGTTCCTTCTCTATCTCAACGGCCTTACGTCCCATGGCGTCAGCCTCTACCGGATGCTCTATCATATATTTCATCCCTTTATACACAGCCATGGGATTACCACGCTCCACTAACAGACCATTTTCCTTGTTCTTTATCAAGAACGCAGCGCCGCCAGGACTACAGTCTGTAGCAACTACTGGCATACCGATTGCCATAGCATCCATCAGTGCATTCGATATGCCTTCAAAATCAGAGGTAGATACCCACATCATAGCATCCTTGATATCCTGTTGTGGGTCTTTACTAACACCCATAAGGAAAGCTTTCCCCTGCAGTTCAAGCTTATCTATCTGCTCTTTTAATCGCTCTTCGTCATTTGTCCCTGGCCACTGGCTTCCATACATCTGCAACAGATAGTCTGGATAATCTTTTATCAACATGGAAAAGGCATCTACCAGCACATCTTGACGTTTCTGAAAAAGATCTATTCTCCCATGAGCAGCAATCACATGCTTCCGTTTTTCGTGGCTCTCACACCTGATGCTGGTCTTCGATACGATAGGGTTAGGAATGATGACTGTCGGCACTTTCACATTGGTATAATATTCTCTTGCCTTGGGCAGTTGGAACACGGCACCATCCGCATAGCTAAATAATGGTTTCAGTATTTTCAGTTTGTAATAACCTGGCTTATAAGGGTCATTACGCTCACATACTACAGATTTAGTCCTTAATTCTCTGCATGCAATGATATTATATACATTAGCATCTAGTTGGAAAGACACACTCACATCAGGATCAAATTTCCGAATCACTTCGCGGATGCGTTTAATCCTACCCAGTATTCCATTCTTCTCAGGTGTCAAGTCAATCCACTTGATACCCTCCGACATCTTGATGTCAGTGCGGAAGGTATTCCAAGTACAAACTATTACCTCATGTCCACGACTATGCAACGCCTCAGCCACCCACATAAACATAGTGGGAGCTCCGCTATAATCAAGGAACCTTATTAACATAAAAACTTTCATACTAAGGTTGCTTTTGTTATTATGCCGCCTCCGTTAGATAGATATAATCATTATGTACAAAATGGACTATCATAAACAGTTTCTATGATGACCGCAATAGATAAAAGAGAATAAAATTCTTAATTCTCTTATAAATTCCACGCTTAAAATAATGCGAACGTCTTTTGTTTTTAACAGAAAATGGCAATGGCTTTTGCTCTAAACCATCTGGGTAATTGCCATGCTCAAGAACATAAGCCACATTCGAGACATAACTAGTAACACTATTTTTTGCAAAGAAATCCAATTTTCTTCTCTGGCGGTCAACAATTTTACCTAATTGTTTACAGAATCCTTCTTCTGTAGAGAACGGATAATCAAGGTCAGGGATTCCCTTGTGATATCCATCGTCAGATATACAAAGAGTAGCCCCCATAGCATAAGCATCGTAAGACCCCATAGCACCACCATCCATACCCATATAGATATAGTAGTCAAGATTTGTCATCTTTAATTGTTGGTACATATACTCATACGGCAAATCCCTTGAAACATTATGCCATTGAAAAGAACAGCCTAGAGATGACAGTTTATTCACAAACTCGCTCCAACCTGCTCCTATAAATACAAAGTCAACAAGTTTTGCATTCGGATTTGAATTACAGAAATTTAATAACCACTCTTCTTTTTTTCTATTGTCCGGATAGCATCTACTAAATATACCTATAGATATTGGACGAATATAAGTATTCCGCACAGGTAAATTTAATCCAAAAACTTTAGATTCGTTAAAACCTAATTCAATGAGGAACTGACTATCCTCTGGAGACATACAGAAAAAAAGGTCAAACTCATCTTTCATTTTTGTTAGCTTGAATTCTTTATAGGCGTCATCTGTATGAGTTACAAAAACAGCATTTATTTTTGCCTGAGGGTGAGGTTCTGCTTCAATCCACCACATATGAAACGAAATATCCTCTCCATTGTAGTCTTCATATTGACCTATATTGCATTTATAGCCAATTTCTTCCAATCCCTTATAAATGTCATCCCCAAGGATTTCTAGAATCCAATTTTGGGATGCTGTGTCAATAAACACGGTATTATATCTTCGTTTCATAGCTGATATTTATTTATAATTTCGCAAATATACTGGATATCCTCTTCTTTCAGATTGCTAGCAGATGGCAAATAAAAGCCGTTCTCAGTCAGCCATTCGCACACAGGATACTCTTCATTGCCTTCACAGCCGTAATCTAAAAGAGCCTTCTGCTTGTGCATACCAGTGAACAACAAACGCGTATCAATTCCACTCTCCTTCAAATGGGCAACCAACTCATCTTTTGTATGACCATACTTATCCGAGTCAATAACAATAGTATTCATCCAGCATACATCTACACAATTCTCACCTGATTCTGCTTGGAAGATAATCCCGGGAACATCCTTTAAATATTTTCTATATAACTGATGATTTCTGATTCTCATCTCACGATAAACATCAGCCTTTTCCACCTGTGCCAACCCAATTGCAGCCACCACATTGCTCATGCGATAGTTATAACCAACATCCTCATGTTGATAATTACGCGGACCATCTAGAGGGAAACAGACGTTCTTATAATAGCGAGCTTTATCATAGAATGTCTTATTGTTAGTCACGACCATTCCTCCCTCGCCAGTAGTAATATTCTTGTTAGCAAAGAAACTGAAGCCTGCAATATCAGAAAACGACCCGGCCTTTTTCCCATGATATAAGGCACCATGAGCCTCTGCAGCATCTTCCACAATATAGAGGTTATACTTCTTGGCTATGGCACAAATGGCATCCATATCACACATCTTACCGAAGATATGAACTGGCATGATAGCTTTTGTCCTCGGAGTAATCTTCGCTTCAATTTTTGTAACGTCAATATTCCAAGTATCTTTGTCTGCATCAACAAAAACAGGCTTAGCACCTGTATAGCAAACTGCAAAGGCTGATGCTATCATTGTGAATGTTGGAATAATCACTTCATCACCTTTACCTATACCAAGTGCTTGGAGCGCTAAATGCAAGGCAATAGTTCCATTGCATACAGCTACTCCATACTCACAATCACAGTACTTTGCAAACTGTTTTTCAAATTCAGTTACATACTTGCCGGAAGAAGAAATCCAACCGGTCCGAACAGCATCTGTTACGTATTTTAACTCGTTTCCTGCGAGCAAAGGCTCACAAACTGGAATAAACTTATCCATAATAATAATTCTTAGTTTATTTAATAATCGCTTGCTCATCAGCGATTGGTTCAAACCTCACCTTGTCTTGAGATCCAAGATATGGCCCCTGCTTCACCTCAAAAATATCTGCACGCTCTATAACTTTAAAGCCATGACCGCCTGCTTTAAGAATGACAATATCACCGCTACGAACGATGTGACTTTCTATATATTGCTGATTATCATCATAAAAATCGACACGTACCATTCCAGACCGAATGAAGAGGATCTCTTCGGTAAAAAACACTTCTCTCTTAATTTTGTTGTGAGTATGAGGTGCTATCACATAATTATCTGGACGATTCATATAGCCCAATTGTAAACCATCGTTGTCATGGGAAAAGAAGCCAATGCCACTACTATGATATGTTGATCGAACAATTGCTCCCAATTCAATACCATTATTCTCAATTTTGATTACATTATCCATACTATTTACATTATTTATTATTTTACAATTCCCTTTTCTAAATAAGCTGTTAGGTTCATTTTTACCCTCTCACTTTCACGCTCAACTGCTACTTTGGCCATATCGTGATCAACCATTAGTTTGACGAGTTCCTCAAAACTCGTCTTACCAGGATTCCAACCTAATTGAGTTTTGGCTTTTGTTGGATCTCCCCAAAGGTTCACCACATCAGTAGGACGATAGAAATCAGCGGAAACCTCAATTAAGCAACGTCCCGTATTCTTACTATATCCTTTCTCTTCTATTCCTTCACCTCTGAATTCAATATCTATTCCTGCAAAATGAAATGCTAATTTTGTAAACTCCCTTACTGAATGTTGCACACCTGTAGCTATTACGAAATCCTCTGGTTTATCCTGCTGGAGGATAAGCCACATACACTCCACGTAGTCCTTTGCATACCCCCAGTCACGCAATGAGTCTAAATTTCCAAGTAACAGTTTCTCTTGTTTACCTTGTGCGATTCGAGCTGCGGCAAGCGTTATTTTTCGCGTTACGAATGTCTCTCCCCTCCGTTCACTCTCATGGTTAAACAGAATTCCTGAACAGCAATACATATTGTAAGCTTCACGATATTCTTTCACAATCCAAAAACCATACTGCTTGGCTACTGCATAAGGACTATATGGATGAAAAGGAGTGTTCTCGTTCTGAGGCACTTCTTCAACCTTGCCATATAACTCAGAAGTAGACGCCTGGTAGATACGACATGTATCTGCCAAGCCGCATTGACGCACTGCCTCCAATATTCTCAACACACCAGTTGCATCGACATCAGCAGTAAATTCTGGCGAATCAAAACTCACCTGGACATGACTTTGAGCTGCCAAATTATATACTTCGTCGGGCCTTACCCTATTTATAATTTGGATTAAAGACATGGAGTCACCCATATGTCCAAAGTGTAGATGGAAATTTGGGGTTCCTTCGAGATGGGCAATACGTTCACGGAAATCTGTGGACGAACGCCGTATCATTCCATGCACCTCATAGCCTTTCTCTAACAAAAACTCGGCAAGATATGAACCATCTTGACCTGTAACTCCTGTAATAAATGCTTTTTTCATATTCACCTATTCTAATATCGTTTATTTGGAATTCTCTTTGATATTACTCTGCCAGGATTCCCTACAACGACAGAATTTGCTAGCACATCCTTCACAACCACAGATCCCGCCCCAATTATACAATTATCACCGATGACAATGTCTCCAATAATAGTTACGTTTGCTCCAAGAGTAACATTATTTCCAATTCTGGGGCATGCATCTCCATTGGCTTTTCCTACTGTTGTGTATTGTCTTACAGAGAAGAAGTTTCCCACCTCCTTAGCAATAATAACACAACCTCCTCCCTTTATATGTTGGATTTTGAAACCATATCCTATCGTATTAGGCAAAACGGATATGTTACATTTCACTCCCATCCTATGAAATCTCAATTTACAAATAAACCTATAAAACTTTGTGAAAATGTTATTTGGGAGACAATTAAGGGCATATTCATATCTCCTTAACGACTTGCAGAACAGATAAGCCCTTGCCCTATCTGTACCCACAACACATTGTAAAAAGAACAACAAGCAAGGAATTGCCCCCCCCAAAACAATGTTATTCACTTTTCTATCTTCGCTTAAATATTTATTATAATCTTCTTTTGATAATATCATAATAATAAGCTTATATTGAATTCTTGAACGTTGAAGTTGTTTTTTCTCTTGTACAGACCATCCAAAAAACGATAAAAAATAACATTTCACTTGATTCCAAATACTGATCTACGACCAACATCATTAGAACAAATATACTGGTAGCAAATATTGTAAATGGGACATCCCCCATTTTAAATTCCGAATACAATTTAATAGTATTAAAGAATTTATATAAAACTAGAAAAAATAATATGATTCCATTTTCTGCAAGAAGAGACAAAAATGAAGAGAATGGTTTATTCCTTGATCCGTCATTAAAGCTCATAACATCAATAATGCTCTTATCCCATAGAGGATGTATATACTTCAAATGATAATAAGGCATAGAATGTCCCATCATTGTCGTGAAAATATTATCAGCATCTTTATTCAGCAGAAATGAGACTCGTCCATTATATCCCCCTGGTCCAATACCAAACAGCAAAGATAGCGGGTTGTCATCTACTACTTTACTATAGTTTAGAAATGCTGATATTTTCCTAAAGTCACTATCCCATACATCCAAATCACTGATTTTTGCAATTGAGTTTATATAGTATCCCATATTTATACTATTATAGTAAATAATTAAAACAAGAATAATAACTCCAATTGTAGAATAAATAATATTTTTTATCCTGATTTTCTTATTCAAACTAACAATAATTGTTATTAATAAACAAATCATAGCTAATCCACATTCACATAAAGCAAAACTAAAAAAAAAGAAAAATGATAAATATAAATAATTTCGTATATTTCTAGACCAATACAGATTAAAATAATAAATAAACATTAATGCATTAATTAATGCTAATCCATTTTGTGACGAAAAATGACGGCCATATGGAAGCCCCATTACGTCAGGATCACTTGATATAAAACGACAAATAATCCCTATGCCATTTACTACAACTAAAATCATAGTTGACAAATGTACAAAATCAGTCTTGACAGAGAAAGAAGCTTTACATTTTACAGAAAAAAACAATAGTAATATAGGGTAAGTTATCCAATAAGACAATAAAACATTTGAAAAATTTGTTGTTTCACTATATAATCCCATAATAGTTGATAACAGAAATAATATGGTAACTATTAGATTTATTTTACATACAAATCTACAATTAAATATAATTCCCACCCACCATACCACAAATGGAGTCAATACGATAAATGAAGCCCTAAAGGGGGTTAATAACAATAACGACAAAACTAATATCCCAAATTTATTATTGGTCATAATAATGAAATATCGAATTATTACTTATACCATTATCATTAGTAATTTTCTAAGAATTCTGCCGTTTTGAAGATTCCTAAGTCTTTCTGATTTAAGACTAATATAAATTACGGTTCGAGACAGCACATTCAACTTCCCACCATATTTTTCAAATTTGCCAAGTGCTTCATTAGTTAAAACCTTATTACCTGCTAATGCAAAATTTCTAACACACTCCAGATAATGTCTAGACATCACTTCACATCCGCACAGGGAGATTACATCTGTTTCATTTTTAGTCCACAGCTTCCACCAACCTAATGCCACACGATTAGCACTGCTTGAGATCCTATCACCAGAAGAAACAATTGCTGCGGCTAATATTTTATTAATATATCCAACCTTATATATCTTAGATAGTCGAAAACAAATATCATCATCTTGTGAAGCTGGCATATCAACATCAAACATTCCAATATGCTTGAGACTTTCTATCTTTGCTGTTAATGTTATCGTTGGTGACAAATAACCTTGAATTAACACATCACGATAAACGTAACCTTCTAGCCCAAGAGGCTTACTAAAAGGAAAAACTTCCCCTTTTTCATTAATTATATTTAAATTTGAATATGTGACACAGAGTTCATTATCTTCTTCATATTTTGCTTTATGTTCTTCTAAAAATGTTGGATACCACATATCATCGCTATCAAGAAAAGCGATATATTGGCCAGAAGAATTTCGAATCCCATAGTTCCTTGCAGCAGTAGCGCCACTATTATCTTGTTTAATATATTTAATTCTGATGTCATTAAATGACAAAACCACCGATTCTGTATTATCTGTAGATCCATCATCAACCACAATTATTTCAAAGTCTTGAAATGTTTGAGTTAATACAGAATTTAACGCGCGACTTATTTCTTTCTCACGATTATAAGTGGGAATAATTATAGAAAAAAACATTAGCTTATCTTCCAATCAGTCTATATTATACAATATGCATAAACATAAAAATATGAACAAAAAAAAATTCTATATATGTTCCTCCACACCACGAAAATGAACATTGAGCTCATGTAAGTGCTCTAGTAGAGTGCCGAGTGGTGTACCCTCTGTCATTTTTGCAAAGGCGTTAACATCCTTAGGAAAGCATTTGCCTCCATAACCGAACTTGCCATCAGGACCGGGAACGTAGGTGTGAGTGTCATTAATATAACCGGACAACAGCACACCTGTATGCACCTTCCGCCAGTCAGCACCCATCTGTTCGCAGTACTCACGACAAGCGTTAAAATAGGTTACCTTATAAGCACCAAACACGTTGTGCATATACTTGGTCAGTTCTGCCTCCAGAGGGGTCATCACAGTGAATTTTTTACCCACAAAAATCTTGGTAAGCAACTCCTGTGCACCAGTGAACACCATGGTTTGCTTCTTGAAATCCTCTATAAAAGTACGTTCTGTTAGAAACTCTGGCATATAGCATACCTGGTGTCCAGTTTCTTTAGACAGTCTTTCACTGGTGCCAGGAAGAATAGTAGTACGAACAAATACAGGCACATCAGGTAAATTGGTGATTAACTCCTTCATGAGCGTCAAATCCTGTGTTCCATCATCCTCTGTAGGTACATGGATCTGTAGGAATGCAATATCAATATTACTCAGATCATCATTGTAACCCTTGTAAGGGTCGCTAATAAAAAGTTTACACTCTGGGTTGTTATGTTCCAACCAATCTTTGAGGGCTCCACCGACGAAGCCACATCCAATAATTCCAACGTTAATCATATTGTTACTAAAATTTTTTTATTTCACATCAAGGTTGCGCGTTCTTCTTTTTCTTCGTAATCAGCTTATCTAACTTCTGCATATAGGCATCATCGACGATGCTGGCATGGCCGTCATGGCGTACCTTCACGCATTGTTGGTCATAGAGATCGAACGAATATTCCACAACACCAAAGTTCTTCGACACTGATTCTGACCTGCCTGTACAGTCCACCTGTTTAAACATCGAGCGATAAGCCGTCAGCACACCTTGTTCTGGCAGACCTTGCGACTTGTATATAGTGGTACAGGCAAGGGGCAGTTTTTCCGCTCCCTGCACCAGACTGCCAGACAAACGGTCTGATGTCGAAGAGCCATGATGAGATATCTTTACAAACAGTGGCTGTTGCAGGGCTTTGGGATATAGCATGTCGATGTCGTCATTCTCTGTATCGGCCATAAACAAGAACCGGTTGCCTGTGCCTATTTCAATCATCAATGCAATGGAAAGGTCGTTCTTCTCCATCGTCTTATGCTTTTCCAACATATAGTTGATGCGTGACGAATGTGGCGACAGTGCATGAATATAGACAGGGAGCATACCCAGACCATCATCCAGTTCAAACTCCATCATGGGTTGATAGAGCTTGTCTGATACGGCAGCGGTATGGTGCGACAGGAATTTCCTCTTGGTCAGTGCCAATACCTTATTCACTATTTCCTTGTCCTCCCTATTGTATTTCACGTTATTCCATGCCTCGCCATTCAAATCGTATGGCAGCACCACTCGAGTATTTTCATTACAATAGCCGTTCAATATCTCCTGAATCCCATAGGTGTGGTCATAGTCTGGATGCGACCACACGAGCATATCCAGTTTCTTGTCCTTAATGCCATGTTGGTCCATTAGTTCCGTTGTCTTGTGGATACCTTTGTACTTGAAACTGTCGATGGCTAACGAATAGAGTACCCTGTTGCCGTCACCCTTGTCCATAAAAAGTATCAGTATGCTTTCTCCCCGTTCTGAATAGCCTATCACATAGACCTTGACAAGCAGATTGCTGCGGTCGCTGATGTCCATATCTGTCAGTCGATATTATCTATTCTGATGTTTACCCTGTTGCTATATTTCTCCTCCAATGACGATACAGATGTGTCATTGCGTGAGAAAGTCGCTGAAGCTGTCCCAGCATCGTCATTGAAGATGCTGAACAGTGTATTGTCGCCATCGCTGCCCGGTTGAGCATTGTCCTGACCGAAAACGATGTCATACAGATTATCCTTACTATTGTTGCTGCACATGTTGTGATAGGTAGTTTTCCGTGACCGACATTTTGTAAAGTTCAAACATATAGTCATTAATCCGGTCAAGCGTCGTCCTCAGGTCGGCAGGGAATGTTAGAGTGTCCTTGTTGATAACAAAACTGTCCACATAGCCGTCAATATCTAATATAGCCTGATACGGATTTTGCCCTTCAATCTGTCTGCATCGTGTAGAATAGTTCATCTTAACGGTTTTCTCGCTATGCGGTACACTGATGATTTGCTTCATATATCTGTCATGATATTCGCGGTCAATCATCGTCGTGTTATCCCTATCCACCTGATGCCCATCGAAAAAACGGTCTTCAAACGTCTCTCTCATAGATGGAAGACTAGGAAAAGCTCCACCGCTTATCTTTCGAATGCCAATGCGCTCTATCTTAATATAGGGGTCAGTATGCATGAAGGCATCGAAATAGGTTGTCAGATAATTGAAATAATCATCTGCATTCGTGTAGTTGTTACAGTCTATTTGGAAAGTCATGAACAGGCTGGCAATCTCCATTGTCACTTTGTCCTGCCGGCCAGGAAAAATGCTGTCAAAGAATCGGTGTAACGGAGCTGCACTGAATGCACTCATGGGCATTGAACGTTGTTTTGCAACCTCTTCCATCTTCGACAAATCAAATGTTGCCTGATTCAGGTAGCCTTGGTTATATCCATTAAACACAGTATTGAATCGAGGGTCTCGTTTAACCGTATCTACCCAGTTTTCAATATTGGTCACGCCATTATAGTCAACCCTAATCAGCACTTTCTTCAGCATATTATGCGTCAGATTGTGGCGAGTGTATTGTTCCTTGCACATAAGTTTAGAATTTATAATCTGGCTCAATTAAATACTCTACTTGTCCTTGGCCTTTCCTTGCAACAACCTTATGAATACTCACTTGGCTGGCACCTGCTTTCTTTAATTTCTCTGCAACAAACTTGTACAGTTCTAAATTATCTTTCTTATCCTTTACCAGATTTTCCATTTCCTCGCCAGCCTTTGTCAACCTTCTCCCCTTAAATTTTACCAATATTTTACCTTCGCTCTCGTTCTTGGCAATAAGTATATGTTCATGATCCATCCCGATGATATTATCTCCTTTGTTCAAACTGACGCTACGTTCCAAGTCATCTGGCGACATCACGCCCATGTCTATCAGCCTGATCACATCGTCAAGATTCATTCCATATTCAGTTTCTGTAAGAACGAAGTGGTCAAGACACATGTATTGCATGGCGTTTACATATAGGTCAGCCTCCTCCTTTGTCATATTCTTTACCACGTCAAGGGTTCTCAAAGAGAATGACTTCGGCTGCTTAATCTCTCCCGACAGTATCAGCGCCCATACATTCTGCATCGTGTCATCCGAGATTTCTTCAATGATGGCATTAAAACGGTTCAGCCAGTCATCATTCACCTTCTCATCACTCACAGCCTCGTCCGCTGCAACACAAGCCTTGGCTTTCTCCGTCACACGTCTCACATTGTTCAACCGTTTGTTTTCCTTCGTCAGCGAATAGGTCAGCGTATCCCAAATCTCTTGTGGCAACTTTGAGCCTTGGCTCATCAGCAATTCAGCATCCGTTGCTGGGGTGCTGAGATCACATGACACCATCTGCGTCATCGTCCATTGGAACTTGTCGCCATAGCTCACGCTCTGCTCCGCTGGCAGGTTGATAGTCGTTTCTTCGTTGCTCATGTCTTTCCGAAAGTGACAGCTAATCCTTGTTCACAAATTCTATATATCCTATCCCCTTCTTGTAAAAATATGATATCAGCTTATTTCCTGAAGCAGGAGCAATAACAGGCTGGAACATTTGCACCCATCCTTCCTTTTGATAAACTTCTACTGCTTCATAGATATCATCAACTTCATAACAGATGTGATATGGTGAAACGCCCCTCAATTTCAGCATTTTGAGCATCGGTTCATTTTCAGCGAAAGGTTCTACAAGCTCGACTTTAACTTCATCTCCTTTTTGAAGATAACAGATTAGAGTCTTTTGAGTTTCATCGGGAATTGCCTCGCCAAGCCGTTGATAACCTAATTTTTCAAATAGCTTAGCCGTCTTTTCAATATCACCTGTTAAATATCCGATATGATCAATCCTTAATTCCATATTTTCTACAATACAGCATCCGATAAAATCTTTATTCCTTATATTTCTTAACCAGATTAGCTATAGCATCAAGACTGCTAAAGTTAGTCATAGATATTTCCGTTCCAGGTATAGCTACGTCAAATTCTTCTTGCAGCTCATCTACTAAGATTACGACCTCCATAGAGTCTAACAACCCATTTTTGATAAAGTCAACATCTTCAGAAAAATCACATTCAGGACGGATTTCCGATAAAATTTCTAAAATTTTCTCTTTCATAATTTATTTATTAATTTGTTTGTTATAATATGCTCTATCAATTTTCCCGTTGTTGTTAATTCTCATCGCATCTTCCTGATGATACTCTGCCGGTATCATATATTTAGGAATCCTTGATGAAAGGGCTTTTCTGAACTCCAACATCTTTATTTCTGATGTTGATTCATAAAACAATACAATTTTTTTGTTGGCATGATCATAGATCACGCAACAATTATTTACGATGTGAGAAGCAAGCACTGCGTTTTCTATCTCTCCTAACTCAATACGATAACCATTATGCTTAATTTGTGAATCAGCACGTCCAACATACATTATTTCGCCTCTTTCATTGAGGTACACCAAATCGCCGGTGCAATAAATGGTTTCTGGGTAAGCCTTATTTAGTGGGTTCTGAATAAAGGCCTGCTGTGTCTTTTCCCAATCATTATAGTAACCAAGAGCTAAGGAACTGCCTCGGACACATAATTCTCCTTGTTCATTTCCTTGCGCTACACGCTTCCTGTCTACTAATATAATTACATCGCTATTACGACACGGTATTCCTATTGGAAGCGGTTCTTCGTCAGTAAAATCTCTATTGACAACATAATATGTGCAGTCTACAGTTATTTCTGTAGGGCCATAGAGGTTGACATATCTACAATGGGGTAAATAATTTCTCCAATAATTTAAATGTTTGTTGGGCATTACTTCGCCTGCGAAAAACACATCTTTTAAATATTTTGGAAGTTTCTCGTTGAAGATATTTTTATTAGCAACATTGATAAGGGCAAAAGGAACCCAGAACACGAATGAGATCTTGTGGTCATTTAAGTAGTCGACCAAATCAACCGGAAAAGTGAAAAAGCTCTCTGGAATGATGTCAAGAGTAGCACCCGTGGAGTACATCAGATAGATATCTAATGTGGAGTTGTCAAAATAAAATGGTGCCTGATTCCCAATAACCATATCATTTCCATCAAAGTTGAAAGTTTGGTTTGCCCAATCTATGTAGTCTATTACCCCTCGATGCGAAACGACAACTCCCTTTGGAGTTCCCGTAGATCCAGATGTAAATATACTGTAAACGGGATCCGTATCTATTTGATGTTTAAGATAGTCCTCTGCACTGGCATTAGTCTTTACTTGATTATTCAGAACATTTTCTATAACTATTATCTGCTTGTTGCATATTTCTTTCAGATGTTCTTCATGTTCTTTATCTGTAATAATAATATTCGACTCTAATACATTCAGAATGGAAACAACTCGTGAATCTGGCGATTTCGTGTCTAGCGGAACATAAAAGTTTCCGCTCATATTGATTCCTGCAAAGGCTTGCACCATTAGGCATCCCTTTGGGATATATACTCCAATAGGAGACTTCCTGACATTTTTTTCTTTAATTTCATCTGCCAATACAAAAGATGAACGCAACAACTCTGCAAAGGTAATATTTCCTTTTGCATCTTGTACGGCTTTTTTATGCGGATATTTCTCAGCAGTAGCCACTAAATATTCAATAACACTTTTCTGCATAATATCATAATTTATTTTTCAAACTTATATCCTTTTTTACTTGGTATATAATAGGTGTCAATACCTTTTCTTGCAAGAGCGAGAAGAGTCTCTAACATTTCCTTTGTTTCAAAGCAAACAATTTCCAAATTACTTATTTGGGATGTTTTTCCATTGAGATATTTCTTGGTAATCTTCCTTGTTAAGACATAACTGCTTGTCCTCGCCTTTGTCAAATCATAATTCCAATATGTTTTCTCTTGACCATCATAGTCTATGTAATGATATTCTGTCTTTTCCTTGTCAAACATATCATGGTAATACTGAACTTCATCTTTTAACAAAGATTCTATACAATGCTGAATAGTACCCTGATAATACTTTCCAAGACCGAAACAAAACAAAAGACCGTTTAATTCGTGAAGACGATAATAAGGTGATTTCTTATCCCATGCTGTTTCACCTAAATGATGCTCAGAAATCAAATACTCTGCTTTTGCTCCGATTGCGCATGCAGCATGTCTGCTATTACAGCTACGTTTTACTCCCGGATATTTTCTGAATGCTTCAGCAAGAAGCCCCATATAGGTAGGCGTTCTTTTTACATTATATATTTTACCCTCACGCTTAAATGGCTCGCAGTCCATTGCCATCGTACCGTCTGATCCTATAACTTTTAGAATTTCTTCTATCAATTCGGTTGGTGTACTGGTACAATTATAAAATTCTGCCCATCTGCTTTGAATGAAGACCACACTCCCTGATCTCATCCCCATCTTTTGCATTTCGCGCACTACATCCTGTGCTGAAAATTTTTTCTTGTAAAACCAATGACCAGCCCTTAAATGCCAATCATAGATAAAATACTCTAAAAGAAATGGACTTTTATCTGAGAATCCTAATATCTTTTTAATAATCCTGAAAATTTTTCTTCTCAAAATTTTTAGATTGTCTATTATCATACTCAATCTCTTTTTTTTATTACTTTTACAAATTCTTTTATCTGATTGCGATAGATCAGCGTGAACACCATGCACAGGGCAATCACAACTGCAGCTTTTGAAAGTATCCGCCATAGCATATCGTCCATCTGCTGGAACTCAAAGACTGTCAGCGAGACTGCAAGCATCATGACAGTCATCGCTATCATACGAACATAGTGATACTTGATTTGTGGCTCTAACCACATGGAGAGTACCAAAGCCAGCACCGCCGTCACCATCATCGAGGCAAACAGCGAGATACCTGTGCCAATAATGCCAAAGACGGGTATCAGCCAAAGGTTGCCGAAATAGGCCGTAGCCAAGGCAATGATACTGACATACATCACGTATTTGGTATGGGCAAAGAACAAGGGCTGGCAGAAGAAATAATACAGCCCGTTGGCCACAAAGCCAAAACAAATAAAGGGTATCGGCTGCCATGCATCGTGAAACTTGTCGGAGGTCATCAGACTGATTACTTCCGGAGCAAACAGAGAGATAAGCAGGGCGAAGAAGCAACAGATAAATGTAGCTACATCAGCAAACATATACAGCTTCTGATAGTTGCCATTCTCTCCCTTGGCCATCTCCTGGAAGCACCAAGGCGAATAGGCCAGATTGATGCTATAGGCCACAATGCTGATGATACTGCCGAACTGACTACCTATACTGTATAGACCTACGGCTGAGGCACCCATCAGGGTGTTGAGCATCAGTCTGTCGATCATCACTGACCAGTAGCCCGTAATATTATGCGGCACTAATGGTAGCGAATATTTCATAGCTGCTACTCCTATTTCACGGTCATATTTAAAACTGATATTTGGTACAAACCGTATCAAGGAATAGATAAAAAACACAATGGCCACTAACAAGGAAGAAACGATGAGCGAGAGTATACCAAAGTTGAATACCGCAAGGAACACTATATTCAGAGTTACTGCCAATATAAAGTTACATAATAAATTTGCAGAATATCGCCATCCCTCTTGCCTATTCCTCAGCCACTGCTGATAGAACATATACAGTGGGCTAAGTATTGTCCCTAACAAAGCCAAAAACACCAGAGGATAAAATTCGATGCCCTTAGTGAAAGGATCTATCAGATAGGGATGAAACACGATGGCCAGGACACCCCAGAACACTGAATTTGCCAGAACCAATAGCAATATGGTTCCCCATACCTTTGCTCTATACTCCTTTTCTTCTGAGTTGAAATGAAAACGAGATGCCGCACCATGGAGCGACATTGTAAATAAGATGGACAGGAAACCCGTAATTGAAGTAATAACGTTAAGCACGCCGTAATCTTCAGGAGAAAGATAATGCGTGTAAAGGGGCAGTAATAAGAATCCTATCCCTTTCTGCAAAAACGATGCAAAAGAATACAGAGAGGTATTGGTTATTACCTTAGGAACTCTCATGCTTTCTGAATAAACTTATTGATATACGTCTTGACATTCTGCTCAAAATCCTGTTTCCAGAATCTCTCGAAGTCAGTACATACGGTAGATTGGTTGTTCTTGACGTAAGCTGCCATCTCCTCGGCAGTCTTTACCCATATTCCTACATCCTTGTGAACCTGACGGCGCGACATATCCACATCAACGACAAACGGCATACGGCCAAAAGCCAGCAATTCGTAGAGACATGTGGAATACCATCCCACGACATAGCGGCTGCTGCACATGTCCTGATAAAGCAGCCTTGTAGAGTTAGAGAACTGGACATTCGGGCAGTCAGTAAATATGGCCGGTTGCTTGTCTAGTTTCTCAATCGGGTGCAACCGGATGGTTATCGAAGTGTCGGGCAACAGCTTGGTCAACTGCTTGACGAAAACCGTCTGCATCTCCTTATGGTTGGGCTGCGATATGATAAGCACTTCCTGTGTATAGTCGGTCCCCTTAAGCTTCGGTACGAAATCGTTCAAGAACGGGTTGCCCACAGGATATTTTTCGTACTCCCAATCTATGCAGCCGTTCCAGAACTCACCAAAGGTAAATACTGTGTCGGGCATATACCGCATATATTCGGGATTGTTCTTCAGATAGTCGGGAGCACAATAGGTGACATGGTTATATACTAGTCCGTGCTGCGTCTCTATGGTCTTGATGCCCAGTTCCTGAGCCACCTTGCATATACAGCCTTGTGTCTGTCCATATGAACCGCAGTTAATCAGTATAACCTTTGGATTCACCCGCTTGATGAACCTTCGGATAAGCCGTTCGTAAAAGCCACCGAAATGATCCATTCGCTCCAGCTCCTTCGCGGTAAACCACCCAGGATATTCATCGCATATCGCCTGATAACCCGGGTTCTTGTAGGGGTGCAGCATACTGTCGAATCTGGCCAAGAAGGCAGCAAGGACAACATAAAATGAGTTGATGTACGAAGAGCATGGATAGAGATCTGTCTCACGCCATTCGTTGTTCATGTCACCATCATCCACCATCAGTGTGTCGTTAGGATACAGGTTATAATAATATCCATGCAGTGTGTTGAAATACTTCCCTTCAGCATTGCGCGTATTAAAAAGCGTACTGGTAAATATCAGTATATCTTTCTGCTCAGTCCTGAAGCGTCGCCACTGCATCATCAGATTCAATAATCTTTTCCACAAGGGCTTGCCTTTCATACCCTCACCTGAGAATTTCTGTTCGTTCAGCTTTCCCATAATCCTGCAATACAACCAAGGTAGCATCAGCATACCATTGTTGAATCGCAGATTTAATAATTTCTGATTTTCAATATATTTCATTCTTCAATTCTAAATCCCAATATTGTAAACATCTTCTATTGCCTCGCTCCAATTGTCTTTACAAAAGAAATTTTCGAAGCAATCCCGAACAGCTCCTGCTCCTCCTTTTACTTCACTCACGTAATCACAGACGGCTTTAATCTCTTTACAGCTATCCGCAGGACACGCCTTATAACCCACTAGTTTCATCGGTGCAAGGTCATTTAGATCATCACCAATATATCCTATTTCATTACTGCCTAAATGATTCTCGGACATAAAGTCTTGCAGAAAAGACTTCTTGTCTTTTACATTCTGAAAAAGATATTCAACCTTCATTTCCTTCATCCGCCGTTCTGTGGCCTTACACTCTCGTCCAGTCAGAACCATGATTTTAATACCAAGTTTTGCTGCAACAAAAAATGCTGCCGCATCTCTTGTGCAAAACATCTTCAGTTCGTTTCCGTTTTCGTCATAATAGATGCCCGCATCTGTCATGGTGCCGTCAACATCTATGATAATCAGTTTAAGGTTGTTATTCGACATAAGCTGATGGGGTAATAAAGTTTAGATCCAAAGCCAATGATCCTATAGCTTCTTGACCATCATGCTCTTGGAAAAACAATTCCGCAACATTTATCGTAATGGACTTAGATCCAAATTTTACATAGGTTTTCCTTCCGATTAGAAAAAGAAAATAACGTAAGGCATTCTTTAATTTAGAGAAACTGTTTATTTTTCTCAATGAGCGTATATCCACAATAATACTATAGATTAAAAATTTAATAATATTTTCTCACAAAACTCTCTTACGCAGCCCTCTCCACCTTTTTTCTCCATCACTTTAATGCCTGGTACGACTTTTACCTTGGCATTTGCATCTGATGGGCATGCTGCTAATCCAACAGAAGACAGCAAATCAATACAATTCACATCGTCTCCGATATAAGCGACTTCCTGCATCGTAATTCCCAACTCCTTTACTATTTCCATTACTATTGCGACCTTGCCACAACACGCTTTTCCCTGACAAAGGTAATCAACTTTCAACTTTTCTGCTCTACGTTGATTCAACTGCCTATCTTCGCTAGTTATAATACCTGTTTTAATGCCTGCATCTCTAAGCAATTGAAGCCCCATTCCGTCACGGGTATTAAACTTCTTTAATTCATCCCCGTTCTCACTATAGTACATTCCACCATCTGTCAGAGTACCATCGATATCGGTCAGAAATAGTTTTATTTGATGATATGAGGATTTTTTCTTTGACAAGACATGTTTATACATCAAATTTTCCATTACCATCCAGTCATCGGGCTCATCAATTTCAAAAGATGTATATTCTGGCATCTCATAGATTCCAATCTTTCCACTGAGACGATTTCCATTATTCAGAATGTTAGCAACTGTGTTAATATAAAAAGCGCCGTTCTCCATTAACATTCCATTGAAATCTTGTCTACGTGGTCGATTCTTGAAATCATAGTTTTTACTCGTTCCATCCTCGTTCCAAAAAAAGCGATAATTGCGAACACATGTAAGGATGCTATCATTTTTCCCTTCTGCGTACAATTTTATAGCTTCAAAAAAATGAATAGTTTCCGTAAGAGGTGATGTCGCCTGGACAAGCATAAAAATGTTGTTTGATGGTAATTGAGCATATTGTATATACTCTATCATTACACTTTCAGTACTTGCCGTATCACAAGCATTTTCAGCAGAGCGTCGGTAAAGGGTTGTCTTGGTATAATGACGACTCTCAACGGTCTGCCAAATCTCATCGGAATCTGTAGCCACAATGATTTCATCCACCAAGTTACAAGACTCTAAAGCCTCAATATTCCAACAAACAAGGGGCTTCCCGCAAAAGGGCTTAATATTTTTTAGAGGAATAGACTTACTTCCTCCACGAACAGGGATAAATGCAACGACTTTCTGATTGTTTACCATTTTACCTGATTTTTCTTCAATTTATTGCGCTGCACTTTCTCTATATCAAGAATATCCTCACGTTTATAAGTAAGTGCCTTTGCTACAGCACGGCAGTCACGAGCCAATTTGCGGACGCCATCGGGTTCCAGAGATGCAGCATGGTCTGTCCCCTTCCATGTACGATCAAGAGTATAGTGACGCTCTATCCATTCTGCACCAAGGGCGACTGCGGCAGAGTCAACAGCAATTCCGAGGTGATGACCTGAGAACCCGATGGCTTTCACACGATCAGTATAGAGTTCGCGAAGTTTAGTCAATTCCAATAGGCAGATATCCTCAAAGGGGACTGGATAACCTGAGGTGCAATCGTAAATAACCAAATCCTTATTACGCCCCTTTTCCTCAAAAAAGGAAACAATTTGCTCTTCTTCCTCACGGGTAGTCATGCCAAAGGAAAGGTGAATCTCACCCTCAAAGTTCTCACAGAGATAAGTCAGCATTGGCTTATTGAGATTACATGCTGAGGGAACTTTGATAAGCTTGGGCTTCAAAGTGCAAATCTCTTTGGCTGATGTCACATCCCATACAGATGTAGAATACTCAATGCCATATTCTTTACACCACTCCTGCAACTGACGGTGCTGGTCGAGAGTAAACTCTAGAAACTCACGATGCTCTCCATACGTTTTACCATAAGAATTCTCAGGGTGTGGATGGGGAGCATTGTATTCTTCTGGAGTCAACAACTCACGGTTACATCGTTTTTGGAACTTGACCACATCTGCCTTACAATAAGTGGCCGCGGTCATAATCATTTCCCGAGCAATGTCCATATCACCTTTGTGATTGCAGCCTATTTCTGCTATAATTTTGGGTACTTCCATATTTGATATTTTTATATAGTCTTTACATTTATAATCTTATACATAGAAATTGTAATGTGATATTGCAAATAGAAGGGCAGGATTACCTAATTTGGTATCGTATTAGCATTTATGATATTTATTTGGCAAGAGCCTGCCCTTGACATAACGATTTTTTATAGATGCTGCTGTCACAGCAGGATTGGGTGGTAATATCTTTATTCCTTTAAATATTTGCTGATGGTCATAAAAAGACTATTCGCATATTTGCTTTCTGAGACGCCATCAAAAAATGAGATCGTGAGATCTGATTTCTTGATATTCAGAGGATTCTTATCCAAGGTCGTCTTGAAACGGATGGTAATGGTGTTGCCGGTTTTGGATACATCTTCCAGTTTCATCTCTTTGATGGTACAGTAATCCAGACCTTCTATCTGCTGACACTGAATTGTTGAAAGATAGCTGTTGTTAACGGACTCTTTGTATTTTGAACAGAGTTCCTCAAGGAGCAAGGCCAGGCGAGCGGAACCTTTCTTATGAGAGACTGAGCCTGCCCCAAACTTAACGATTTTTTTAATAGCAGCCTCGCAGCAGGATACTTCTATTCAATAACAATTCTATCTATAAAATAGTAAAAATGAACCAGAATAAGTTCCGTAAATCTAGCAAGCATATACTTATCGTCATCATTTGACTGATCTTTACATGAATCCCAGTAATGAAACCTAATTTGGAGTTCGTTACGACCAGGTTCTTGCTTAATCGTAATACAGCCTTTCTCTGCCCATTGATCGGTTGTATGCACTAGTACTCTTTCACCTGCATCTGTTTCTACACACTGCCAGGTGACAATACCATTGCCATTAGCATCAATCTTTTCTGATACTCTATCAAGTATCTCCTTTTTCAGCTTTACTGCGCTGGGTGTATGGATTATGTAGTTCATAACACAATTTAAATTGATTTATTCAAACCTGATAAGGAATGTGGAATACTGGATTTGTTCTTGCTTTTTGCAAGCGAGCAAAGCTCGTGGGTCTCGGAACCAGTTTAAGTCCTCACTCACTTATCAGAGATCTATTGGAACATCGGGGGTATGTCACTATTAAACAGTTTCTGTCTTAACTCAACAGTGCGAGCATCTCGCTCTACTGTGTTTCTGGGCTGATAAGTTTAGTGTAAAAAACATCAGCAGAGATATATAAAATACCTGTTCATTTCTTTAGGAAAACTATGTTTAATCAAACTTGTTAATTTGATCTAAATCTATAAATAATATAGATATTCCTTCTTTATAAGCAGTACTCTCTGGTATTCCTTTCCTCTTTTTATCATCATGAAAATCTTTCTTAACACCATTGATACCAATCACCCAATTATCATAAAGTAAATGCAAAGCTGGTTGAACATTTTGCATTGTCATAAAAGAGAAAAAATCTCCATTGCTTTGCAATCTACTCTGGATCTGAATATTTTGGAGGTTAAACACCTTATATCTGGTCCTATCTATAAGATCCCATATTAGGCGTGACCATTCATCATTATCCTTTTCTGACTCATCTGAAATAGGTCGACCAGTCTGCCAATGGATTAAATCCCAAAGGAATCTACCAAACGACAAATCAGCCCTGTTCTCCATGATATGTGACGGTATATTATCAGTGAAGATTATTGGCCTTTGGCATCTGCAATAACAAAGAGAATGGTAATTTAGCGGTTCTTTGTTTATAAACATATATTGAGCACCAGGAGTAACTGCCTTGGGAAATATATCGTACTTATTAGAATCTGATGCTTTGAAAGAGAACTGAGGCCAATGAGTATAAAGCAGTAGCTGCTTACTCTTGTTGCCTATTGTTACCTTTTCTGAATTCTTGGCTTTCTTTAGCTGAAACAGAGCTGCATTATATCTTATGTTTGAATCTATCGTCTTTTTACATAACACCAGAAGATCTCCCAGCTCACAATTCCGACCTTTACCAAAATGCACAATCGGACTTTTATGAATGAAACAACCTCCAAACTTAATCCAAGGCCATTTTCTATTCATGAGATCTGGGAACTTCGTGACAATGGCTGCAGTATAAGAAGGCTCATCTAGCTTCTTGGCTGGCAGCAAATCATTCTTGACTAGCTTCACTGCCTCGTATAAGCAACTATTTACTAAACAACAGAAATCGTGATAGGACATAGTGGGGTGTATTTATTATAATTCATTCATATTTGCGTATTGAATACTTCTGCTCTCTTTCCAAGAAGGCCTCATCACCCCCCTCCAATATGTCACAGACATGCTGGCGTATGCCCTTTGAATCCAAATCACTAAGAGATTTATTATCTGAGAAATCAAATGATGTTTCAATTGATCCATTAACATATTCAAAACGATATTGATTATTATGACTGGTTTCAGTCTGGCCTCTTTGATTTGCGACAATGATATTCTCGCTATCAGTAGCAACAACAATATTAGCATTATAAGAAATAAGAATAATCTGCCGATCTCTCTTCTTATCACGAATCATCTTACAAAGCAGATCATATATCGTTCTACTCTAATTTAAACATCTTTGAGTTGACTAACACGTGGATTCTGCTGGTCAAAGCATCCTTATCTGTAGATCTCCCGGCAAACTTCTCTAATATCATGTCACGATAGTTTCGTTCCATGTCCCACAAGTCTTGGCTGTGACCAACAACCTTGTTTGTATGGGCATAATAGATGATATGAACATTAGATGAAGTAAACCTCCCTGCTAGCAGTTTCCACCACTTATTGTCGGTCTCACCCAAGGAGAGTCCAAACAAGCAAAACATATCTGCTTCGCGCATAATCTTCTCACAGTTGTCATCAAGCATATCGCCACGGTTAATTGTGGTCTCTGGTTTCATCAGCATAGAAAGGGCACTTGGATCTTTGGCCAAATGCTCATTTTTAATCTGTGACTTATCATTAACGCCCATTATCAACTCCATATCATCAAGTGTTCCATGAATATGGTAGATATTCTGAAGCACCCGTTTGTTTCCAACGGTATTTTTTTGTCCCAATTCCAACGGCAGTTTCATGTTGGAAGAAGCAAAAATTTTCTCTATGGTGTCTGTGTAATTGAAGGTTATAATATTCACGATATCGTTTGAAACGCTGCCTGGATTCATAAAATTAACTATCTCTTGGCGCAA
>JAEEGJ010004979.1_pt1 | contig 43097 bp, 39 predicted proteins | sample 8958761 | NCBI WGS metagenome assembly JAEEGJ01 (sample SAMN16246546, study PRJNA631951) | gut metagenome | biome: gut microbiome; feature: rumen; material: RS-attached | host: Bos | place: Iran: Karaj | collected 2018-10
CTCATCCTTCCCGCCGAAGAGGAAGCTGAGACCGAGAAGGTCTGCGGAATTTTAATGCCCATTATGATCCAATAAGTTCTATCTATGGAACTCAATCTTCAACGGCCGCTGCTCTTCTTCGATATTGAGAGCACCGGCCTTAATATTGCCACCGACTGCATTTGTGAGCTCAGTTTTGTGAAGGTGTTTCCCGGAGGGGAAACGCGCATCAAGACGTGGCGGTTCAAGCCCTGGGACTATGTAGCCCAGCGGCAGTATCCCATCCATCCCCAGGCATCGGCCGTGAATGGCCTCAAAGACGAGGATCTGGCCGGCTGCCCCCGCTTCTTCGAATGCGTGGACGAGGTCCTGGAATGGCTCTCGGATGCAGACCTGGCCGGCTTCAACAGCGCCAAGTTCGACCTCCCGATGCTGGCCGAAGAAATTGAGCGCGTACGCACTTACACCCAGAAGGAAATCGATGTAGACCTCCACTCCAAACTGATGGTGGACGTCCAGAACATCTACCACTATATGGAACCGCGCAACCTCAAAGCCGCCTACCGCTTCTACTGCGGTGGAGAAGACTTTGAGAATGCCCACACCGCCGAGGCAGACACGGTAGCCACCTACGAGGTCCTCAAGGGCCAGCTGGATATGTATCCGGACAAGCTGAAGAACGACGTGGGCTTCCTGGCCACCGTGGCGGGCCGTCCCCGCACCGTGGACTATGCCGGCCGCCTGGTCCTGGGAGAAAACGGAGAAGCCGTGGTAAGTTTTGGCAAGCACAAGGGCAAGACCGCCCGCGAGGTTTGGAACACGGAGCCCTCTTACTTTGCCTGGATCGAAGGCGGAGACTTCACCCTGGACACCAAGCGCCAGTTCTCCCGCCTCAAGAGCCAGTTCCAGAAGGAACGCAAGGAGGCATTAAACAGACCAGCCACCACAGACGAACTGCAGGGGCTGGCCGATAAATTCAACGGAAGGCTCTTCTAAGCCAACTACATCTCCTTTTCGGGAGTTTTGACAAAGATCATGGCCATCAGCGGCAACGCAATGATGGCCATTGTTGCGCTTATGGGGAGATAGATGCCAAAGTTCACGAACTCTACCACCAGGTAGGTAATCAGGAGCAGGCCCACGCCCATCGCACTGCTGATCCAGTAGTGCTGGCGGATGTCCTTGCTCTTGCAGATGAGGCGGCTTAGGTTGGGAACGCCCAGGGAGATGAAGCCAATGGGGCCGCAGATGCTCACCGCGCTGGTGACCAGGCACATAATGGCCAGCAGCAGCCAGGCCTTGTCCACGTTGGGAATCTCAATCTCTTCCTTGAAATGCCGGGTAAGCCTTTTGGCCTGCCACAGGGCCACGCCAAAGCCCACGGCAAAGAGCACCACGGAGAAGATGATGTCTCCGGTGGTAACCCCTTCCAGGCGGAAGTTGGCGGCGCCCCAGAGATAATACTGCTTGAGGTGGTCTCCGGTGGGGGCGTTGGTGACCACGATGGTTCCCAGGCTGCCGATGAAGGTTCCGAAGAGGATGCCGAAGGTAATGAGCTGCTGCGTGTTCACCTTGAGGGTAACGAAGAAGCAGATGATGGTGCAGATCAGGGTGCAGATGAAACTGCCCACCGTAAGGGAGCACCAGCCGCTCATAGTAGCGGCCGCAGCGCCCAGACAGGCAGCGCTGCCCAGCCCGAGGCTATACACATCCCCGAGCTGGTTGCGCCACAGATACTGCATCTGGATTCCGCCCACAGGAAGGGCGATGCCAGACAATAAAACGTATAAAAGACTCAGTAACATTAGAACTTATATTCTACGCCGGCCATAAAACTGCGGCCGGGCATGGGATAGTCACGGATAACCTCGTAACGGTTATTGAAGAGGTTATAGGCGCTTGCCTTGATGCCGATTTCACCGGCTTTACCCAGGCAGAAGGATTTGCCCAGGGTAAGATCCAGGGTGTTCCAGTTGGGCATTTCGCCGGTTCCGTCCAGACGGCCGGCCCGGAGGTTGAACACGGCGTTCAGGCTCAGACCTTTCCAGTCGATGTCTCCGGCCAGCACAACCGTATGGCGGGCCACATAGGGAATCTGCTTGTCCAGGTTTGCGCTGTCCGGGGTCTTGTCCAGGGCTTTCTGCCAGCCGTAGCGGGCGCTCACGCCGCCTTTCCAGCTGCCGGAGACGAAGTGGGCATCGGCCAGCAGGTCGGCGCCCCAGGCCTTTACCTTACCCACATTGTAAGGCAGCCATACCCAGGGATCGTCCGGGGAAGGAGCAGAGATGATCTTGTTGCTCAGGATATTGTAGTAGCCATCCAGGCGGGCCTTGAGGGTCCAGATGCCCACAGGACGGACAAAGTCCACACCCAGGTCGGTGAGCCAGCCGTCTTCGGGCTTGAGGTCCGGGTTGCCGTAGCCGGGATAGTAAAGCTCATTGAAGGTAGGAGTGCGATATGCACGGCGGCCGAAAGCCACCAGGTCCAGGCCTTCTACGATGGTCAGGCGGAGGTCCAGCGAAGGAGAGAGGCTGTTCCAGGTGGTGAGGCCGTTGTCAAACACGCCGGCATATTCCAGGGCCAGATTGGCCTTGAAACGCTCAAAACGGAAGGCTGAAGCCAGGGCCACTACCGTGCTCAGGCGGGAGTCCGTATAAAGTTCGGAGACCACTTTGTCCCATCCCAGGTCGGCGGCCAGAGAGACGGCCCACCAGTCTTTGATTTGGAATTTATGGGAGGAATTGAGCTGGAACTCGGTCTGCTGGTAGCGGCTGTCTCCCCATTCGCTCAGGTACTGAAGGTCGTCATAGGCGCCCTTGGCACTTATATTAAGGGTATAAATCGGGCCGAAAGCCTTGCGAACAAGGCCCTGGACGGCCAGGTTCCGGTCTTTCTGGCGGTCGGTGGAGGGGAAGGAAATGGAGCCGGGCGTTCCGCGGTCGGCGCCGTTATAGGAGATCTTGGCGTGATAGTCGCCGCCTTTCAGAAGGCCGAAGAGGTCGGCCCCGGCCTGGATCTGTTTCATATCGTTGTTACCCCAGGTGGTGCCGTCGGAGAGGGGGAAGGCACCCTTGGTGATGAGGCCGCCCACGTGGGCACCCAGGCTTACCTTGGGAGAAAGACGGAAAGCGATGTTGCCATAAGGCTTCCAGGTTCCGAAGGAGCCACCCTGTACGCTTACGGTACCGGTCACGGGACCGTTATGGAAGACCGGACGGGCGGTGATGAAGGACAGGCTGTTCTGGGCATAGTCTGCCACGATGGAGCCGAAGGAGGCGATGTCCAGGTTGCCCAGGTCGGCCTGGCCGGACTGAACGTTTCCAACCCGTACGCCATCTACATAGATGGCCGTGTGGGAACTGCCAAAGCCGCGGAGGCTGGCGCTCTTGAGGCCGGAGAATCCGCCGTAATCACCCACGTAAAGGCCCGGAAGGGTCTGAAGGGTGGTGGCAACGTTAAGGGTAGAATTGATTTTTACGGTATCGGTACGGGATACCACCACGCCGCGGTCTGCTACCACGGTCACTGCCTGCAAGGTGTCAGGCTGGGCTGCCATCAGAACGGCAGCCGTCAAAAAAGAAAAAAGCATAGTTTGCGTTTATACCGAAGCTTGTCCCCGAGCCCCTACGTTAAACTTGACAAGGCAGGTCTTCTGACTGCTCCCGGCGCGGCGCCTTCTCGCATAAAGCAATGGCATTTTTACCGGACCGTTAAGGAGTTCACAGCTGCGGGCACAGTTCCGGACTTTCACCGGCTTCCCTTTTAAGGCTGCCTCGGCACGAGGCCAGCGCACCTTTGTCCGCCGCAAATATACGAAAAAAGCTGTTACTTAGAACAGCTTTCCGGTGGAGAATTTGTCTTTGAGGCCCTGGAGCTCGTCCGTGGTGGCGGGGCGGTTGAGGGCTTCTTTGCGTTCTTTCTGGAACTGGTTCTTGAGGCGGGAGAACTGGCGCTTGGTGTCCAGGGTGAAGTCTCCGCCTTCGATCCAGGCAAAGTAGGAAGGTTCGGTGTTCCACACCTCGCGGGCGGTCTTGCCCTTGTGCTTGCCAAAGCTTACGATGGCTTCTCCGTTGTCTCCCAGGATGAGGCGGCCGGCATAGTCCACGGTGCGGGGACGGCCTGCCACGGTGGCCAGGAAGCCTACGTCGTTCTTTAGCTTGTCGGGATACATATCCAGCTGGCCCTTGAGGACCTCGTAGGTGGCTACGGTGTCGGCCTCGGCGGTGTGGGCATTCTCAAAGTCCTCTCCTCCGCAGTAGAAGCGGTAGGCGGCCTTGAGGTTGCGGGGTTCCATATAGTGGTAGATGTTCTGGACGTCCACCATCAGTTTGGCGTGGAGGTCCACATCTATCTCCTTCTGGGTGTACGTGCGAACACGTTCTATTTCTTCGGCCAGCATAGGGAGGTCGAACTTGGCGCTGTTGAAGCCGGCCAGGTCTGCATCGGCCAGCCATTCCAGGACCTCGTCCACGCATTCGAAGAAGCGGGGGCAATCTGCCAGGTCCTCGTCTTTGAGGCCATTCACGGCCGAAGCCTGCGGATGAATGGGATACTGCCGCTGGGCTACATAATCCCACGGCTTGAACCGCCAAGTCTTAATACGCGTCTCCCCTCCGGGAAACACCTTTACAAAACTGAGCTCACAAATGCAGTCGGTGGCAATATTAAGCCCCGTGCTCTCTATGTCAAAGAAGAGCAAGGGGCGCTGTAAGTTGAGGTCCATATTATTATTGGATCATTATAGGCATTAAGATACCGCAAACCTTCTCGGTCTCGGCCTCTTCTTCGGCGGGGAGTATGAGGGCGGCGCGGCGGGCGTCTGCGAACTTGATCACCAGACCGCTGCAGCTCATATTGGCCAGAATCTCCGTGAGGAAGGTGCTCTTGAAGCCGATGGTGAGCTCATCTCCTGCATAGTTGCAGTTGATCTTCTCATAGGCGGCCAGGGCAAAACCCAGATCCTGGGCACTGATCTCCAGCTGGCCTTCCTTGAGGGTGAACTTGATGTGGTTGGAGGCCTTGTTGGCGCACACGGCCACACGCTTTACCGTGTTGAGGAGGAGCTGACGGTCTATCTGCAGGACGTTGGAGTTGTTCATAGGGATGACATCCCGGTACTTGGGGTACTTGCCCACAACCAGACGGCAGACCATAGTGGTGCTGCCAAAGGTGAACTGGGCGGTGGAGCTGTCAAAGGCAATCTCCACGTTCTCTACCTCCTTGCCAATGATGGAGCGCAGCACGGCGGCCGGCTTCTTGTGCAGGATGAAGGAAGCCTTCTCAGAGGCCTTTACGTCCTGGGTGGTGTAGCAGATAAGCTTGTGGGAATCTGAAGCCACAAGGGTGGTGCTGGTGAGATCAATGTCAAAGAAGATACCGTTCATAGCGGGACGGATCTCATCATCTGCGGTGGCGTAGATGGTGCTCTGGATGCCGTCTACCAGGCTCTCGGCGGGGAAGCTGACCTTTAGGGCGTCGTCTCCGGTGGTTTTGATTTCCGGATAGTCGTCTGCGGGGAAGTAGGGCAGCACGGAGTTACCGCTGGCCCAGCTGCACTCGAAGGAGGCGTCCGACACCGTCTTGATGCGGAGGGGCTGGTCCGGCAGTTCCTTCAGGAGGTCCGTCATATGACGGGCGGGCACGGCTACGGAGCCGTCTTCCTCTGCGCTGTCCACCTCAATGGCGGTGCGGAGGGTTAGCTCGGAGTCCGAGGCGGTGATTTCCAATTTACCGTCCTTGAGTACAAAGAGGAAGTTCTCCAGGATGGGAAGCGGAGACTTGGACGGAATGGCCTTGGAAACGTCCATCAGGGCCTTCAGGAGGTGGGTGCTGGAAATGGTCAGATTCATATCTCTTTTTCTTTATAATCTCAACTCACAAATATAATCATTTTCTCACAAAAGCCCTAATCTGCCCCCAATTTATTTGTGTCTCAGAGCCAGCTCCTTTTCAAGGTCTTGAACGCTAACACCTTGGCTTTCCAGCAGAACCAGCAGGTGGTACACCAGGTCGGAAGCCTCGTAGATAAAGCGGTCGCGGTTGCCGTCTACGGCCTCAATCACGGCCTCCACAGCCTCTTCTCCCACCTTCTTGCCAATGACCTTGGGACCCTTGACAAACAGCTTGGTGGTATAGGAGCCTTCCGGCATCTCCTGATGCCGTTTCCGGATAAGGGCCGAAAGCGACCGAACGAAGCCCTCCTCCTCCGGTGTGTCGAAGCAGGCGGTGGTGCCGCGGTGGCAGGTGGGGCCGTCGGGCCGGGCCTGGATGAGCAGGGTGTCGGCGTCGCAGTCCGGGTACATATTCACCACGTGCAGGAAGTTCCCGCTGGTCTCTCCCTTGGTCCAGAGACACTGGCGGCTGCGGGACCAGAAGGTCACTTTCCCTTGGGCCTGGGTCTTCTCAAAGGCCTCCCGGTTCATATAACCCAGCATCAGGACTTTGAGGGTGGTGGCGTCCTGCACTATTACCGGCAGCAGGCCGTCGCCGGTCTTATCCAATTGGAAATCACTGTATTTCATCTTACATTCACGTTTGCGTTTTTCAAGGCTTGTTTGAGTACGGGGATGGGGAGGGTGCCGTAGTGGAAGATGCTGGCGGCCAGGGCGGCATCGGCCTTTCCCACCGTGAGCACGTCCACTATGTCCTGCACGCTTCCGGCGCCGCCGGAGGCAATCACCGGGATGGAAAGCTCGGTGCACAGGCGGGCGTACACGTCGCAGGCGTAGCCGGCCTTGGTGCCGTCGTGGTCCATAGAAGTGAACAGAATCTCACCGGCTCCGCGCTCCTGCGCTTCCCGGGCCCAGGAATAGAGCTCCCGTTCCGTGAAGCGGCTGCCGCCGTGGGTGGTGCAGATCCACTCTCCGTTCAGGTTCTTGGCGTCTATGGCCACCACCACAAACTGGCTGCCGTACTTGCCGGCCAGTTCGCTGATGAGCTCCGGACGGGCCAGGGCGGCGCTGTTCACGGAGACCTTGTCGGCCCCGGCGTCCAAAAGGCGCGCGGCGTCTTCCAGCGAACCTATGCCGCCTCCCACGGTGAAGGGGATGTCAATCCTCTCGGCAATCTTTTCCACCAGGGCGGCAAAGGTGCGGCGGCCTTCCCGGCTGGCGCTGATATCCAGGTACACCAGTTCATCGGCCCCATCCCGGGCATACTGGGCGCCCATTTCCACGGCGTCGCCCACCTCTTTGAGGCCTTCGAAGTTAATGCCTTTGACCACCTGTCCGTCCTTGACGTCCAGGCAGGGGATTATGCGTTTGGCAACCATTCTTTCAAGTCTTTAAGGGTGATACGCTGCTCGTAAAGGGCCTTGCCCACAATCACTTTCTGAAGGCCCAGGCTGTCCAGCGTGCGGATGTCCTCCACCGAGGAAATGCCGCCGGAAACCGTAAAGGAAACCTTTGGGAAAGCCTTCTGCAGCCGCTGGTAAAGCGGCGTAGAAGGGCCCTGGAGCATTCCGTCGCGGGAGATGTCCGTGACTATGCATTCCCGGAGGCCCAGGGGGAGGAAGCGCTCCACCAGGGCGTCGATGCTCACCGGCACCTGCTCCAGCCAGCCCTTGACGGCAATTTGCCCGTCGCGGACATCGGCCCCCAGGATCATCCGGGCGCCGTAGCGGGAAAGCCAGGATTCAAACAGTTCGGGCTTCAGGGCGGCCACACTGCCGGCGATGGCGTGGGTGGCACCGGCCCCAAAAACGCTCTCCAGTGCATCAGAACCTCCAATGCCGCCGCCCCATTCCAACTGGCAGGGAACGGCGTTAGCTATGGCTTCAAGGGTCTTGAGGTTGCGGGGCTCTCCGGCCTTGGCACCGTCCAGATCTACCAGGTGGATGCGGGATACGCCGGCGTCGGCATACTGCTGTGCCACGTTCACGGGGGAGCCGTCGTATACTTTCTTTTGGCCGTAGTCACCCTTGGTGAGGCGGACGCATCGGCCTTCCATCAAATCGATGGCGGGGATAATCTGAATCATAGGGCCAGGAAGTTTTGGAGGATGGCAGCGCCGGCGGAGCCGCTCTTTTCCGGGTGAAACTGCGTGCCGTAAAAGTTCTCCCAGCGCAGGGCGGCGCTAAAGAGCGTGTCCCCGTGCCGGCAGGTGGCTATGGTGTCCGGGCTAAGCTCCGGGTAATAAGAGTGCACAAAGTATACGTAACTGCCGCCGGGAAGGTCCTTGAAGAGCTTGGTCTCCAGGTTGCCAATGTTGTTCCAGCCCATATGCGGAACCTTGGCTTCGGGGCTTTCCGGGAAGCGGCGGATGCGGGCGTCAAAGATGCCCAGGCAGTCCACGGGCCCTTCTTCGGAGCTCTTGCAGAGCACCTGCAGGCCCACGCAGATGCCCAGAACGGGCACGCGCAGGTTACGAATCACTTCACAGAGTCCCCGCTCCCGCAGGTGCTCCATAGCCTCGGCGGCGTTGCCCACACCGGGCAGGATCACCTTGGAGGCCGCGGCAATGCGGGCCGGATCGGCCGTGAGCTCATACTCCGCGCCCAGCCGGGAGAGGGCGTTTCCCACCGAGCGGATGTTGCCGGCGTCGTAGTCTACAAGCGTTATCATAAGAGTCCTTTGCTGGAGGGTAAATCGTAAGAGAAGACATTGCGGCGGGCCGCCTGCCTGATGCTGCGGGCCAGGGCCTTGAAGATGCCTTCGGCCAGGTGATGGTTGTTCTCTCCGCGGGCCTGCACATACAGGTTGGCACGAAGGGCGTCGGAGAGGGATTTGAAGAAGTGGCGGAACATCTCCGTGGGCACGTCTCCAATGTATTCCCGGGTAAACGCAACATCCCAGACCAGCTCGCTCCGGCCTCCGAAGTCCAGCAGCACAAGGGCGCGGCTCTCGTCCATAGGGAGGGCAAAGCCGTACCGCTCTATGCCCCGCTTGTCTCCCAGGGCCTGCCGGATGGCTTCTCCCAGGGCAATGGCCACGTCTTCCATAGTGTGGTGCTCGTCCACCTCCAGGTCTCCCTTGCAGCGGATCTCCAGCGCCAGGCCGCCGTGATGGATGAGTTGGGTGAGCATATGGTCCAGGAACTTGAGGCCGGTATCCACGCCGGAGGGGCCTTTCCCGTCCAGGTCCACCCTTACGTAGATGTCGGTTTCGGCGGTCTTGCGGGCCACCACGGCGCTGCGCTCGGTGCTGCGGATGGTCTCCACAATCTGCTCCCAGGTGAGCGGGCCCAGCTGGAGCCCGCGGGCTCCCAGGTTGGCGGCCAGCTGAAGGTCGGTCTCCCGGTCCCCGATGACCCAGGAGTTAGCCAGGTCATACGAGCCGTCCAGATACTTTCCAAACATACCGATACCCGGCTTGCGACAAGGGGAGTTGTCTTCCGGGAACGACGGGTCAATGAGGATGTCGTCAAACACCACGCCTTCTCCTTTCAAAGTATTCAAGAGCAGGTTCTGGGCCGGCCAGAAGGTGTCTTCCGGGAAGGCCGGAGTGCCCAGCCCGTCCTGGTTGGAGGCCATAACCAGCTCGTAACCCAGGCCCGTGAGGGCCTTCATACCGGAAATGGCTCCGGGCACAAATTCCACCTTGTCCAGGGCGTCAATCTGCTCGTCGGCGGGCTCGCGCAGGAGCGTGCCGTCGCGGTCTACAAAGATTACTTTATTCATAAGAGGCGAGGGATTTAAGCAAGTTGTCGTTTTCGGCCGGGGTTCCCACCGTGAAGCGGAGGCAGCCGGCACAGCCGGTTACGCGCGAGCGGTTGCGGACAATGATACCGTCTGCCAGAAGATGCTGGTAAAGCCTGTCGGGGTTGTCCACCTGCACCAGCAGGAAGTTGGCGTCGCTGGGCCAGACCTTCTTGACAAAGGGGAAACGCAGAAGGGCCCCAGCCAGCCGCGTCCGCTGCACCACAATCTGGGCCACCCGGGCCAGGACGGGCTCGTCCAGGGCCTTAAAGGCGGCGTCCAGCGTGGCCTGGCTGATGTTGTAAGGATACTTGACCCGGTTCATCAGATCAATGATGTAGGCGTTGGCAAAGGCCATTCCAATGCGCAGACCGGCCATACCGTAGGCCTTGGAGAAGGTCTGCAGGATCACCAGGTTGGGCCGCTGCGCAATCTGATACCGCAGACTGCCCTTGGCGCTGAAATCGGCATAGGCTTCGTCCAGCACCACAATGCCGGGGAAGCGGTCCACCAGCTCCAGAATCTCGGTTGCCTCAAAGGCATTGCCCGAAGGATTGTTGGGGCTGCAGAGGAACAGGAGCTTGGTGCGTTCGTCGGCCGCTTTCAGCAGTTCCTCCACCGGCAGGGAGAAGTCCGGTCCCAGCGCCACGCCGCGCATCTGAACGTCGTTGATATCGGCCGCCACGGCGTACATTCCGTAACTGGGAACAATGGCCACGGCGTTGTCCTTTCCCGGGGTACAGAAGATGCGGAACATCAGGTCAATGGCTTCGTCGCTGCCGTTGCCCAGGAAGATGTTCTCCACGGGCAGTCCTTTAAGGGCCGAAACGCGGGCCTTGAGCGCTTTCTGCCGGGGATCCGGATAGCGGTTGTACCCAATGCCGGCATAGGGGCTCTCGTTGGCATCCAGGAAGATGTCCGGAGTTCCCTGGCACTCGTCACGGGCGGTGGAATAGGGGGAGAGGGTGCGGATATTGGGGCGCACCAGTTGTTCAAGTTCGATCATATTCTTACGGTTACGGCGTTGGCGTGGGCCTGAAGTCCTTCGGCTTCGGCCATAGAAACAATGGTCCGGGAGAGGCCCCGGAGGCCTTCCTGGCTAATTTCCTGCAGGGTTATCTTGCGGTAGAAGCTGTCCAGGTTCACGCCGCTGAATGCGCGGGCCCAGCCGCAGGTAGGAAGGGTGTGGTTGGTGCCGGAGGCATAGTCGCCGGCGCTTTCCGGAGTATAGAGGCCCACGAACACACTGCCTGCATTGGTAATGCGGTTGGCAACGGCCCAGGGCTTCTCGGTGGCAATGATCAGGTGCTCGGGAGCATACGCGTTGGCAAAGGCGACGGTCTCTTCCGGGCCGAAGACAAAGGCCCGGCTCTTCTCCAGCGCCTGCAGGGCAATGGCACTGCGGGGAAGAAGCGCGGTCTGCCGCTCCACCTCGGCGAGAATCTTCCGGCAGGTTTCCTCCGATTCGCAGACCAGCATCACCTGGCTGTCGGGGCCGTGCTCGGCCTGGGAGAGGAGGTCGGCGGCGGCAAAGGTGGCGGGGGTGGAGGCATCGGCCAGCACCATCACCTCCGAAGGACCGGCGGGCATATCAATGGCCACGGTGCCGGCGCTCAAAAGCTGCTTGGCGGTGGTCACATATTGATTACCCGGGCCGAAGATTTTGTCCACCTTGGGGACGCTCTCCGTTCCATAACCCATAGCGGCAATGGCCTGGGCACCGCCCAGCCGGAAGATGCGGTGGATGCCGCAGCAGGCGGCTGCGTACAGCACCTCGGGGCTCTCGGCGGGGGTGCAGAGCACCACCTCGGGACAGCCGGCAATCCGGGCCGGAAGGGCCAGCATAAGCACGGTGGAGAAGAGGGGAGCGCTGCCGCCGGGGATGTACAGACCCACCCGCTGGATGGGCACGGGCCGCTGGATGCAGCGGACGCCGGGGGCGGTCTCTACGCTAATCTCGCGGGGCTGCTGGGCCTCGTGGAAAGCGCGGATGTTTTGGGCGGCCTGGGCAATGGCTTCCTTGACGGCGGGGGAGACGCTTTCTTCGGCCTTTTTAATCTCGGCCTTGCTTACCTCGATGGCGTCCAGGGGACGGCCGTCAATTTCCTGGGAAAGGGCGCGGAGGGCTTCGTCGCCTTGCTCCTTCACGCGCTGCAGGATGCCTTTGACGCGCTCCAGCACCACCGGATTATCGGAGGCGGGACGGCGGCAAAGGGCTTCCCAAGTATCGCGGGACGGGTTCTGCAGAATCTGGATCATAAATTAAGGGATGATTTTGTCAATGTTCAGCACCAGGATGCCTTCGGCCCCTATGGCTTTCAGCAGTTTTACTTTTTCCCAGAGGTCGGCCTCGTCCACTACGGAGTGCATCGAGCACCAGCCTTCGGCCGCCAGGGGCATAATGGTGGGACTGCGCATAGCGGGGATAATTCGGATGGCCTCGTCCACAGCGCTGGTGGGGATGTTCATCAGAAGGTACTTCTTGCCGCGGCTCACCTGGGCCGAATCAATGCGGAAGAGCATTTCCTTGAGGATTTCCTCGCCTTCGGCCCCCAGTTCTCCGCCGGAGATAAGGACGGCTTCCGAGTAGAAGACCTTCTCCACTTCCAGCAGGCCGTTGGCTACCAGCGTGCCGCCGGAGGAAACGATGTCAAAGATGGCGTCGGCTATGCCGGCGGCGGGGGCTACTTCCACGGAACCCGTGATGACCTGCACCTTGGCGTCTACGCCGTTCTCCTGCAGCCACTTGTTGAGGATGTTGGGGTAGGAGGTGGCGATGCGCTTGCCGTTGAACCACTGGGGACCGTCGTAACCGGCGTTTTTGGGAACAGCCAGCGAGATGCGGCAGTTGCCAAAGCCCAGTTTCTTGACAATCTTTACGGGGAGACCGCGCTCCTCCACTTCGTTGAGGCCCACGATGCCCAGGGCGGCGGTGCCGTCGGAGACCACCTGGGGGATGTCGTCGTCCCGCAGGTACAGCAGTTCCAGCGGAAGGCCCTGGGCCTGCAGGAGGAACTTGCGGTGCGAGTCGTCCAGGCTCACTCCTATCTCTTTGAGGAGGGCGGTGCTCTCGTCGCTCAGACGCCCCTTCGATTGAATAGCTAACCTTAACATATTGAGTATAAATTTATTAACATAAAAAAGGCTCACCGGGGTTCCGGCAAGCCTTGTATGGGTGTGTGCATACGAAAAACCTACCGGACCTGGAGGGTACGGTGGTGATGATGGTATGCGTTCATCGTTTTCATCTGCCACAAAGGTATTAAGAAATTTTAAGAATGCAAATGATTCTTGCTAAAATTTGCAGTGGCACAGCTTTTGAGTAAGAAGACGTTCGGAAAAAAATTTTAAAAATTATAGATATATGAAAAGAGGATTCTTGACTGTACTGCTTTCCATTATTGCCGGTGGTATTACCGCTTATGCCGTTGTGAAAGCTACCGAACCCCAGACTCCCGAGGTGCAACCCGCTACCGATATGTCCGGTAACGCCGTAGAATACCGCACTGTCAATTTGGCAGAAACCGATTATCCGGATTTTACCTACGCGGCAGAGAGCGCCGTGGAGGCCGTTGTTTATGTAGAGGTAACCGTTCAGCGCCAGTCCCGTTCCATTGATCCGTTCGAGTTCTTCTTCGGCTTTGGAGACGGCTACGGCTTTGGCCAGCCCCGTTCCCAGGAACAGAAGGTCAGCGGCTCCGGTGTTATCATTCGGCCCGACGGCTACATTGTAACCAACAATCACGTGGTGGGCGGTGCCACCTCCATCCAGGTGACCCTCAATAACAACCAGCAGTATGAGGCTACGGTTGTGGGTGCAGACCCCGCCACCGACGTGGCCATCATCAAGGTAGACGCCACCGGTCTTCCCACCATTCCGCTGGGAGACAGCGACAAGCTCCGCCTGGGTGAGTGGGTGCTGGCCATTGGCTCCCCGATGGGTGCCCAGCTGCGCAGTACCATCACCGCCGGTATCGTGAGCGCCAAGGGCCGTTCTATGCCAGACAATTCCGGCGAGTTCAAGATTGAGTCTTTCATCCAGACCGATGCAGCCGTGAACCCCGGCAACTCCGGCGGCGCCCTGGTTAACAAGAAGGGTGAACTGGTGGGTATCAACACCGCCATTGTGTCCCAGACGGGCTCCTACACCGGCTACTCCTTTGCCGTTCCCGTGAACATTGTCAAGCGCGTGGCCCAGGACCTTATGGACTTTGGTTCCGTCAAGCGCGCGGTGCTGGGAATTACTATGGCAACCGTAGACAAAAAGTTTGCTGACGAAATGAAACTTTCCTCCGTCAGCGGCGTATATATTAACGAGGTTTTGAAGGGAAGTGCTGCCGAAAAGGCCGGCCTCAAGAAAGACGACGTGATTATAGCCATTGACGGCCAGAAGATTACGGACGCTTCTTCGGTTCAGGCAAAGGTAAGTACGTACCACCCCGGAGACAAAGCCACCATCACTTATATCCGTGAAGGAAAGACCCAGGAAGCCCAAGTGGTGTTCCAGGCCAGCTCCCAGCAGAACGGAGCCACTTCTCAGGACGGTGCGGTTGCTTTCTACGGTGCCAATCTCAAAGCTGCCAACCCCGAAACGCTCAAAGCACTGGGACTCAAGTCCGGTGTGGAGATTGTCTCCCTGGGCAGCGGAAAGATGGCCGAATCCGGAGCCAAGGCCGGCAGCATCATTCTGTATGTGAACGATGAGCCCGTCTCAAAACCCGAAGACGTCGTAGCCAAGGCCAAGAAGGCCACCCGCGCCATCTACATTGAAGGTGTGGACAAGAACGGAAGAACCTTCTACTTTGGTTTCGGCAAGTAAGGAATTGCCGCAGTAACTTACGTATTTCGGTCAGTTCCTTGCTGTAGGAGCTGACCGAAATATTTATAGTAAGATAATGCGTCAATTAAAGATCACCAAGTCCATCACCAACCGCGAGAGCGCGTCGCTGGACAAGTACCTGCAGGAAATCGGCCGCGAGGAACTCGTTACCCCCGATGAAGAAGTGGAACTGGCCCAGCGCATTCGCAAAGGTGACCAGGAGGCTCTGGAAAAACTGACCCGTGCCAACCTCCGTTTCGTAGTATCTGTTGCCAAACAGTATCAGAACCAGGGTCTGAGCCTGCCCGACCTCATCAACGAGGGTAATCTGGGCCTCATCAAAGCCGCCGAGAAATTCGACGAAACCCGTGGTTTCAAATTCATTTCCTACGCCGTGTGGTGGATCCGCCAGAGCATTCTTCAGGCCCTGGCCGAGCAAAGCCGTATCGTCCGTCTGCCTCTGAACCAGGTGGGCTCCCTGAATAAGATCAACAAGGCCCTCACCCGCTTTGAGCAGGAGAACGAGCGCCAGCCCACCAATGAGGAACTGTCCGAGATGATTGACGTTCCCAAGGACAAGATCTCCGATACCTTGCGTGTGGGCAGCCGCCACGTGAGCGTGGACGCTCCCTTCGTGGAAGGAGAAGACAACAGCCTGCTGGATGTTCTGCCCAACGACGATTCCCCGTCTGCAGACCGCGGTCTGGTAAACGAGAGCCTCAATACCGAGATTGAGCGTGCCCTGAGCACCCTCACGGACCGTGAAAGAGAGATTGTGAAGTCTTTCTTTGGCATCGGTTGCCAGGAGATGACGCTGGAAGAGATTGGCGAGCGTTTTGGCCTTACCCGCGAGCGTGTGCGTCAGATTAAGGAGAAGGCCATCCGCCGTCTCAAGAGCCCTTCCCGTTCCAAACTGCTTAAAGGCTATTTGGGATAATGAGCGCAGAACAGTTTATTCAGCAGCAGGCCGCTGCTGCCATCAAGGCCCTCTATGGGGCCGAAGTTCCCGAATCCTCCCTGCAGGTTTCGGTAACCCGTAAAGAATTTGAAGGTGACTATACCCTGGTCACCTTTCCGCTTTTGAAAATCACCCATACTGCCCCGGACGCCACCGGCAATGCCATTGGCGAGTGGCTGGTGCAGAACGTGAAGGAAATTTCGGCCTTCAACTGCGTCAAGGGCTTCCTCAATCTGCAGTTCTCCCCGCTCTACTGGAGCGAGGTTCTGCAGGGCATTGCCGAGGACGCCGACTATGGCCAGCTGCCTTCTACAGGCAAAAAGGTTATGGTGGAGTTCTCCAGCCCCAACACCAACAAGCCCCTTCACCTGGGCCACATCCGCAACAACCTCCTGGGAGACAGCGTGTCTCGCCTTCTGAAGGCCTGCGGCAACGAGGTTATCAAGGCTACCCTGGTGAACGACCGCGGCGTGCACATCTGCAAGAGTATGTACGCCTGGGAGAAACTCTTCAACGGAGCCACTCCGGAGAGCACCGGCAAGAAGGGCGACCACCTGGTAGGTGACTGCTATGTGGCCTACGCCAAGTTGGAAAAGGAACACCCCGAGGTGCTGGACGACGTCCACAAGATGCTGGTAGACTGGGAAGCCGGAGACCCGCACGTGCGCGAACTCTGGAGTATGATGAACGGCTGGGTGTTCGATGGCTTTGACCAGACCTACAAGGCCCTGGGCATTTCCTTCGATAAGGTGGACTACGAGCACGACACTTACCTCCTGGGTAAGGAGCTGGTCCAGAAGGGCCTGGATATGGGCGCCTTTGTAAAGGATCCGGACGGCTCTGTCTGGTGCGACCTCACCGCCGACGGCCTGGACCGCAAGCTGGTTCTCCGCGGAGACGGCACTTCCGTGTACATTACACAGGATTTAGGAACGGCCGAACGCCGATTTGCCAACTATAACCTGGACTCCCACGTATATGTAGTAGGTAACGAGCAGGACTACCACTTCCAGGTGCTCAAGCTCATTCTCAAGAAGCTGGGCTTTGACTGGGCCGACCAGATTTACCACCTCTCCTACGGTATGGTGGAACTCCCGGAAGGCAAGATGAAGTCCCGCGAGGGCACGGTGGTAGACGCCGACGACCTCATCCAGAGTATGTACGAAGAGGCCAAGAAGACCTCCGAGGAAAGCGGCAAGCTGGCCGACCTCCCCGAAGAGGAGAAGGAGAAGCTCTATCATATGATTGGCCTGGGCGCCCTGAAGTATTTCATCATCAAGGTGGATCCCAAGAAGACTATGCTCTTCAACCCCAAGGAGTCCATCGACTTCAACGGCAACACCGGCCCCTTCATCCAGTACACGCACGCCCGTATCTGCAGCATCCTGCGCAAGGCCAGCGTGTCCTTCGGCCCGGCCGATATCAACGCAAGCGTTGAGCCTTCCGCCAAGGAAATCCGCCTCACGCAGCTGCTGAGCCTCTATCCCGGCAAGGTAGCCGAAGCCGGTGCCGCCCTGAGCCCCGCCATCATCGCCAACTACGCCTACGAGCTGGCCAAGGAGTTTAACCAGTACTACCACGACACGCCCATCCTCAAGGAACCGGACCAGGCCGTGCTCAAGTACCGGCTGGAGCTCATCTCAGTGCTGGCCCGCACGCTGAGAAGCGCTATGAAGATTCTGGGAATAGACCTTCCCGAAAGAATGTAAAAAGAAACCCCGAAAGCTTGCTTGCTTCCGGGGGTTCTTTTTATCGTTAAAAGCCGCCGCCGAATCCGCCGGGGCCGCCCATTCCACCAGGGCCGCCGAAGCCGCCACGGGGACCGCCCATACGCTGCTGACGGGCTTCTTCCTTCTTCTTCTGGTCTTTGCGATAGGCTTTGAACTGATCTTTGGTGAGGATTTCCTTCAGGGCCTTGTCATAGGCTTTCTGGTCCTTTTCCATCTGAGCCTGCTTCTCCTGCATCTGGGCCATACGCTCCTGCATCTGCTCAAAGAATTCCTGACGCTCGGCGTCGCTCATATTGCGGGGATCCTTTCTCTCTCCGTTACCCTGGCCGAAGCCTTCAAAACGGAATTCGAGTTTGCCGTCATACTGCTTGTTGAGTTCCAGAACGGCTGCCTCCTGTTCGGCGGTCAGGTCATAGTCCTGGGCTATCTGGGCGGTTTTCTCTTCCGGAGTAAGGGGCTTGGGTGCCTCGGGCCTGCCGCCCTGCGGGGGCTGCTGTGCAAAAAGGGTTGCGGTGCCCACAAGAAGTGCGGCGAACGCGGTCATCAGGTTTTTCATACACTAAAAATTAATTAACACTGAGCGCTTTATTAGCAAGAACAATACCAAAACTTACTCGGAGAAAAGCTTGAGGACTCCCTTGATGACTTCGTCTATCTGGGCCGAAGTTTCGAGGGGGAAGCCGAAGGCCGCTACGCGGTAGCCTTTCCCGTTATAAAGGGTGGCGGCCGGGATGTTGGTGCCTTCGTATCTGAGCAGCACGCGACCGTCTTTGCCGGCCGGGGCTATGCCATCGGCGTTGTCTACCTTGTAGATGAGCGGAGACCAGGCGCGGTTGTAGCTCACCAGCGGCAGATTGGACTTGGGCTGGGGCTTGGCAAAGCCTGAGACGTCACCAAAGTTGGTGACCCACTCATAGCCCAGCACCTGTTTGATAAAGGAACGGGTGCTTTCCGGAGCCTTGGGAACGCCGGGATACAGGTGGTCCCAAGCATCCGTGGCAATGTAAGAGCCGGAAATGAGCACGTGGCCGCCGCGGCTTGTGTAGGTCTTGAGGGCGTTCTGAAGGTTGTGGCTAAAGACCTCGAACTTGTGGGGAACGGCCCCGCGGCCCACCTGGGTGGTGAGCTGTTTGCCGCAGATGAGATCCACGGCAAAGGCGTCGGAATCGCCGATGAAGGCTTCGGCCGAAGAGGACTCGAAGGCATAGCCGGCGTCCAGGACGGCGCGGCCGTGCTGATAGACAAAGTCAAAGGTGTTACCGGCAATCTGGGTGCCGCACATATCGGTGTAGGAGCCACCGAAACCGGGGTTGTCGTCTGAGACGTACTCGGAGTTGCGGTCAAAGTTGAATACCGTACCGGCCATATTGATTTCCGTTCCCCACGGGACGCCGCTCTCCAGGTTGTCCGTGAAGCCAGCATACTGGGGCGTGTCAAACCAGGTGGGGCCCGAAACGCGGGTAAAGTTGTTTACAACCAGCACTTTCTTTGTTTGGGCCGAAGGGAAGCCCGCTGCCAGAATCTCCGAGGGGAAGCTCTCACCGCCGGCGTTGCACGCGGTAATCTTGAAGCTGTAGACATGGCCGTCTTCCAGCGGCAGCGTACAGGTGTTTTCTTTCACCTGTCGGCCATTGTCAAAGCCGCCGTCGTCTTTGCGGGTGTAGACCTTGAAATAGGTGGCCTGAGCCGTGGGCTCCAGGGGGTCGCGGGTTTCGGCCCAGTTGAGGATCACCTGGTGCGTGGAGTCCAGCTTGGCGCTGAAGGCGTGCACCGGCAGGGGCTGCACGGCGTAGGGGATGCCGTAGCGGGCGCTCAGGAACTTGAGGATGCCCTTGTACACGGCGCGGCAGGCATCGAAGCGGAAGTTCGGGTCCATGCCGTAGCGCATATCGGCAAAGTTCTGGTGGGAAAGGAGTTCCAGCAGCAGGGCCGGCACATTGGGGGTGCGGCTCTCGCTGTAGCTGCGGTCCCACGTTTCGCGGCGGCTCCAGTTGGGCTCATACAGGGTGCGGATATCTTCCACCACCTGGGTTTGGACAAGGTCGCAGAGGAGACGGGAGCTCAGGCGTTTTTCTCCGCTCGGGAATACTTCGGCCCCTTTGTTCTTTAGCGTGTAGATGGCCAGGGTGCCGATGATGGAATCGCCCGGGGTGATGCCGGCGTCGGTGTGGAAGGCCAGCGACAGGTCAATGGGAATGCGTCTTCCCGATGCTTCAGGATTGACTCGGGAGCCGCCGGTGATTTCCTGCACCCAGGCACCGCGGCAGGCGTATTCCTTGGTGTATTCTGTATCCCATTCGTCGGCAATGGCCAGGTCAATTCCGCTGTATTGCAGGTTGTACAGGGCTCCTTCTACATAGGCGGGCAAACCGGAGATTTCTCCGCCCCTTTCCACTTTACCCATGCCACCGCCAAAGCGCACGGCATCGGCCGTTACTACGCCCAGGTCGGAAGAGATATTGGTGAGTTCCACAAACCCTTGGGTGCCCTTGTCAAAGAGGTAGGTGCCCAGGTAAATCCACATACCGCCGCCCATCTGCTGGTTCACGTGTTTGAGGGTTTCGCCTCCCAAGTGATGGATGGTATAGCGGGCGTCGGAAGTGCTTTCCGGCAGGGTCTTGTAGCTCACATAGACGGCATAGTTGCCTTTCTCTTCAATGGTGGGGCGCCAGATAATGCGGGCCGGCACTTCGCCCTCACGGGCGGTATGGATCTTCTTGGCCGTACCTTTGCCGAAAGGGAAATCGTAGCCCTTGTAGACGGCGCTGAAATCGGCAAAGCCGGTTCCGGCCTCTTCCCATTCTCCGGTTTCCTGGTATCGGCCCCTGGCGCGGACGCTGGGCGTTCGGCCCTCTGTAAAGGCAGGGTCATTGTCGCAGACTACCTCGCGGGTCTGGATGTCCCGCTCACGCGGAGTGAGCACAACGGCGCCGGCGTTCTCCAGCATAGGGATGAGGAAGGGGAGTACGTAACTCTGGGTATAGATGTCTTCCAGCGTGCGGTGATTGGGGGAGCGCTGCCAGTCCCAGAGGCCGGTTTCGTCGTTGAAATAACGGCCGTGGCTCTGCCAGAGGGCAATGTGGCGGCCGCTCAGGCCCATCGGCCATTCATCGGCCCCCTGTACCAGCGGGGTTCCCTGGGGCTCTTTGACGCGGAACGGGGTTTCCAGGGCGCTGCCGTCGTTGTTCACGGCGGGCTGGGTGATACTGGCGAGCCGGATTCCTTTGGCGTAGATGTTTCCTACCTTATACTTGCCCAGCTTGGACTTGCCCAGCTCTTCAATCTGTTCCGTGAGCCAGGAGATGTCTCCCTTGCGGTAAGGCTGGCCCAGGAGGTTCTGGGAGAAGTAGAAGTCCAGTGCATTGCCGCGCACAAGGACCTTCTCCAGTTTGAAGCGGGTGGTTACACCGGTGCGGCGTTTGAGCCGCTGTTGCAAAGAGTCCGTAACGGTATTGAAGTCCCGTGCCTTGGGGGTCTGTGCCGGGCTGGGGAGGAAGACCAGCGCCAGGGCTAGGGAAAGGAGGAATCGTTTCATTTTTTCTGTTTACTCAGGTCCCATATAATGACTACTATGGTACTCAGGGTGATGGCCAGGCCGTCGGCCAGGAGGTCCCAGGGGTCTCCGCTGCGATAGTCGGTCAGGTGTGCCTGTCCCCATTCGGTGGCAAAAGCCAGCCCCATACCCAGCACCCAGGTGATGCCGGAAAAGAGGAAGGTGGATTTGGGCGTTTCCGTGAAGCGGTCAAAGGCCAGGAACGCCAGGATGGGGAAGGGGAAAAACATACAGAAGTGGACCAGTTTGTCGGACGGAATGCCCAGCAGGGACCAGGGGACATCCGGCGTATTCTCAAACTTGCCAAAACACAGAAACAGCACGGCCAGGAGATAAATCACGAAGCCGCACTGGAATACTTTTTTGGGGGTAATCTTCATTACTTGAGAAGGAGTTCGCCAAAGAATTCGGGCCTATGGAAATCCGGTTTGGGAGTGTCAATGGGACTCCAGCTCAGGTAGTGCGGGTGAGCGGTCTTGTCTCCGCACTTGTAGAAATTGGCGCGGATGCTGTCCGGAAGGTTCTCGGGGTCCACACCAATGAGCTCGAAGGGAATGACCACGCCTACGCGCCAGGTCCAGATGCCGCCCTCGTCCAGGGGACCGCCTTCCAGCTGGCCGAAGCGGAGAATCTCCTCCATTTCCTCGGCGGGACGGGCCACGCGGCCGTGGCGGTCTGCACCGCTGCAGGCCAGGACCTTGCCCAGGGCGTTGATCTCAAAGTTATAATACGTGTCTTCCTCGGGGTCCTTGATGAACACCTCTACACAGCTGTCTTCCCACTGGCGGCCGTTGTCCGTGAGGTTCTGGGCCCGGAGGTCCAGGCCGCTTACGCGGAAATCCACCACCAGGGCATCCTGCGTGCGGGCAATGCGGCCGCTGCACAGGGGAGCGTAGGGGAAGGTCTCCGGCCAGTTGACACATTCTACATCGAAACGGGCTCCACCCAGTTCCAGGGCGGTGTCCAGGTCTTGGTTCTCAAAGTCTGCGAGAGGGACGTTGATCTTATTCATCATAGGGCTTGCATATCGTTAAGTTTCTTGTAATAACCACCCAGGGCAATGAGCTCCTCGTGCTTGCCGCGCTCCACTATCTGGCCCTCGTGCAGGACCACAATCTCGTCGGCGTGGCGGATGGTGGACAGGCGGTGGGCAATGGCAATGGTGGTGCGGGAGGTCATAAGGCGGTCCAGGGCGTCCTGCACGGCGCGCTCGCTCTCCGTATCCAGGGAGGCCGTGGCCTCGTCCAGGATGAGGATGGGCGGGTTCTTGAGGATGGCCCGGGCAATGGAAAGCCGCTGGCGCTGGCCTCCCGAGAGCTTGGAACCCCGGTCTCCGATATTGGTCTGGTAGCCTTCTTCCTTCTCCATAATGAAGTCGTGGGCGTTGGCAATCTTGGCGGCGGCTATTACATCGGCCTCCGTGGCTCCTTCCACGCCAAAGGCTATGTTGTTGAAGATGGTGTCGTTAAAGAGGATGGGCTCCTGGTTTACGTTGCCCATCAGGGCCCGGAGGTCTTTGACCGCCACGTTGCGGATGTCTTTTCCGTCCAGGGTGATGCGGCCGCCGGTGACGTCCCAGAAGCGGGGGATGAGGTCCACCAGCGTAGATTTGCCGGCGCCGGATTCTCCCACTATGGCTATCATCTTACCGCGGGGGATCTCCAGGTCCACGCCCTTGAGGATCTGCCGGCCGTTTTCGTAGGCGAAGCTTACGTTCTCCAGGCGGATGCTGTCCTTGAAGTCTTCCAGCTTTTCGGGGTTCTGGGGGTCCTTGATGGGGTTTTGGGCCTCCAACACTTTATTGATGCGCTCCATAGAGGCCAGGCCCTTGCGCACGCTGTACGTGGCGCGGGAAAGCTCCTTGATGGGCTCAATGACGGAGTAGAGGATGACCAGGAAGAAAATGAAGGTGGGGGCGTCAATGAAGTTGCCGTTGCCCAGCAGGCTCTTGCCGCCGATGATCATTATACCGCCTACGCAGAGCACAATCATAAGCATCACGGTTCCCAGGAATTCGCTCACGGGATGGGCCGTGGCCTGGCGGGTGCTCACGCGGGCCAGCTTGCGGCGCATACGGTCCGTGATGTCCTGGAAGCGGCGGTTCATAGTCTTTTCGGCATTGAAGGCCTTGATCACGCGCAGGCCGCCCAGGGTTTCATCTACCTGGCTCATAGTGTCGCTCCAGAGGCTCTGGGCTTCCAGGGAGGAACGTCTGAGCTGCTTGCCAATGAGGCCCATCACCCAAACAAAGGCGGGGGCAAACACAATGGTGAAGACCATCATCTCCGGGCTGATCCAGGTGAGGAAGCCAAAGTAGATGACAATGAGGATGGGGTCCTTGATGAGCATCGAGAGGGAGGCAATGATGGAGTTCTCTACCTCCGACACGTCTCCGGTAATGCGGGCTATGATGTCTCCCTTGCGCTCTTCCGTGAAGAAGCCAATGGGGAGGCTCAGGATCTTGTTGTAGATGCGGCAGCGCAGTTCCCGTACGATTCCCGTGGAGATGGGAATCATAACGGCGTTGGAACCAAAGTAGCAGCTGGTCTTGAGGGCGGTGAAGAAGATCATCACGCCGGCCAGCATAAACAGGGTGTTTCCGGCGCCATAAGTGGCAGCCAGGTCCGAAACGTAATAGTAGAAGTTGTTGATGATTTTGTCCTTGATGCCCATATCGCTGTTCCAGGGGATGAACTCGTAGACCGTGCTGTCCACCTTGAACAGGATGTTGAGGATGGGTACCAGAATGGCAAAGGAGAAGATGTTGAACACCGCGCTGAGGATGTTCAGAATCACGGCTCCGGCCAGATATCCTTTATAGGGAGAGGCGTATTGCCTCATCAGTTTCAAGAAATCTTTCATATCGTACAAAGATACGAAAAATCCTCTATAGTACCTTATCCAAATAGCGGAAGATAAGGCGGACACGGTCTTTGAGGACTTCGAAGTCCAGGGAGGCCGGGGTGTCCGTAGGTTTGTTGTTGAGCATAGTGATGCCGGAGGTGAACATCACGGCAGGGATGTTGTGATCCAGGAATACTCGCTGGTCGCTGATACGGCGGAAGAAGAGCCGCGTGAAATCCTTGCTTCCGTAATAGTCGTAACCCAGCTGCAGGCCGATTCCGGCATCCCGGTTGGCGCTTTCCAGCGAGCTGCGGCGGCCGGAGGATTCGTCGGACAGCATCATCAGATAACGGTCCTGGCCTTCCGTGATGGGGGCCTGGGTGGAGCCCAGCTGGTCCAGGTTGATGACCAGGTCAATCTGCGAGGGGCTCACCGGCTGTCCGGAAACGGGGTCCAGGAGTTTACCGGCCGAAATCTGCCGCCAGAGTTCTTCGGCCCCGGCCTGGTTCTTCTCCTTGGCGTCCAGGGCTACCACAATGAGACCGTGGCGATAGATTTTGCGGCAGGTGTTCATCTGGGTAATCATCTCTGCTACCTGCAGCAGGGCGGCTACGCCGGAGGCGTTGCTGTCGGCCCCGGGGTAGAAGGTGCCGTTGAGGGTGCCCAGGTTGTCAAAATGCGCCATCAGAATCATATAGCGGGCCGGCGTGGCGCTGCCGGGGATGAGACCCACTACGTTGCGGGCCATTCCGTCGTTGGTGCTGAACCCGTGCAGCCAGGCGCCTCCCAGGGGCTTGAGGCCCAGGATGCGGAACTCGCCTTCCAGCCAGGCGGCGGTCTTCTTGCCTCCTTCCGTACCGGTGGCGCGGCCGCCCAGTTCCTGCGAGCACAGGTACTCCACGTTGGCCTGGATCTTCTCCTGACTTAGGACTTGATCTGCATTGATGGGGCTGATGGTGTAGCGCTGCGCCGCGGCGGAAGAGCAGAGCGTGAGAAAAAATATTATGAAATATTTTCTTATCTTTGTCATTTGGCGCGAAATTAGATATTTCGTGGCTGATATGAAAATTTTTTTGATGAAAATCCGCTCAATCGCCATACTTTTTGCGTTGTTGCTGCCTCTGGCCGCCCACGCACAGTACGATAAAGACGTCTTTTCCTTCCGGGGCCGCACCGCCCTGCAGGATGGCCGCCTGAGCGAAGCCGTATCCAATTTCAACATCCTGGCCCAGCTGGACTCCACAGACTACTGGACCTTCTTCTACCGCGGCATTGCCAAGTACAACCTGGGCGATATCCGCGGCGCCAAGGCAGATTTCTCCACGGCCGTGCGCCTGAACCCGGTGTTCACTTCCGGTTACCATTACCGTGCCATCACGGAAAGCCGAACCGGCAACTACGACGCCGCCCTCAAGGACCTGGAACAGGCCATCAAGCTGAGGCCCGGCTCTTCCGGCCTGTATTTCACGCGTGGCGTTACCCTGTTCCTGAGCCGCCAGTTTGAGAGGGCCGTCTCGGACTTTGACAAATACATCCGCCAAGAGCCCAAAGACCCCGCCTCGTACCTCAACCGCGGCGCCTCCTACCTCTTTATGGGAGATACGCTCAAGGCCTTGGCAGACTATAACCAGGCCATCCGGATAGACCGTTTTGAGCCGGAAGGCTACCTCCGACGCGGCGGTCTGGAAGCCGCCCGCAAGCGTTACGATGCCGCCCTGCAGGACCTGGACAAAGCCATTCAGCTGGACTCTACCGTCACGCTGGCGTATTTCCAGCGCGCCCTGGTAAGGGCCGATAAGGGAGAGCTCAAGGACGCTATGAAGGACCTCAACACCGTGCTCAAATATGAGCCCGGCAACGCCCTCACCCTCTACAACCGAAGCCTCCTGAGCGCTCAGGTGGGAGATTACGAAGGTGCCCTGGAAGATATGGACCGCGTGATTGCCATCAATCCCGGCAACGTGCTGGCGTACTTCAACCGTGCCGGTTATTTCATTGAAATGCAGCGTTGGGACGACGCCCTGGCCGACTATAACAAAGCCATCGAACTGTATCCCGACTTTGCCAAGGCCTATCAGAACCGCGCCTACGTGGAGCTTCAGATGGGTATGACGCGCGCCTCCAAGGAGGACTACCGCATAGCCAGAACCAAAGTGGCCGAATATGAGAAGGCTACCTCCGGAGGAGCCGACTTCTCAGACACCACCAAGAAATACAGCAACCTGCTGGCCTTTGACGCAGACTTTGCCCGCAGCGGCGGCTTCGAAGACGAGATGCTGCGTCACCGTGACGTGGACATCAACCTCAAGCCCCTCTACCGCTTTGCCGTGGTGGAGGAAACCGACGCCACCAACTATGCCCTGGCGCACCGTTACGAGAACCGTCTGCTGGACAACTTCATTGCCAGCGCTCCGCTGCCGGTGACGGTGGCCGCGGGTTCGGTGAACATCCCCATCACTTCGTCGGTGCTTACCCAGTCCGTGAAGGGAGAGTTCTTCAAGGCACTGCAGGATGCGGGGCTTAAGCAGTATTCTTCGGCCCTGTTGCATTACTCCAACGCGGTGGAGGCCGATGAAACGGATCCTTACGCCAACTACTACAAGGCCTTCTACCTGATGAACCGGGGCGCGTTGAGGGCCGAAATGATTGAGTTCATTGCCTCCTTCGAGTCCAACGTGCAGACCCTCACGATGGACGACCGCGGTAACACCCGCGCCCGGGTGCGGGAACAGGTGACCCGTGAATACGACTATTCGGAGGCCCTCGCGGATATGGAATCTGCCGCCGCGCTGCTGCCTTCCTTCCCTTATATCCAGTTCAACCTGGGCAACCTCTACTGCCTGAGCTCCCGCTTTGTGGAAGCCATAGACAGCTACGACAAGGCCATCAAACTGTATCCCTGGATGGGCAGCGCCTACTTTAACCGAGGCCTGGTGCTCATCTATCTCAAAGACAAGGAGAAAGGCTGCATTGACCTGTCACGAGCCGGAGAACTGGGTGTTGACGATGCCTACAGCGTCATTGGCCGCTATTGTGAAGAGGAGAACCGGCCGTGATGAAATTCATTAGTTTTTCCAGCGGCAGCTGCGGCAACTGTTCCCTCCTTCTGGGCCCCTCTTCCGGCATTCTCATTGATGCCGGCGTGGGCATCCGCAGTGTGCGCAAAGAACTGGAGTCCCTGCATCTGGGCTATGAGAATATTTCGGCCATCCTGGTAACACACGACCACGGAGACCACATCCGCTCCCTGGGTTCTTTCTGCAAGCGGGTCAGCGCTCCGGTGTGGACCACGCCGGCCATCCACGACGCCCTTCTGTGGCATCCCTTTACCCGTGACTGGATTGGCCCCTGCCGCCAGGACCTGCAGGCCGGTGTCTGGAATCCGGTAACGGAAGACTTTGACGTGCAGTACTTTGTGGTGCCGCACGACGCTACCCAGTGCGTGGGTTATGCCATCCGCTGCGGAGAAGAGCTTTTTGTGCTTATGACCGATATGGGCCACGCCACGGACGAAGCCCTGCAGTGGGCCTCCCAGGCTAATACGGTAGTGATTGAATCCAATTACGATTTGGGTATGCTGCTGGGCGGAAGCTATCCCCAGGAGCTCAAGGACCGCATTTCCCACGGCATAGGCCACCTGTCCAACGACGCCTGCGCCGAGGCCATTCCCCGCTTCCTGCACCCCGGTCTCAAGAACCTCTTCCTTTGCCACCTCAGCGGCAACAACAACACCCCCGAGCTGGCTTACGCCAGTGCCCGCGGCGCATTGGAAAGTGCCGGCGTAGAGCCCGGCACCGTCAATCTTCGCGTATTGCGGCGCGGAATTCCCTCACCGCTGCTGGTATTATAACGGATAAATTCCCGCACCCACAAAGTCTATGAGCGCCTGGGGGGCTATGCAGATTTGCAGGCCCCGGACGCCGGCACTGATATAGATGGTGTCCCAGAGCAGGGCGCTCTCGTGGATGAAGGTGGGGAGGGGCTTTTTCATACCTATGGGGGAGCAACCGCCACGGATGTAGCCGGTGAGGGGCAGCAGTTCCTTTACGTGAATCATAGCGCAGTTCTTGTTGCCGGAGATGCGGGCTGCTACCTTGAGGTCCACTTCCATAGAACCGGGCACCACGCAGACAAAGAGTCCGTTCTTGTCTCCCCTCAGAACCAGCGTCTTAAACACGCGGTCCAGGTCTTCTCCCAACTGCTCGGCCACGTGGGAGGCTTCCAGATGTTCCTCGTCCACTTCGTAGGGAACCAGGGTGTAGGAAATGCCGGCTGCATCCAGGAGCCGGGCCGCGTTGGTTTTCTGAACTTGCATACCCAAAATTACGAAATAATCCGTAACTTAGCAAACTATGTCGCCACAAGAGGTATTAAAGACATATTGGGGCTATGAGGCCTTCCGTCCTATGCAGGAGGAGATTATCCGGGAAGCGCTGGCAGAGCGTGACGTCCTGGCCATTCTCCCCACGGGCGGCGGCAAGAGCGTGTGCTTCCAGGTTCCCTGCCTCATGAAGGAGGGGATTGCCCTGGTGGTAACCCCGCTCATTGCCCTTATGAAGGACCAGGTACAGAACCTCCAGGACCGCGGCGTGCGGGCTATGGCCATCCACGCCGGTATGAGCCGCCACGAGGTAGATCTGGCCCTCAATAATGCCGCCTACGGTGACTACAAGTTCCTGTACCTGAGCCCGGAGCGCTTGCAGACCCGCCTGTTCCAGTCCTACCTGGACGTTCTCAAAATCTCCTACATTGTGGTGGACGAGGCCCACTGTATCTCGCAGTGGGGGTACGATTTTCGGCCCAGTTATCTGGAGATTGGCAAGCTGCGGGAACGCACGGACGCCCCGGTGATTGCCCTCACAGCCACCGCCACGCCGCTGGTGGCCGATGACATTATGGACCGGCTGGGCTTCAAGGAGAAGAACCTTCTCCGCTCCGGCTTTGAGCGCCCCAACCTGAGCTACATAGTACGCAAGACGCAGGACAAGATGGGCCAGATCCGCAGCATCTGCGAAGGCGTGGCCGGCAGCGGCATCGTGTATGTGCGAAGCCGCGCCCGCACCCAGGAGCTGTCCGAGTTCCTCATGTCCGGGGGCATTTCGGCCTCCTGCTATCACGCCGGATTGGGCGCGCAGACCAGGGCCGACCGCCATAAAGCCTGGAAAGACGGCACCACCCGCGTGATGGTGTGCACCAACGCCTTTGGTATGGGCATAGACAAGCCCGACGTGCGCTTTGTGGTACACGCAGACGTTCCCGACAGCCCCGAGGCCTACTTCCAGGAAGCGGGCCGTGCCGGCCGAGACGGAAAGCCGTCGTTTGCCGTGCTCCTTTGGAACGGAACGGATACCGCCCGCCTCAAACAGCTGGAAGAGGTGTCGTTCCCCAGCCTGGAGAGTATGGAAGACCTGTACCAGAAGCTGCACATCTTCTTCCAGGTCCCCTACGATGAGGGAGAAGGCCGTATGCTCAAATGGGATATGGCCCAGTTTTGCAAGCATTTCCACCTGCAGCAGGCGCCGGTGTATTACGCCGTCAAATATATGGAAAGGGAAGGCCACTGGACCCTGGCCGAAGATATGGACATCCCCACCCGCATCAAGATTGACGTGGAGCGTTCGGCCCTGTATAATATTGACCTTCCGGACCCGTTGATGCCGCAGGTGCTGGAGGTGCTTATGCGCCTGTATACCGGCATTTTCTCCTATCCCGTGTCCATTGACGAGGAAGCGGTGGCCAGCCGCTGCGGGGTTAGCACTTCGGCCCTTAGACAGCTTCTGTACGGCCTTAGCGTGAACCACGTGATCCGGTACATTCCGGCCGACCACGCCACGGTGCTTTATCTGCAGCACAACCGCCTCAGGCCCGGCAACGTGCAGCTGAGCCCCAAGCGCTATCAGATGCTTCGCAGTACGTACGCAGAGCGGGTGCAGGCCATCATCGAGTATGTGGAGGAAGAGACTGTTTGCCGCTCGCAGTACCTGCTCAAATACTTTGGCCAGGAGAAGAGCGAACCTTGCGGCAAGTGCGACTACTGCCGCGCCGCCAAGGCCCGTCCGGAAGACCTCCGGGGCCGGCTCAAGGCCTGGATAGAAAGCAAGAAGGGAAACTACACGCTTACCCAGGTGAGAACGGCATTTGGAACCGTGGAAGAAAGTTACCTGGAGACCCTCCGGGACCTCATAGACAAAAAAGAAGTACCGCCTTATAAAGAATAAGTATGGCCGAAACCAAAGATATACTGCTGCAGCGCATCCGGAATGGCGGCGTCCTCTCTACGGGGGCGCAGATCCGGCTGTGCCTGATGCTCAGCTATCCGGCCATCCTGGCCCAGCTGTCGTCGGTGATGATGCAGTACATCGATACCTCTATGGTGGGGCATCTGGGGGCGGCGCAGGGTGCTTCCATCGGCCTGGTTTCTACCTGCCTGTGGCTGTGGGGCGGCTTCTGCTTTGCCGTTTCTTCCGGTTTCTCGGTGCAGGTGGCGCACCTGATTGGCGCCAACGATTTCAAGAGTGCCCGTTCCGTGTTGCGGCAGGCCCTTACGGTGGCTATGTTCTTCAGCGTGACGCTGGCCCTCATAGGCGCCTCCATTTCACAAGTGCTGCCGTACTGGCTGGGAGGCGGCCCGGACATTGTGGGAGATGCCGGAAAGTATTTCCTCATTATGGCCCTCTTTATGCCGGCTATGCAGCTGGACTGGATGTGTGCCGCTATGCTGCAGGCCACCGGCAATATGAAGGTTCCCAGCCTCCTGAGCATAGGAATGTGCGTATTGGATGTGGTCTTCAACTACCTCTTCATCTATAAGCTGGAAATGGGCGTGGTGGGCGCCGCGCTGGGCAGCGGCCTGGCCGAGGTAATAACCGCCATAGCGATGTTCTCCTTCCTGGCCTTCAAGAGTCCGGAGATGCGGCTGACGCAGGAGAAAGGCAGTTTCCGGCCCACGGAGAAGGTGGTGAGGAAGGGCCTCAGAATAGGCGGCCCTATGGCTTTCCAGAACCTCCTGCTGAGGGGCGGATACATTGCCGCCACCGTCATTGTGGCTCCGCTGGGAACCATTGCCATTGCCGCCAATACCTTTGCCATTACGGCCGAAAGTCTCTGTTATATGCCCGGCGCCGGCATAGCCGATGCGTCCACCAGCCTGGTGGGTCAGTCCATAGGGGCCGGCCGCAAGGAACTGGCCAAGCGCTTCGCGTGGATTACCACCGCCCTGGGTATGGGTATTATGGGCTTCCTGGCCATTCTGATGTATATATTTGCGCCGCAGATGATGGGACTCCTGTCGCCCGATGCGGAGGTCATAAGCCTGGGCGCCCGCGTGCTGCGGATAGAAGCCTTTGCCGAGGTAGGCTATGCGGCCAGTATGGTCATTTACGGCTCCTGCGTGGGTGCAGGAGACACCAAGGTGCCCAGCGTAATGAACTTCGGCTCTATGTGGATAGTCCGTATCCTGCCGGCCATCTTCATTACCCCCGTCTATGGCCTGGTGGGCTTCTGGGTATGTATGGCGGTGGATCTGAGCTTCCGCGGCGTCCTCTTCCTGATTCGTCTGTACCGGGGTACCTGGCTTAAAAATGTTCAAGATATCGTATGATAGCAATTGTTCTCCCAAAGGCCGATGAACGAATCCTCTCGGCCCTCCGTTTCCAGAAATGCAAGGATTTCAAGGTGTATGTGACCACCGGTGAGGTGGAGGATGACGACGTCCGGGACGTCCTGGACATCCAGCACGGCAGCTGGTCGCAGGTGCAGGAAGAGGTGGTGTGCATCCTTGAAGAGGGCGCATTGCCCAACCCTGACTTTGTGGGCCGCATTGTGAAGGCGGTCAGAAGGCATCCGGATTTTAACGTGTATCACGTGAACCTGAACGGGGAGAAGGCTTTCCCGCGAAAGACCAAGGCCAAGAAACTGTTCAAGCTGGTAGTGCTGGAAGAGGTCCCGGCGCCGCTGTCCTCCTTTATCTTCCGTACGTCCGTTCTCCGCGACAGGGCCGTTTTCAAACCCGACGGCACCTTGGCTTCGCTGGCCAGCGTCTTTGCCTGCGCCGTGGAGAGTCCGGTGCGCAACGTGTGGAGGGGCCGACTGGATTGGAGTGCACCCGACCCTGTGACGGATCCTATGGAACAGGACCTGAAGGTGCGCAGGAAGCTGGCTTTGCTCAAGTGGACCGAGGACTACTTTGGGGACGATGACTATCCGCTCTCCGTGGGAGACCAGCTGGATTTGTTTGCCACCGAGGTAGCAAAGCTGTATCCCAGCTATAGTGAAGAAGACCTGAAAGAAATGATGAACGGTTTCCAGGTGTCCCAGGGAACGGTTCGGAAGATGCGCGCGATGAGTGCCCTCAAGGCAGCCCTCAAGCAGCGCGGCCTGGAGTTGCAATAAATTGCGTATCTTTGCCAAAATTTTGCTGCTATGTATTACGTTTGCAAACGACTCGAGATATCTTCGGCCCATGCCCTGCACCTTTCTTACGAGAGCAAGTGCGAATCCCTGCATGGCCACAACTGGATTGTAAAGATCTACTGCAAGAGCGAGACGCTCAACGAGGACGGTATGGTAACGGACTTCACCCACATCAAGAAGGACATCACCACCGCCCTGGATCACAAGAACCTCAATGAGGTGTTCGATTTCAACCCCACCGCCGAGAATATAGCCCGCTGGATCTGCGACCACGTGGACAACGCCTACAAGGTGGAAGTGTGGGAGAGTGAAATGAATATGGCCGCCTACGAGCGTTAAGATGTACCGCGTCAACGAGATATTCTACAGCCTTCAGGGAGAGGGCTTCTGGACGGGAACGCCTATGGTGTTCGTGCGCCTGTCCGGTTGCAACCTCCAGTGCCCTTTCTGCGACACGGACCACTTTGCCTATACGGAAATGACGGCCGCTCAGATTGTTTCCGAGGTCCGTTCCTGCAGCGATGCCTGCACCCGCATCTGCCTCACCGGAGGAGAGCCTTGCCTGCAGGCCGATGACGCCCTCCTGGACGCCTTCCACGCCGCCGGCTATACGGTCCATATGGAAACCAACGGCACCCGCCCCGTCCCTGCCGGCGTAGACTGGGTAACCCTCAGTCCCAAGAACCAGGTGACCGGCCTCCAGGGCAACGGAACCGTAGTTCTGAAAAAGGCCGATGAACTCAAACTCGTCCTCGCCCCCGGCGTAGACCCTTCGGCCTGGGCCGCCTTCCCCGCCACCTGGCACTTCCTCCAGCCCTGCGACACCGCCGGCCGTCCCAACATCTCCGAAGTCATAGACTACATCCAGTTCCACCCCCTCTGGAGGTTGTCTCTCCAGACCCATAAACTTCTAAACATTCGTTAGAGTTCACCATCCTCCGGAAATTATTTTTCGGGACGGGACCCGAAAAACCAATTTCCTCCGGATTCAGAATAGCCGGCCGTGAAATACAAGTAACGTTCATTCAATACTTTACGTAATTCCTCCTCCGTATTTTTGGCTCACCGGGATTTTTCCGTGGGAACAAACTGTAAGCAGTTGAACGGTTTACGCATATATTCTGGTTAGTCTGAAGAGGAAGAACTTAAGATCAATAATACCTCTAAGTTGAGCCCTGAATGCCTTGATTTTGGTATTCAGGGCTTCTGCTGAAGCATTGGTTGAGCGGAAGAGAAAGTAGTTAAGAACATCATCTTCCCTTGATTGTAGAGTCTGCGATAGCACACGAAAGTCTTCGTTTCGAGACTTTTCTGCCTTCTCATACCACTGAGACAGACTGCTTCTTGCCGATTCTTTCGTCGCGTTTCTGTTATTAAAGATGACTCTTAGCGAGTGGGAAAGGCTGTATGCGTTCTTTATGTCTGGGAAGCGCCTAAAGAGTATTTGAGCCCTTTTTTTCTGATTCTCGGTCCACTTTTCTGAAGACATCGTCAAGAGGTAAGCAGACCTTTCAAGAAGTTCAGGAATAGTGTCCCCGTTCTCTACTCGTTCTGGAATATACGCCTTTATTTGAGGGAGTGGATGACCCTCCCTGTATATTTTGTACTTCTTTTTCATGTGTTCTCTCTTCTTGATTTGATCTTGCCTGTACCTTTTCCTCGCAGCAGCCTCCTCTGCCATCGCCTCCCTCTTATGCTTCATTCTCAAGTTCCTGATCGCATCTATCGCCATGCTTTGCATATGGAACCGGTCCAGGGTGCGATATGCCCATGGAAAGACGGTTTCTACTATGGCAGCCATGCTGCTGGAAAAGTCCAAAGTAACCTCCCCAACTTGTTTTCTTACAAGCTCGGGAACTTTCTGTAATGCATCCACAACATCTTCCGCTCTGGTGCCCCTGATAATTGCTGCTATGCTTCCTTTTTTACAATGCCCCTCTTTATTAGAGAGTATGGTGAAGAGTTCTCCATCTTTTGTAGATGTCTCATCGATACTCATTCTTGGGCCAAAGTTCTCTGGGAAAAGAAGATATTTGTCTGCGTGAGGGCGGTCTTTCCAAGAATAATAACCACTCAGATGCTCTTTATAAACACGCTCAAGCGTATCCCCGTCAATCCGGTAATATTGCCCCAGCGAACGGGCCGTCACTGGGGACGTATCCAAGGCGTTCTTTTAAAAAAGCCGCAAACTCCTCCGAGTAGCGGGTGCCTGTAACGGCCAGATTATATACGTTCAATACGACATTTTTCCCAGTATCATCCAACCACCGTCTACGGCGTATATGCAGTACAACTTTGTGGTCTCTGATTGGAAAATCGTTTACTAATGTCGGTTCAGTAAAGCCATTGGGACGCAACGACTGCTGGGCTTCCGTGCGGTTATCAAGTTCATCCAGATAGATATGGAGAATACCGCCTGTATACACTTTCTCTTTAGGCGATGCCTCCTCGTCAACTTTGACAACGTCAAAAAAATCCAGCATCCCATTCGGTAACAGGAAGCTGGACATAAATACATATTTTCCGAGGTCTGATTCTGTCTTTTTCATGAGTGCAAAGTTATAACTTTCTCACTCGAAAAGACTTATTCAACACATAGTTTTCCACGGATTTTTCCCGGTGAGCCGTAATCGACAGGGGTAAACACACTTATCTTTTTGATAATCAAACCATTAAGCACCAGCACTAAACCTATCGGACCGGTTCCCACCGTCATGCCCGGCCCCGAGCGAGCACTCTCAGAAGAAGCGCTAGAGACAGTGCAGCGCCACCCACCACGTATGGTGCCTTTCGGTGGCCGGTGCCAGCGATTGCGTGTCGTTTGCCTTCGGACAAACGACGCGCCCGTTTAAAGAACCCACACCCCAACAGCAGTGCAAATGGAAGGGTTCGTCACATGCCCGATGGTTCAAGATGTGGCACAAATATATTCGGGGGTCGGGTGCCAGGCCTACGGCCATTTTTTCTTCCAGAAGTATAGGACTGGGGCCTGCGGGGCCTTTGGCCCCTGTCCTTTCTCCTCCTCCCGCGCCGTTGGTGGGCAACGGGCAACCCCTGCATGAGCCATTCCATTGAGCTCGTGCAGGGGTTGTCCCGTAGCAGCCGGATGTCGTATACTCCGGCTGCGGTGCCTCCCGTTCCCCTACCTTCCCATTGCAGCGGGCAACAGACGCAGTCTGTAGCCGCCGAGCCTCGTTCCCGAGGCGGCGGTGCCCGACCTCTCCCGTCGCAGGTCAGGACTCAAAACGTCGCCGGTCACTGCACAAAACGTCGCCGGTCCGCATTTTTCTTTCCACCGGCGACGCTTTTCGACCTCCTGTGCTTTCTAACGTCGCAGGCCAACGAAAAAACGCAGACCTGCGACACTCCCAGAAATCCTCGAGCCGCTGTTATTGTTATTCGTCGTCTTCGGACAGGTTGTTGGTTTCTTCTTCCACTTTGACCGGCAGATTCTCCCATTGCTTGTCAACTATGATCAGAAGGACCGGCTGAATAGTGTAGGAGAGATTGTCCGGCTCCTCTGTCACACAGTACTTATATACAAGGGTCTTGCCCTTGGTAACCAGGGATAACGGTTCCATAGTCATATCGGCCTGGGTCTTGGGCTTGACAATGGCAATGACAAATTCCTTGTCCCAGTCAATGGCAGTGGGCATACCGTTCTCCCCCATTACTGCAGCCATTCCAAACAGGCTCTCGAACGTGGCCTTGTCTGTAATCTTTACGTCCGTAGGAATCTCTGCATCATTGCGGAAGAAATAGTTGGTGGCCTGTTTAAAAGGAACAGCCGTTTCCTGTTCTTCCTTGCAGGAAACCAGTGCCAACACGGCAGAAATAAGTAAAAGGATCCGTTTCATAGTGCTATCTGTGATTATCTTTTATCTATACATTCTGCCACAAATGTAATCATTTTCACCGGCAATGTCAATCTGACTATTCCTCATAACTACGTTTGAACCCAATCTTTTCCCTATTCTCCGGAAGCTGAGGATGAATTTTGCAAACTCGGAAATAAAAACTATCTTTGCAGAAAGAAAACAAATCCGAAATCTGCGTGGATCAATCCATTAGCGTCGGTGAGTTTTCTTTTTTTCGTTTCTTCAACATAACAAGTCACCCCATCATTCATTTCTATAGAATAGATTATAATCTCCTGTCCACGTCGGTTCCTTCCAACTGAGATTGTATCATAATTATCCAGAACTATAACAATCAAAATTAATGACCACCAATAGCGCTCTGGATATACCTTTCCGCCCGGTTGTGAATTTCTGCAATTCGGAGAATCTCTCCCAGTAACTCCTGGCGCTCACGGCTGTTGGTGTCCAGCGTGTTCAGGGCATCCTGGGCCCGCCAGAGATTGTGATGCAGGTCATTGAGCTTTACCTGAATGGCTGTCTCGTTACCGGACAGGACAATCTTCTTCACGTAGTCCTCGTAACTTATTCCATCCCGGTGGGTAAGCAGATCCACGGCCTCCAGGACATCCTCCTCCACTCCCCCTTGCCTCAAATCGGCAATGGTAATCTCCGAGTCTTCAACAACATCGTGCAGGATACCCGCCTTCTTTTCCTCAATGGTTTTTCCCATAAGCCCCACGGCCAGGACGTGCAGGATGGCCGGATTCCCCACCATATCCTTCTGCCCATCGTGAGCAGTGACCGCAATACGGATAACGTCTTCCAAAGATGTCATAGGCCCTCCTTTTTATTCTTGACAAGTGTTGCAGAAAGTGATAGCGCCCTTCACAAGAAGAGCCAGCGCGCCAATGTAAAGGCCAACGGTAATGATAATTTCAAACATAGTCTTCTCCTTTTTTCTGCAAAGATAGACCCCGCTTGCGCCAAACCACTGCGCAAGCAAAAAAGAACCCGCCAATTTTTGTAATTTTGCGTCAAATTTCACGGAAATGACCAACGAGAAATACCGCCAAGACCTTATAGCATACCTCCTGGAAGTGGCCACCGGCAGCGGCTACCTCAAGGGCACCCTCCTCAACACCCCGGACCTGGACGAAGCCTGGCAGCGCTACGCAACCTCCTTCTACCCCGAAGCCGTGAAAGAGTTCAACGCCTATCCGGAGTATTGCCTGGCCTGCGCCGGCTACCTGGGAATGGCCGTGGCACACCTCTGGGACAAAGACTGGCCCAAGTACAAGGACGCCCCCTACACCTTCTTCCAAAGCCAAAGAGGCTTCGACGATATGGACGACTACATCACCGGCAGCATCCTCAAAGAGAACAAAAACAGCGTCGCCGCAATGCAGACCCTTTCGGCCGAAGCCTATCATTTCCTAATGAAATCAGGGGCCGAAGCCGGCACAGCCGAAGCCTACCGCTTCTTCCTGATAAGCATAGAAGCGATGTACCAGATTGGCGCCGCCATAGAGCTCCACCGCCTGGGATACAAGTTCGAAAAGGTTAACCTTTAAGAAGCATATCAAATCCTGTCATCTTCAGGATTTTCTCAACCTCGGGCTGGACATGGAGTAACTTAAAGCAGCTCGGGTCACTTAAAGACTTCCACATAATCAACAGAACACGGAGACCGGCCGAAGAGATATAAGGCATCTTCTCCACGTCCAGTTCTATTGAATCCACCTCCGATGCCTCTTGGAAAGCCTTCAGGAGCTGCGTCGACGTGAGGGTATCTACTCGGCCCTGAACTTTCATTACCAGTTTCCCTTCCTTTACAGAGCTGTCAACGGCAAAAGAAAGCTCGGAAGACGCTCCTTCCTCGGCCTTGGGAGAGGCGACACGCATAGTGAGCATGTTCATTAGCCCATAGGCTTTACGAAGCTCATCATTCACCCCGCGAACATCCGGAAGATAGTTGGTGACGGGTTCAGCCGTAACCTTGAATCCCTGCTCCTCCAGGAAGCGAATGGCCCCCTCCTCGCCATTGAGGAAGAGACTGTTCTGACCCATTTTCACATCGGCCATTTCGCTGGCTTTCCCCTGGATACGATTCAAGAAGGAAAGTTCATCTCCTTTAAGCAAGGTCTTGAAGGTAAGTGTATAGATTCTGAGGATGGACGTATCGGCCGAAATCCAGGTTCCGCCGTACTCCGAGAGGAGACGGTGAATGGCCTGGCAGAGGCTCACCAGCTCCGGCTCGTTGAAGTACCCCAGCAGTCCTTCCGTCACAATGCACAACTCGCCCTTGACGTCTCCCAACGCCTCTTTCATGGATTGGTAGTTGGTAGCATCCACGGCGTGATAACTAGAAAGGCGGCGCTGCTCGGGAGTCATTACCTTCTCGGCGGCAGGAGCCATATCGCCAATCACCACCGGCAGGTCAAAGCCAAAATAACGCTTACCGGCCGATGACACGCGGAACCCGCGGGGCGAATACCCCGAAGGAAGGTCCACGATATTGGGGGCGCCGCTTCGAAGCGCAGCAGTATTGTATATTTCATAGCGGGCCAGCTGGGCCGTCTTGTAACAGAGGCCGATAGACTCGGGAAGAGCCTTGGCTTTCTCCTGCATATCTGCATCCAGGCCGATAAGAGGCAGCAGCGCCATGGCATCCGGATCCTCCGCCTTTTTCAGAAGGCCCAAAGTCCCTTTGGCAGTCTGATAAATGGGGTTAACGGTCTGTTGTAGTTCTTTAGTGTCCATAATACTCAGTGGTTTAGCATCCAAATATACATATAAATCAATTAACTTGTGCGGTAACTCTATTTTCGCTATCTTTAGACCATGAAATAGCTTGTACTTGCATTTGCGGCCTTGCTGTTTGCCTTTGCAGCAGCCCTGGCGCAGACTCCCGAAGAAATTGTCAGCCGCATGGAGGCGGAAATGAACAGCCATGCAGGCGAAGGCATTGCCATGACGGTGGACATCAAAATTCCCATCCTGGGAACGGCCACCAGCCGCAGTTATGTGTATGGCAGCAAGCTCCGCGTGGAAATGAAGATGATGGGCGTCCAGGTAGTGACCTGGAGCGACGGCGAGACGTCCTGGACCTATGTTTCCAAGGACAACTCCCTTACCATCCAATCTGCCGGCCATAAAAAGGCCAACACCGGCGACACGGAACTGTTCATGGGCATCACCGACGGCTACGACGTGTCGATGAAGAAGGAAACCGCCGGCGCCTGGCATCTCCTGTGCAAGAAGTCCAAGGGTAACAAGGACGAGGACGACCCCAAGACCATGGACCTGGTGGTGTCCAAGAAGAACTATTATCCGCTGAGTCTCAAGGCATCCATGTCCGGCATGACCATGACCATGCGCGACATTTCCTTTGACGTCACCGAGGCCGATGTCACCTTCGACGCCGCCCGGTACCCCGACGCCAAGGTCACCGACAAGCGGTAGGCGTCCAATTCTCCAACATAAAGGGCCTGCCCAAGGGGCCTGTCGTGGAACTATTTATACCCGGAAAACTGTCATTAATGGAATTCAGCGTAGGATTTTTTAGATTCCTGTACTTGATAAGCATGGTCCTGGTAGTTGCCTTGACCGTGATTTACTGTAATCAGTTGTTCCATATGGTCACAAGTATTTTCCTCAGGAAAAAAACGTGGCCGGACGCCCGCAGGCGGCATGCTTACGCCTGTATTATCCCCGCCAACAATGAGGAGGTCGTTATCGGAGACCTCATTGACAGTATCCAGCGGCAGGACTATCCGCAGGAACTGCTGCAGGTTTTCGTGGTGGCGGACAATTGTTCCGACCGTACGGCTGAGATTGCAAGAGGGAAGGGCGTTCATGTCCTTGTACGTGACAATTCGCTGGAAATAGGCAAGAGCTACGCCCTGGATTATGCTTTCAAGAGGATTCTTTCGATGGATCCCGCACCCGGTGCGGAGGGCTATTTTATCTTTGATGCAGACAATGTCCTTGCACCGGACTATATCTCCCAGATGAACAAGGTATTCGACAGCGGAGAAGAAATCGTGTCCGGCTTCCGCGACTCCAAGAATTTTTCGGCGAACTGGGTATCCGGAGTAAATAGTTACATGTTTCTCAGGGAATCCCGGCAGATCCACTACAGCCGCGCGGCCTTGGGCATAGGCAGTTTTGTCTCAGGAACGGGTTTTCTGATTGCCGAAGGTCTGATACGGCAGGCCGGCGGCTGGCCCTACCGGACCCTGACAGAGGACATTGAACTCTCCGCCGATTATACCGCCCGGGGCGGCAAGATAGCCTACTGTACGGACGCCGTATTCTATGACGAACAGCCCTGCTCCCTGTGGGACACCATCCGCCAGCGACTTCGCTGGTGCAGGGGAATCCATCAGATTTTTGCGCGCAGGGGAATGGAGATGATCCTCTCTTTCCTCCGCCGCCCAAGCCTCACCAAATGGGGAATACTGGTCCATATCTTGCCGCTGCCGGCCATTGCCTACCTTTGGTTTATTATTTCGCCCCTCATAGGCGCCGTCTATGCCGCCGTCTGCTTGGTTCCGGCAGAAATCTATTTCTCAGAGTGCCTCAACATCGGCGTAGGCAGTTTCTTTTATCCTTACGCTGCGGTGTTCCTGGATGGATTGATCCTGATGCTCCAGTGCTACCGCCGGATCCACGCCGCTGCCTGGAAGAAGTGGTGGTACATGTTCCTTTTTCCCCTGGGAATCTATCTCTATGCGCCGGTGCTCGTCGCAGCGCTGTTCCTCCGCGTGAAATGGAAACCCACCCGACATTATAAGTACGACGTCCCCCCGACCTCTTCCCGGGCATAGGAATATCCCTTGCAGCCTGCCTGGCGATGTCGTGCATGAAACACGAGGCTGATTTTTCAAATCAATAGAAATTGTGTACATTTGCCGGCGCTAGATAATTGCCATCCAATGCCGCAGTATCTTATAATAACGGGCCTTACAGACCTCCTGTCACAACTCCCGGACCTTGGGGCCTGGGGGTTGTGGGGGCTGTTCGTTGGCACGTTTCTGGCGTCCACCATCGTCCCTTTCAGTGCCGATGTCCTCTACGTCACTATGCTGCAAATGACCTCCAATCCCTGGGCCTGCCTTATAGTAGCCGCGCTTGGAAACTGGATGGGAAATCTCACCACCTTCGGCCTGGGCTGGCTGGGCAAGTGGGACTGGATAGAAAAGTACTTCAAAGTGGACAGAGCCAAGTTGGAGAAGCAGAAAGTCTATATTGACAAATACGGCATCTGGCTGGCCCTCGTCACTTGGTTCCCCTTTGTTGGCGACCTTTTCACCCTCGCGCTGGGCTTCTACAAGACCAACCCCTGGCTCACAGCCCTCCTTTTTTTAGTGGGCCGATTCCTCCGCTTCTTTGTCTGGAACCTCGTCCTGGGCGCCGTGTAGCTTTTACTCAACGGGGCGAACGAGGCGCACAGAGCGGCCGTCAAGACGTCCCTTACCATCTCCGAGAATGGTCATCGAACTGGCATCGAAAGCAAAACGGTATGCACAGTTATTTCCGAAATTTGTCGATGTAAAAAAGGAAGCAGCCGTCCCCGGATTGTTGCAAGTTGCTCCCATTCTGCCACCGGCGGCTGGCAGGAACACGGCACCAGCAGTCTCCATCTTGGCCCAAGAGGCGGCATCGTATTGATTCGCGTTCCAACTGGTGACGTCAGTCGCATTTATGCCGGTGGGTGCAGTCACGCCCTCGGGGTGGGTATAGTCGTCTGGGAAGAGAATGAGACCATGAGTCGTACCAAAGAGATAGGCCTTGCAGAAACGTGCATTTGCGGTACCGTTCACAGTGGATGACGTGCGGCAATTCGTGCCAGGATTGGGACTATTAGATGGACCGATTAACCAGGTCCATTCGTCCTTGCTCAGTGTGTACCAGCCACTGTTCGCCGTGTTGCCACCGTTGGAGATGGCATTCACTCCCCAGTCATTGAAGGAGCCGGAGTACGTGGCGTTATCCTGTGAGTTGTGGATGCCAAAAGTGGTGGATGCCGTGCTCCAACCATAGAGGTCAACGGTACCGTTTGCAGATACGGTTCCGTTGCCAGTGATTTTGTTGTTGGCGGTATTGTTGCCAATGTAGTCCCACTGGTGCTCGGCGAAATCCCAAGACCAATTACTACCGCCATCTTCCGTCTTTGCCTGCAGGTTGCCCTTGGAGAAGTAAACCTGCTTTCCACTGGCCACTGTGAATTTGCCAGGCAGGGCGCCTTCTGGAATTACGGTGACTGCGCAGGTGGCGGTGATGCCGCTACCATCCAGGGCGGTGGCGGTGATGGTCGCCGGGCCTTTGGCCACAGCGGTGATTGCGCCTGTAGCCGCATTAACTGTAGCAACGGTCGGGTTGCTGCTGGTCCAGCTCACGTCCGAGTTGGCAGCTGTAGAGGGTGTCACCGTTGCGGTGAGTGTCTCTATACTGCCCACAGGAATGGTGAGCGCGGTCTTGTTCAGGGAGATTCCCGTGACAGGTGCAGTGTTCTTGACCAGACGGACAGTATTCCCGTATGTGCGACTGCAGTCATTATCGAGAAGCAGGGTACTCGACCAAAAGCATACAACTTTGGCATTGGAAGAGACTTCTTCAGTGGAAGACCAGTAGTTGGCACCACCTCCTACACTATGTAAGCTCCCCCCATCCCGATAGCCTGTGGCAGGCAGAAAGACGCAGCCTTTGGCTTCAAGCGCCATCCATTGGGTGGTAGTGCATCTGCTGCTCCAATTACTGGGGTCGTTGATGGTGCCCCACGTGGCCTCCCCGGCAGCGAACGTCATGCCGTCGGGAAACAGGATGATGCCATTAACGCCTGTGCCGTCCGTATTGATAGTGGCAAAGGTGTAGCGAGCATTGGGGGTGCCGCTGGTGGTGGATCCGCTTCGTGTCACGAACAGATACATCCATTGGTCGTTGCTTATCGTATACCAACCATTATTAGCCGTATTGCCGCCGTTGGTGATGGCATTCGCCCCCCAGTCGTTAAATATTCCATAATCACTGGCGTTAGTGCTGGTTTGGTTGGGATTGGTACCCGTGCCCCAACCGAAAAGGTCACGGTGGTTGTCTGTCTGCGAGTTGCCAAAGAAATCCCACTGGTTAGCTGCGAACTGCCAAGTGTCAGCGGCAGTCAGTTGCAGGTTACCCCAGGAAAAGTACACCTGTGTGCCGCTGGCGACAGTGAATTTACCCGGCAGGGCACCTTCAGGAAGTGCGGCCATACGGAAAGCGACGGGGTAGCCGTTGTTGGCCGCATAGGTCTTGTCTGTCAGGGACTTG
>JAEEGJ010004983.1_pt1 | contig 43082 bp, 34 predicted proteins | sample 8958761 | NCBI WGS metagenome assembly JAEEGJ01 (sample SAMN16246546, study PRJNA631951) | gut metagenome | biome: gut microbiome; feature: rumen; material: RS-attached | host: Bos | place: Iran: Karaj | collected 2018-10
GCCCTCTTGATCATTTTGATGTAGTCTAATTATAAATATAAATTATTGTAAATGTTCTCTTTGCCACTCTTCATACTGCTCCTTGCTTTCGTCGGTAGGAGTGATTCCGTTAAAAGTAACAACTACGTTGTGAAGGCCGTACTTAACACGAAGGTCGCTGGCTACAGCCTTGCCAAGCTCAGTATAATAGCCTCCGCTAAATCCCGAAAATCCAAGGGCTTCAATGGAATTAACGATTCTGTTTTCAATACTTTCCATAAGAGCGACCTGAATTTCTTCTTCGCTTACCTCTGTATCCCCAAGGTCATAGCAACACATTCCGTTGGCTCTCATTCCAAGTTCTATACCGCTTTCAGGGTCAACTACAATTACCGGTGACTCCGTACCAAATTTAATCATAGTCTCACCCTGATCATTATAATCTTCAAAAGTTTCATATGGCATTAATTCAGCAGTCGGGGTAAATCCTTCTTCTGATGTAACCTCAGCACCGGCAGCATCAGTGCTTTCTTCATTCGATGAGCCACTATGTAAGAATTCCTCCGGAACTTTAACGCCACAGTTATAACAAAATGCTCCCGTAACTCCGGTTGCACCGCAATTAGTACATGTCCAGCCCTCGCCTGAATCATTATTGGCTGGTACTGCATCCAGCTGAACTGCAGCTGCTTCTTCAACGGTCACATCCTGATTCTCATCCTGAGCCTTAGAACATGCTACTGCGGCAAGTAGGGAAAGCATCGCAATAGCTGTAATTCCTTTTTTTAAACTACTTCTCATATTTTTCTTCCTCCAAATATATTAATGTCATTCCCCTCTCAAACAATAATATATAATATTATCCGTCACAAAAATCAAGTAATCTCTTCAATTTTCTTCCCAAAAACTTTAAAGCCCAAGGACAGGGTTTCCTTGGGCTTTAAGATAATCGATTGGAAGTCGACATTAGGAGATTTATGTTACTGCAAAATTAGTAGTTCAATACTTTCTTTTGCAATCAGGAGTTAGTCATCGCTAACTGTTTATAATATACTCCATCCCCTGATGCTTGTCAACACTTTTTTACATATTTTTTTAGTGGGTAAAGATTTATTTTGCCTTACCCTGATTTGCAACAGCTTCCATCTTGGCCTTGAGAGCCTCCTGGTCGCCTAAGTAGTAGTGATTAATGGCCTTGAAATTATCGTCGAATTCATATACAAGGGGAACACCTGTAGGGATATTAACGCCAATAATATCTTCATCTGAAATATTGTCAAAATACTTAACCAGCGCACGCAGTGAATTACCGTGAGCTGCAATAATAACTCTCTTACCGGCCTCCATATCCTTCTTAATTACTTCATTAAAGAAAGGCACTGCTCTTTCAATTGTAGTCTCAAGACTCTCGTGAAGCGGCAATTTAGCAGGATCCACATCACGGAACATTTCCTGATTCTGTGGAGCCTCCGGACTTGTCGGTTCTAATGCAGGTGGCTTAACATCGAAGGAACGTCTCCAGATTTTAACCTGTTCTTCACCGTATTTCTCAGCAGTTTCGGATTTATTTAATCCCTGAAGGGCGCCATAATGACGCTCATTTAACTGCCAGCATTTATTAACCGGAATCCAGTTTCTGTCCATCTCATCAAGGATGTGATTAAGCGTATGAATTGCTCTCTTTAAATAAGATGTATAAGCTACGTCAAAATCATAGCCCTCCTCTTTAAGAATCTTACCACCCTGCTTTGCTTCCTCGTGACCTTTCTCACTAAGGTCCACATCATGCCAGCCTGTGAAAAGATTGAGTTTGTTCCATTCACTTTCACCATGTCTAACCAATACTAATTTCATCATAATTCTTATATCCTTTCAGTTTAATCTCTCAGCCTGTTTGCCAGTAAGCCATCGCTAACCAATAGTTAGTTATTGCTAATTAGCAAACGTTAACCACAATATACTACTCAACAAAATCTCTGTCAAGGTACGCTCCGAAGCTGCCAAGTGGGACGGGGGAAAGTGCATCTAAGAATGCCACCTGGCACCACATGGCACTAGGTGCACTTTACCCCGTCCCTAGTGGCACTAAAAAGCCGGCACATACGTACCGGCTCTTTACATTTAACTTATTTAATTTTAATCTTCGAATAGCTGCCCAGGGAGTTTAAGTTTCTGCTTTGGTGGGAAGTTCTTATCAAACTCTTCCAAAGCCTCATCACTTACATAGTAACCCTGAGGCGTCTGATATACACCGGTCACATCCTTAAGATATCCCGGTATCAGTTCCTTGCAAAGGAAGAATGGTGCATCTTCATCTTCCGGCCAGTCATGGTATTTTATACCGAATTTGCCGGCGATGTCGAAGCCACTTTTACCATAGAAATCAATATTTCCCTCAAATAACACTGCTCCATATCCAAGTTCTGTGGCTTTCTCTAAAGTATAATCAAGAATTATCTTGCCATATCCCTCTCTTTGAAGTTCAGGTGTTATACAGATAGGTCCCATGGTTAGTACATCTGTTATCCTGCCATCATCGCCTTCAATAATGGTTTTCATGAACATATTCTGTCCAATGATAATCCCATCTTTTTCCATGACGAAATCCAGTTCCTTAATGAAAGCCGGATCATTTCTAAGCTCATGCATAACCAGATGTTCTTTGCACCCCGGACGGTATACATTCCAGAATGCTTCTCTTACAAGATTTTCAACAACCCTGTAATCTTCCTTTTTCTCTAAACGAATTATATAGTCATTTTTATTCAATTCTTTATCCTCCTGAAAACTTGTGACAATAAGTTGCTAAAAGCGGGAGGTTAACGGACTGAAGTCCAACCTCCCGGTCAGGCCACAATCTCCAGTGTTTTGTACTTAATCAAACAGCACTCTCCTAAATTTTACATATTATATTTAAGCTTTTTTTACTAATAATGACTCACCTGTCATTTCTGCAGGCTGAGGAAGTTCCATAATCTGAAGAAGTGTTGGAGCGATATCACATAATCTTCCGCCTTCTCTTAATGTATATGAAGGATCATAATTATAAAGAATAAATGGAACCTGATTTGTTGTATGAGCAGTATGTGGTGCGCCTGTCTCATAATTAATCATCTGCTCTGCATTACCATGGTCTGCGCAGATGAAGAGAACGCCGTCCATCTTCTTAACTGCATCTACTGCAGCGCCTACGCACTGATCAATTCTCTCAACTGCCTTGATTGCAGCCTCAAGTACACCTGTATGACCAACCATATCAGGGTTTGCAAAGTTGATGATAATAACATCATAATCACCTGATGTAATTGCTGCGTTGAGTTTCTCTGAAACTTCAGGAGCACTCATTTCAGGCTTTAAGTCATATGTTGCAACTGCAGGTGAATTAACAAGTGTTCTGTCCTCGCCCTTATTAGGCTCTTCAATACCACCGTTAAAGAAGAATGTTACATGAGCATACTTCTCTGTCTCTGCAATTCTAAGCTGTCTTAAACCATTCTTTGCAAGGTACTCGCCAAGTGTATTAACGATTTCCTCTTTCTTAAATGCTACAAACTTATTAGGAATTGTTTCATCATAATCCTTGAAGCAAACGTATGTAAGAGGCATGAAACCATTAGCTCTCTTAAGGTATGCAATGGATTTTGTATCTGAAGCATCACCACCCTGAGCCTTGATATCATCATCTGTAAAGCAGAATGCTTTGGTAATCTCTCTTGCTCTGTCAGGACGGAAGTTAAAGAAGATAATTGAGTCATTTGGCTTAACCAGTGATACCGGTGAACCATCTTCATTAACAATTACTGTTGGAAGCACGAACTCGTCTGTAACTTCCTTATCATATGAATCCTGCATAGCCTGTACAGGGTCTGTAGCCTTAACGCCCTCACCAAGTACTAATGAATCATAAGCAAGCTGGATTCTGTCCCAGTTATTATCTCTGTCCATTGCATAATATCTGCCGGACATTGATGCAACCTTACCAACACCAATTTCTTTCATCTTATCAACTAACTGCTGAAGGTAATCCTTACCTGATGCAGGTGGTGTATCTCTTCCATCGAAGAATGGATGAACGTAAACATTCTGGAAATTCTCTTTCTTGCACATCTCAAGGATTGCATAAAGATGTGTGTTGTGGCTGTGAACACCACCATCTGAAAGAAGACCCCATACATGAAGGTCTGAATTATTCTCCTTACAATTGTTAATTGCACGAAGAAGTTCTTCATTCTTAAAAAAAACTCCATCCTGAATATACTTTGTAATAAGTGTAAGATCCTGGTAAATAATTCTACCTGAACCGATATTCATATGTCCAACTTCTGAATTTCCCATCTGTCCGTCAGGAAGTCCAACGGCAAGACCTGAAGCATTACCTCTTTGGAATGGGCACTCAGCCATAAGCTTATCCATCACCGGAGTGTTAGCCATATAAATCGCATTAGCCTCATGATTATCGGAAATTCCATAACCATCAAGCACCATCATAACAACTGGTTTCTGTCTCATATTAATTTCCTCCTAGAGTTTATTTATCCAATCGAACAAAGCCGGTTTCACCCAGCACATACCCTGCTGCCTCAAGTTTTTCCTTAATCTCCTTAGCATCAAAACCTTCAGATGATGCCATATCTTCGAAACTCTCATACTTATCTCTGAGACCTAAATTGATATAACTTACTAACATGTTAGGATCTTTGGGCAGCATAAAATCTCCTCCATTAATTTCCAATGTCAATTACCGTGCAATATTGTACCACATCTACGCTTTATTCTTCAAGGCATTACGCAAATCGGGCAGGTTAAAATTTCCTTAATCGAGTAGGGAGACCCTACTCGATTGTCGCGTTGGCCTTCAAATGTACGCTCGTGCAAGCACGGCGTCCACTTGAATGCCTTATCGCGCAAAAAAAGGTGATAACCTTTTGGGCTATCACCTTTATATAATAATTTTTTGAAAGGATTATTTAATGCTTCTTCTTCTGATAACAACTGCTCCCATAACTGCCATTGCTGCAATTGCGCCAGCAATAACGAATGGAATATGAGCACCTGTCTTAGGAATCATTGCATCAATATTATTTGCTGCAGGAGCAGGGCTTCCTGAGCCACTTGGTGTTGATGATGAAGATGCATATTTAACTGTCTGTGTTGCCCAGTTACCACCTTCATAATCTGCAACGAATACTTTGTAATCTGTATCTGCTGCAAGTGAAAGGCCTGTTACCTCTCCTGTAAAAGCACCGCCATTTGTAGCAAATGTCTCAAGACCTAAAATATTATTATTTGCATCACGAACCTGAACCATAACAGCTAAAGCCTCAGTCTTACCGGAAACGGTAGCCTTTGTTGCTTCAACTTTTGTCTCAGATACTGTAACATCTTTGTTCTTTGCTTCTACTGTAACAGGAAGGCAAATTGCTACGAAAAGTAAAGCGATTATTAAACCAAAATATTTTTTCATCTCTTTACCCCCTTCCTAGAACCAAGTAATCTTTCCATCCCAGTGAACACCTTTACCGGCACCAACCTGTGTACCACCGAATGTAGTATTATCATTGAATCCAGCATTAAGAACAGTCATGGATAAACCACCGGCATTACCATACTTATTAACATATGTCTGCTCTGTAATGTCATCAGTCCATACATTTCCATCAAAGTGCTTAGCAGGTGCATAACCAATGATAAACCATGAAACACCTACTGCATTATCATTTTCAGGAATATAAGCATAATGTGGAATGATTTCCTTATGTCCATCATCATATTCAACGTTGAGATAAAGATCATCACCACCTGATGCTGTTAAGTCATTTGTTGGATGATAGTATATTGCATATACAAGTACCTGCTGTCCCTGGAAATAATTATATTTGAATGAAACTCTATCATCAGGTCTTGTATCTGACCAAAGGAAGTCCTCACGTTCACCCTCATCAAAATCAGGCGCACCACCTAAATATCTGTAGGAAAGTACTACACCTATTCTTAATATTGTAATATCTTTCTTTTTACCAGATTTATAAGTAATTGTAAGTGGAACACTATCGTAGAAGTTAGACTTAAATGTCAACTTAACCTTATCAAGGTTAGAAGCGTCAATTTCTACGCCTTCCTTCTGTGATGGATCCTTAAGTTCAACTGATGCAATACCATCAGCTACAGGACCAACAACAAGCGGCTCTAAGTATACAGTACTTTCACCAATATATACTCTGGCTTCAGCATTCTCACCTGTTGTAAAGATCTTATCAGTTACAACACCGTTTTCGCCAAGGCCACCGTATGCCTTAGTTTCACCGCTGCCTGCAACAGCAATATAGGAATCACCTGAATTCAGGAAACGAATTTTTGTACCATAATCAGCTCCTGTTGCAGCCTTCATCCATTCCGGAGTATTAAGGTCAACAGCAATTAAACCTGCATCACTACCAGTCAGTGTTACATCACATCCATTGCCACCGATGAGTGCACCATCACCAATTGGTGCATCAAAAATAACAATTGCAGAGAAGCTGTCTCCCTCATCTGAAGTAAATGGAACCTGATCATTGAATGCTGATCTTGAATAATATGTAGGATTCTCTGCTGATGTTTTAATAACTATTTCTTCTGGGTCATTTATAAAAATAACATCATAATATCCAACTATTGGTTTTCCTTCGTTGTCAAATCCCCAATTTACTCCAATAGTTTCAACATCTCTTTTTTCAACGGAACCATCAGCCATTTGAACATCAATTGAATAAAGATTACCTGTATAAAATATTCTTTCTTTTAATTGCTGAATACCTGTTTCTACTGCTTCTGCCTGTTCAGGGATCCATACATCACCAACCTCTAATCCAAAGTCACCAAACATTGGAACACTGATAAAACGGCAATATAATTCTCTTGCAAGATCTCCATACTGATCAAAGGCTCCATCAACAGCACTATACGCATAAAGGTAATTCTGTGACTCATCTAATATGCCTCTATCGCCTTCGCACGGAAATGCCATGCTAAGATTTATAACTTCGAAAACTTTGGTACCTTCTATTGCATTGCCTTTAATTTGATCAACATCCTTAAAGAAATACCTGAAGGCAGTTCCGCCATCCTCTATTCCTTCTATTTCTTCCCCACTCCAGTTTAATTCGGCTCTTGCAATAATTCTATCTGCATCACCTTCATCTTTAACTCTGTCATCACTAACAAAAAGGTGTACTTCTAAAGAGTCGCCTGGATTTACAACAATACCTTGTTCCTCTAATGAAATCTGGGTCCAAACAAAACCATTTTCATCTGCTTCAAGAGGAACAAATCCATCAGTTAAAGCAAACCAGTCTTCACCATTAAAAGAATAATCTAAAGAATAGCTAACATCTGCGCCATTATCAAATGTAACAACCACAAAATGTTCATCTTCAGGTTTAAGTTCTTTTTCTCCTTCTGCAAGGTTTCCGTCACCTTCGCCCTCTCCAGGGTTTCCTGCAGCTCCCAATGAAACATTATTCAGTGCTGTTGACTCAGTTCCTTCTGCTGTATCATCATAATAATCCTGCAATGTATTTGCTATATTTGATGCTGGTGATCGAAATGATTGTTGTTCAATAAATTTTGCCGCTCCAGCAGTTGAATCAAAATCAGAAGAACTATCAGTACCAGTTCCGCCCTCTCCTGGGTTTTCTGGCTGCTGTTCCTGTCCAACCTGACCTTCCTGACCCTGCTGTTCCTGTCCAACCTGACCTTCCTGACCCTGCTGTTCCTGTCCAGCCTGACCTTCCTGGCCTTGCTGTTCCTGTCCAGCCTGACCTTCCTGGCCTTGCTGTTCCTGTCCAGCCTGACCTTCCTCGCCCTGCTGCTCCTGGTCTTCCTGATCTTCCTGCTCATCATCAGTTCCAGCCGGTACATCAGTGCTTTGCGCTGGTTGATTATCTGTTTCCGTAGCATTAACACTAAGTGTCCATGACGGAGCCAGTGTGATAATCAGCACAAAAGACATAAACAGAGCCGCAAACTTAGCTGCATTGCTCTTAATAAAAATCTTATGCATCCCCTATCTCCTTTCAAAAAATAGAAATAAACATAAATAATCTCTATTATCATATAATAACTTTACATAACTTTTCAATAATTTTGCCCTTTTGTCAGTTTCTCCGAATTTACCATATTGTCAATATTTTTATACCTTATTGTCACCAGCGGCGATTTTTTATAAAATAATCATAGGTAAGCGAGGTAATAATTATGAAAAAACAACTTCTTACAATAGGTTTATTAACATGCATAATGGCTCTGGGTTGCAGTAATAATGCTGTCTCTGAAGAACCGGACGTTCCGGCAGAGGCAGTAGATACTGAACAGTCCGGTATTCTTGCAAACTTACAGGAAGAATATGTAACAACGGTCATGGAAACTCCAAAGGAAGTAGTCTCCACTGTACATGTAGAAATAAATCCAAGTTTCACTTTAAGTCTCGATGAAAACAACATGGTTGTGGCCATATCTGCAGTAAATGAGGATGCTGAAGATGTGCTTGATGCTCTGGGGGATTATTTCGGAAAAGCCACAGACGGTGTTGAGCTTAAATATGTAATGCGCGACATTGCTATCACTACTGCCAATGAAGGTTATGCACTGGATGACTATTCCATGGAGGTTTCCGTAGAAGAAGGTGAAGTACCTGATTTTGTCATGGAGGAAGCATGCTGGGAAGCTGCTGCCGAAGTCTACAGGGAATGCAACATAGAAGCAAGCTGCGTATGCGAAGATATGAATATCAATGCTGCAGTAAATGAGAATAATATTGAATATATTGCAAATCCGGAATCACATGTCTGCGACTGGTGTCACGGAAACGGCTGGTATATCTGCAACATCTGTAACGGATCCGGAACAACAACCTACGAGCAGGAACACGAAGAAAGAGTTCGTAATGATTATGTCTGTCCTGTCTGTGGAGGTAAAGGTTGGGTAGACGATGGAATGCACGGTGGCGAGACTGCCATCTGTGGTAACTGTGGCGGTGGCGTTGACGGTGCCGGCAACGGAGAGTTCAACCAATTAGCTTACGATACAGTAATCGTTACCGAAACCATAACAGACACCTGTCCAAGCTGTAATGGTGCAGGACAGTTCCCTTGCCAGGAATGTGGCGGCTCCGGCTGGATTATCGATACAGCTCCAAACGAAGAGTAACAACCCGCATCAAAAAAGCACCTGTCACCAGGTGCTTAAATTTTTATTATAAAGAATTTTTATTATCTTTCCTTCATCATCTCTTCAAGTGTATGCCATCCAAGCACTGCGCATTTAACACGTGATGGCATATGGGATATATCCTGCAGAGCTCCGGCTTCTTCAAGCATTTCAAGTTCCTCGTCGGTGATTTTGTCCTTAATCATTTTAAGGAAGGTATCCTTAAGAGTAAGGGCTTCTTCAACGCTTTTGCCGATGATCAAATCCAGCATTATATCTGCGCTTGCCTGTGAGATGGCGCAGCCGTCACCTTCGAAGGCACCGTCTGTAATTATTCCATCTTCACCAATGTTAAGATTCAATGTGATGTCATCACCACAGGAAGGATTGACCCCTCTTTTGCTGTATTTAGGCTGAACCATTGGATGCTTATGAAATGGTCTGATGTTATGCTCTGTTAAAATCTCATTGTAAAAAGTTCTGTTATCCATATATTCTCCTTTGTGAACCCACGCAGGTTATTATATCACAGACGAATATAATATTCTATCCTTTTGCACCCATTAGGCTTTCTTTAAGAATAATTCAACCACAAATCCATTGTCATTGTAGTATTCCATTCCGCCGCCCATTTTGTCCATATACCATTTAACCAGATAAAGTCCAAGGCCGTAGCCGGTCTGTTCTTCCGAATTACTGCCCCTGAAGTATTTCTCCGTAAGAAGCGGAAGTTCATCTTCCTTAACGCCCGGGCCTTCGTCCCTGATTCTGATTTTGATAAAATCATTTTCAGCTTCCGAGAAATCCACATGTATATCTGTTCCGGCATATTTATTGGAGTTACCTACAACATTGTCAATGACCTGTTCAAGCCTTAACTTGTCCATCTTAACGATGCACGGCTTTATCTCATTGTCCATTATGATATTGTCATAGCCCATGAGATTCGAGAAAATTCTGGCAACTTCCTGAGTATTTTCATCTTTGACATTTACCTTTAATTCCTCAAGTTCCTCCAAAGTATAATGCATTACGTTGCTCATAAGAGAGTTGATGGTTTCAGCCTTGTCTGAGATGACGGTGATTTTGCCAATGGCATCTGCCTTCTCATTCTCTTCCAGGGATTCATTCTTCCCAATCTTTAGTTCAAGCATTTCGCAGGCAGCCTTAATGACGGAGACGGGGGTTTTGATATCGTGGCTTAAGTCCGTTACCAGACTTTTTCTGGCCTTTTCTGAAGCCATCTCGCGCTCCTTTGATTCAATAAGCTGCTCTCTCATCATGTCGAAGGCCGACACAAAACCTTCAATCATGTTGGCCCTGTTCATGGGAATCGGCTCAGACAAGTTGCCATTTGCAATCTGAACGCTGAATCTCTCAAGTTCATTCATAGGCTTTATGTATAAGGCATAAAGGGCTGCAAATAAAACAAATCCGCCTATGAGAATCGCGCCCCAGCATATTATGAAAAGCCTGGAGATACTGTTTTTGGACGCTTTGATTTTGTTATAATCGTCAGGAAACGATACCTTGCCCGCATATTCCCCATTTAAAGATAGGTCCATGACTAAGTCGCCACGCTTAAAACACTCTGCCACTTCCTCGTTTTCAAGGGCCGTATCAAGAATAATGATGCAGTCATAATTTTCTTCTACAGTTTCTCTGGGGATACCTTTCATCAGATCATTTTGAATTTGATGAACTGTCAGATTAAAATCGATTATATCTCTTTCAGACTCCCCAACAGACCTGATGCCGATTACGAAAACCGCCATGACAATGGCCATGAAAACTGCAAAAGCAATAATAAATTTTTTAAGATAATTCATATGTTACTCCTGAATTTCCAGACAATATCCCGTGCCCCACACAGTTTTTATCAGCTTAGGTTCATTAGGGTCTTCTTCCAGCTTCTCGCGAAGTTTTCTTATATGCACATTTAAAGTACTGTCCGAAAAATACGCGTCTCCCCATACTTCGTCAAACAGTACTTCTTTTTTCACTATTGTATTCTTATGTTTGTAAAGACAGGCAAGAAGCGCATACTCCTTAGCTTTAAGCGCAATTTTCTTACCCCTTACAACTGCTGCCATATTGGCTTCATCCAAAGACAGGGCGGAGTCTGACTGTCCGCCCTTGTCTTCTGATATATTTTCCATCCCCTTAATCTGACTGGCTCTTTTAAGATTAACTTTAACTTTCGCCAGCAAAATTGACAGACTGTATGGCTTCTTAACATAGTCGTCTCCTCCTATGGAAAGCGCCACCAGCACATCATCATCACTTTGCCTTGCACTGATGAAAAGAATCGGAAGCTGCATATCTTCTCTTATTTTCTTACAGATTTCAAAACCTGTGCCGTCACCTAAATTGATGTCCAAAAGAATCAGATCCACAGTATTTTGTTTAAGAAAATCAAAGCATTCAGCCTTACTTCCCACATAGCAGCAGGACACATCAAACATGTTAAAATACTCGGCTGTCATCTGTGCCAGTTCTGTTTCATCATCCACTATCAGGCAATTATAATGCATATATATCTCCTTATTCTTCGGTAATCATCTTTACCGGTTCCAGTTTTTTGATTTTTCTTCCGCTTAAACGGGAAACCAAAAGTGCAACGCCTATAATAAGTATTATAACGCATATGTAATCAAATATCGAGAACACAAATGTTACCTTTTTAAATCCAAAAATGGAGAATAAAAGTACAACCAGGTTTCCACCAAATAGTGTAACTAAAACGAGTCCTAAGATTACACCGATGGAAATGGCAGGTATATTGGATACCATAATCTGAGTAATAAGCTGATTGGATGTAAAACCAAGAGCTTTATATACGCCTAAGTTTCTCCACTCCTTTGTAATTCTTGTTCTTATAAGCAGGCTTTCTGCAAGCGCAACAATTACTGCAGCTATGCCCATAATTATCACTGTAACCATCATAAGTGAAGTTTTAAGAAGTGGGAAGAGATCACCTGTACTTGCAAATTCATTTACAAGTTCAGTATCCGGATAAATATCCTTAAATTCTTTTTCCAAATCTTCGAAAGTATAACCATCTTTTAAGTAGATTACAAAATCAGCAATATTTGGCATGGTTCCAATTCTTTCATAACCATCCTTACTTATATATGCCATCATACCCATATTGTTGAAAGTCTGCATAAGACCGGTAACTATATACTGAGCCTGATCTTCACCATTTTTTACAATTATTGTATCTCCAACCGTTACTCCTAAATTGCTTGCAGCTGATGTACCAAGTGCTACTTCATTTTCATACAACGGCCATCTGCCTTCTACCATCTGGCTTTGATTCATAAGTGAAGTATCTGATATAACTCTGGTTGTTATGCTTTTTGTCTTTTTACCCTTTATGAAATCAAAAGCCATCCATACTTCATAATGAATATTGTCAACGCATTCGAAAGAGCCAACCATATCTCCCATGTTAACATCTCCTTCAAAATCAGCGTCAGGTAAATCTAATCCGCTTATTGCAAGCAAAGTATCAACATCTTTGCCCATGTTCTCATACATTCCTATTCCCATTGCCGCCGAGAAAGAAAGTATTGCCATAATAATGATTATACCTATCTGACTTCTGAACTTTCCGAAGGTTTCTTTAAGCGCCATGGTTGCAGAAATTGGAAGGGCTGAACGCTCAAACGGGAACAGATTCTTTTTATAATTATGAGTATTAATTCCGCCTCTTAAGGCTTCAAGAACTGTTACCTTTTTGTACTGTCTTCCAAGAAACAGTGCGAAAACCATAATTATAAAACATATCCCTAAGACGACTGCGGCCAAAACCATTATGTCTGCCTTTTGATTCCAAGGAAGTCCCATAAGGAAAATCATAATGGAGCCAATTTTTCCCTGAAGAATGGCAGCAAGAGCTGCTCCCACAAAACTTCCTGCAAAAGATACGCTCAAAAGCTGAACAAGTAAAATAAGCATCATTTCTTTTACTGTATATCCACCGGCTTCCATGATGCCCGTATTCTTCATATTGTCTACAATAAAATTCTTTACCGAAAAATCAATAACTACCAGGGCTACAACTAAAATTATAAAAGCAAATACCAGCACCATGGCAATAAACAAGAATGGAAGTATCATTCCTGCAATAGCCATCATCTGAGACGGAATAATATTTAAACTAAGGTTAAATGGGTGCTCCGGGTGGGTTTCCTGGTATGCTATCATCCACGTATTTAACTCATTATAAATTCCATCGATATCATCATCATCTGCACCTTCTGCTATTCCTTTTTCACTAAAATTAGTCTTGATAAGGCAGCCTCTGTTCATTGTTCCTGCGCTCTCAAATTCAATCTGGCTGTACATTTTCTCTGAAACAGAAACAAGATATGAACCCATATTCATAGGTGAAGAAAAAATATAATTTTCATCAAATCCGGCAACTCTGAAATCATACATGTTTTCATTTACTTTTAACTGAAAAACATCCCCTATCCGGAACTTGGTAGAAAGCGAAACCGGAAGCACTATATCATTGCCTGACATGGAAGACGTATCAATACTTATTGTATGAATATGTCTTTCTTCGTCATATGACTGTATATAAAATGGATAATCAGCCCATTCTTCCCCTTCTTTACGCCACTTGCACAAACCACTTACGTATTTATTGGATTCATATCCTTCAAACTTATCGTTTCCCTGAATAATCTCTTTTAACTTAAAAGTTACCAGATCATCCTGGGTTACCAGAATTAAAGCATCCGCGCCATTAATGGCTTTATGATTTGTATCAACTAAGCGGAATGTTCCTACAAGCATGTTTACGCAGATAAAAATCATAAATGCCGAAAGGAAAGTCATGAGGAAGAAAGTGATCATGTCACCTTTCTGCTTTTTCATATTATTTTTAGCAATAAAGAAATAACGATACATTTTACCACCCCATGTTCTGAAGGAATTCTTTTAATCTGTAATGACGTTCCTTTGCTTCTTCTATATTAGGATTACTTTCATCCTTATAATCACCGACATAGTTTCCAAGTTCAATCTCATCTGAGATTACACCATCAGAAAGATAAATAACCCTGTTACCTCTCTCTGCTGCCTTAAATGTATGTGTTACCATGACAATACTCTGTCCTTCATCATTGAGTTCAGAAAGAATATCCAGTACATTGTCTGTGTTCTGTGAGTTAAGCGCACCTGTAGGCTCATCTGCGAATAAAACCTCAGGGCTGTTGATTACACCTCTTACAACTGCCACTCTCTGCTGCTGTCCGCCGGAAAGCTGAGTCGGGAATTTTTTCCAGTCTCTTTCTTCCATTTCAACTTTTCTAAGCAGTTTCTTAGCTCTCTCCACAATTTCCTTACGGTTGCCGTCTTTTAAGTAACCGCAAACTAAGATATTATCAAGAGCGCTCATGGAGTCATTCAGGTAGTTTTGCTGGAATACAAATCCAACATGATCCTTCCTGAAAATCGCCAGCTTGTCATTATTAAACTTCGAGATTTCCGTGGTCTCGCCGGTATAATAGGTAACGGTTCCGATTGTTGGTCTGTCCATGCCTGACAGTGAGTAAAGGAGTGTACTTTTACCGGAACCTGAGTTACCCATAATTACCGTAAAATCACCTTTATATATTTCAAGATTCAGATTTTTGAGTACGTGCTGCTGCACTGATTCATTTGAAAAAGTTTTTGATAAGTTATCCGCTTTTAAAATTGCTGTCTTGTCCATTTTTTCTTTCCTTTTAGTAATTTACGCTGTCTCCGTCCTTAAGTTCCTTGTCGTTACTCCATACTACTGTTTCGCCGCCCTTAAGACCTGATGTAATCTCTGTATATTCGTCATTGGCAATACCTGTTTCAACCAGTGTCTTCTTAGCTTCGTTGCCTGAATTTACGAATACATATTTCTTGTCGCCGTCTACAACAATTGCTTCTGTTGGTACTGAAATTACATCTTCAAGAGCGCTTGTAGTAACCTTAACCTTAACGTCCATTCCAAGAATATAATTATCATCCGCATCTACTGCAACATCAACGCCAACACCGAGATTCTGCGCATCAGCGCCGGCCATCTGTGCTACTCTTGTAACTTCACCGGTTAAATCATTATTCATGAATGTACAGCTTGCTTCCTGACCTTCACTGATATTGATTATATCATATTTATTTGCATAGCATCTGATGATGGCATCATCAAGTGAATCTACTGTAATAATAATCTGATCTTTTCCAACCGACTGACCATCTGCCACGCTGATTTGTGTTACGACGCCATCGCACTCAGCCTTGATACCTTCCTTTGCACTTTCAAGTGCTTCCAAAGTTTTATTATTATTGATGTCATTTACTTCCTTCATTGCATCAAGCTCGCTCTTGGCGCCTTCTGTCATGATTCCTACATAACCTGTAGCCTTCTGGTTAATCATTTCAGCCTTTGTTTCTTTTAACTCAGTAAGCATGTTATTAAGTCTTGCAAGGTCCTCACCTAACTGATATAACTTTCCATCATACTGCTGAGCATATGTATTATTCTGTGCTGCCTTTAAAAGATCATCATATGCATCTGTTCCTGCATCTTCATTAATTAAACCAACCTGAACATTTACGCCCTGAGCTGCAAGCTCTGAAGCTCTTGCATTGATTTCTTTTTTCTTATTGATGATTGCTTCAAGTGTTTCATTAATCTGTGAATCAATCGTGGCGAGGCTTTTGTTCGCTTCATTATAAAGTTTTGCATACTTATCAGAAGTCTGAATTGTATTGTTGTAACTTCCTTCCTGAGCCTGTGCATTAAGATTAACAAGTGCTATCTCGCTCTCTAACTCAGCCTGATCAAATGTAACCAATACATCACCCTTCTTAACTGTGTCGCCAACCTTAACCTTAACTTCATCAACCTTAAGGTTTGCACCTGCGAAATAATTCTGTGAATTATTTGAAGCTGTGGTTCCATTTAACTCAATAACCTGAGCCATATCACCTGAGCTTACCTTGTAGCTGTTAACCTTTGTTGCTGCATTGGCATAAACTGCTGTAACACTAACTACTGCTGTTAATAATACTGCACCGCCTGCAATAAAACCGATAACTTTCTTTTTCATATCCAATCTCCTTTTTTCAAGTTCACGCTTAAAGCGATTTGTTTCTCATCTACAATTTCACTTTACCAAAAGAAAATTAATAAGTCTTAAAACCATTCTTGTGAGTTTCTTAACTGTTTCTTAATTGAATGAAAAAAGATGGCCGAGTTGGCCATCTTTTATTTATTGAGCTTAATTCACTATTTTATGTTGCTGTGTTTGGTTTGAAAACAGCACCCTGGGTGGGGTGCCGGGGCGAAGGGGCGGCAAGAGGCATTAAAAGCCCATCATAGGCCTTATCTTTGCCACAATATCAAGGAACCTGTCCACCTCTTCCTTCGTATTATAAAACATCAAACTTGCCCTTGTAGTTGAAGGTATTCCGATTTCGTGGTGCAGCGGCTCAGCGCAGTGGTGTCCTGCCCTGACAGCCACGCCGGCATCTGCAATAATTGCAGATACGTCATGCGGGTGCACTCCCTCAATCTTAAATGTAATAATTCCATTATGCTCTTTGGCAGTCTCTCCACCAAGCACAATCACATTCGGAATATTCTTAATCCCCTTCAAAGCATAATCCGTAATCTCTTCTTCCGCTTTAACAATATTCTCAAATCCCAGCTTATTAATGTAATCAATAGCCGCAGCAAGTCCCACAGCTCCGCCTACATTAACCGTACCGGCTTCGAATTTATTCGGAAGCTCAGCATAAGTAATCTCATCCAAAGTAACATACTCTATCATCTCACCACCTGTTAAAAACGGCGGCATAGCCTCAAGCAGTTTCTTCTTTCCATACATAACACCAATACCCATCGGTGCCAGCATTTTATGTCCTGAAAATGCAAGGAAATCCACATCAAGTTCCTGCACATCAGTCGGCATATGCGGAACTCTCTGTGCTCCGTCTGCCACAAAATATGCTCCAACTTTGTGAGCCATGGTCGCCATAGTCTTAATATCTGTCGTACGCCCAAATACATTGGACATACCTGTAACAGCCACGATTTTTGTCTTCTCATTTAAAAGCGAAGCATACTCATCCATATCAAGCTTACCGCTTAAGTCTGTATGCAGATATTTAACCACTGCCCCATGCCTTTTCGCCGCAAGTCTCCAGGGCAGCATGTTGCTGTGATGCTCCATAACTGTTGTGATAATCTCATCACCTTCAGATAAAACCATATCTCCCAAAGAGTAGGCGATTAAGTTCATACTCTCCGAAGTATTTCTTGTAAAAATCACCTCTTCCGGCATCGAAGCATTAATAAACTTCGCAACCTTTTTCCTTGCCTCTTCATATCTGTCAGTAGCATCAATACTTAAATCATAAAGTCCCCTGTAAGGATTGGCATTATGATAAAGATTATAGTCAGTCACTGCATCCGTAACGCACTTAGGTCGAAGGGATGTGGCAGAATTATCAAGATATGCCAGGTTGGAGGATTTAAAAAATGGAAAATCCGCCCTTATTGTATTAACATCAAAACTCATTAATCATCTTCTCCTGTACTAAGAAGTTCTTTCTTTGTTTTCTCATCAGGAATTCTTCCTGATACCGCATCAATTCTGGCAGTTGCAAGAAGTTCTTCGGCTTCTTTTTCATCAATACCTCTTGATGCAAAGTAAAGCAGTGCCTCATCTGAAATTCGTCCAATGGAAGCACCATGCTCACCTTCTACATCCTCTTCCACACAAAGAATAACAGGAACTGTTTTATTAATTACATCTTCACTTAATAAAAGCACATCCTCACGCTCTGCACCCTTGGCTCCGCTGGCACCAAGAAGGAAATCAATTGTTCCCCTGAAAGTCTTTGATGACTTATCATCAAGAGCACCTGATACATTAATATTTGATGTAGTATGCTGTCCTCTGTGACGTGCAATGTAATTATAATCTATTCTTTCGTCCCCTTTTGTAAGATAAGCGCTGTCAATCTCAATTCCTGATGAATTGCCATTAAGATCTGCGCAGGCACCCAGTATCATATCCTTGCCGCCTACAACAATCTGATATAATTTGAAAGTTGCGCCCTTGCCATAGATACCACCGATACTGTCTACTACCCTGGTCTTATCTCCAAGCTTATAAATCTCAATTAAGGTAACTGTCGCATTATCTCCGGCACTTATAAGCGTATCTCTTACAATGGTCTTGTCATAATCACCGGTCATGTTATATACAACTGTAAGGCTGGCATTATCCTTAGCTACAAGATTAATTCTTGAGCCATTGCCTTCGCCCTTAAATGTAAGTCTTAACGCCTCAGCATTGGTCTTACCTTCACCTAATACATAAGAAACTTCTTCAAGTCCAGAATTCTCAATATATTCACCAAATTCAACACCGGCAGAACGCTCCGGCATAATAACCTGTCCTGAGGCACCGGCAAAACCTTCTTCCTTCACATCAATTTCAGAAGGAAGCTCAACATCATATTTAATCTGTTCCGGACTTTCCGGAACTTCAGCATTTGTAAAATTAACTCTTAATCGATTCCATGTAGGCACAGGAATACGATTGAGTACAAGTTCTTTATTCATCTTCTCTCTCCTTATCCTATTGAACCCACCATTTCGAGTCTTATTAAATTATTCATCTCAAGGGCATATTCGAGTGGAAGTTCTTTGGAAACATTGTCCGCAAAACCACTTACTATCATTGCTCTGGCATCCTCTTCCGATAAGCCACGGCTCATCAGATAGAAAATTGCCTCATCCGAAATACGTCCAATCTTCGCTTCATGTCCTATATCCGTATCATCACATCTTACATCCATTACAGGAATTGTATCTGACTTTGAAATATTATCAAGCATAAGTGATGCACAGTCTACAGAAGACTTCGCTCCTTTGGCATTCTTATTAACAACAACAGAACTACGGAATGTATTCTTTCCGCCGCTCTTTGAAATGGACTTGGTATTAACTGCTGAGGCGGTATTTTGACCAGAATGTACCACCTTCATACCTGTATCCAGATCCTGTCCTTCACCTGCGAAAGTAATACCCGTAAACTCAACCTTGGAATTATCTCCTTTAAGGATTGTCATAGGATAAAGGAAAGAAGTATGTGATCCGAAAGAACCACTAACCCATTCCATCTTTCCGCCTTCAGCTACGGTCGCTCTCTTGGTATTAAGGTTATACATATTCTTAGACCAGTTCTCAATTGTTGAGTAACGAAGTCTTGCTCCCTTACCTACAAAAAGTTCAACGCAGCCTGCGTGAAGGTTTGCAATATTATATTTAGGCGCTGAGCATCCTTCGATGAAATGAAGATCTGCTCCCTCATCAACAATAATAAGTGTATGCTCAAACTGTCCTGCACCCGGAGCATTAAGTCTGAAATATGACTGAAGAGGAATCTCCACAGTTACTCCCGGTGGAACATATACGAAGGAACCGCCCGACCATACTGCCCCATGAAGAGCCGCAAACTTGTGGTCAGTTGGAGGCACAAGATGCATAAAGTGATCTTTAATCATATCACCATATTCACCATGCATTGCAGACTCAAGGTCAGTATAGATTACGCCCTGCTCTGCCACTTCCTTCTTAACATTATGATATACAAGTTCTGAATCGTACTGTGCACCAACGCCTGCTAAGGATTCTCTCTCTGCCTGAGGAATACCAAGTCTTTCGAAAGTATTCTTAATCTCCTCCGGAACCTCATCCCAGTCGGCGTGCATTTTATTATCCTTTGGCTTAATATAGGTAACGATATTATCCATATTAAGGCCATCAATTGAAGGTCCCCAGTTAGGGAACGGTGTCTTATTATATACTTCCAGTGAATGAAGTCTGAACTCCGCCATCCATTCAGGATCGTTTTTCTCCTTTGATATCTGTCTGACTATTTCCTCTGTCAGACCTTCATCAACTTTATATACGTCCTTTACTTCGTTGCGGAAATCATACAGGCTTCTGTCCACGTCTTCAACATATGTCTTTTCCTGCATTTCTATCCTCCAAACACTAATTCTCTAAATATTTCTCGAAACCGTTTTTATTGATTTCTTCCACAAGTTCAGGACCGCCTGTCTTAACAATTCGGCCATTTACAAGAATATGAGTATAATCGATATCAAGCGCTTCAAGAATTCTTGTGGAGTGAGTAATGATAATTAATGCTCCATCTGTAGTATCATGGAAATCCTTAACACCATTTGATACTGTACGAACTGCGTCAACATCAAGACCTGAGTCTGTCTCATCTAAGATTGCGAGATCCGGCTTAAGCATAAGAAGCTGCAAAATCTCCGCCTTCTTCTTCTCGCCACCAGAAAATCCAACATTTAAATCTCTGTCAGCATAGGAATAATCCATGTTAAGGACATCCATCTTCTTCTCCAAATCCTTACGGAACTGCCATAACTTGCTTCTTGTTCCGGTCTTGGTATCAAAAGCATTCTTAATAAAATTAGAAAGTGAAATACCAGGTATCTCAATCGGATTCTGGAATGATAGGAACAAACCTTTCTTTGCTCTTTCAGATACACTTACAGCTGTGATATCCTCATCCTTAAACTCAATCTTTCCATTAGTGATTTCATAATTAGGATTACCCATAATGGCATTACCAAGTGTAGATTTACCTGCACCATTAGGTCCCATGATTACATGGGTTTCACCCTTTCCAATCTTTAAGTTAACGCCGTCAAGAATCCCCTTCTCTCCAACACTAACACTTAAATCTGTAATATTTAATAAATCAGACATAGTTTACCTCCTGACCTGTCCGTTAATAAGTAAATAAAAAACCTCGTTCCATACCGCCCAAAAGGGCGCTTAATAAGTATAGAACAAGGTTTGAGTAAAATCAATATCTTAACCCACTTTTTTTGTATGTTAACTTTTTTTATTTCACAACTCCGTGCTCTTTAAGGAATTCTGCACACCTCACATAGCCGTCTGCATAGAGATGAACCCCGTCAAAAGTCTCCTCGGAGCGAAGATATCCGTTCTCATCCGTAAACTCAGGATTGAAATCTAAATAGAAAATCTTATCCCCGTCGGCAAAAGCCGCCATCGCCACATTATGAGCATTTAAATCCACGTTGTTATATACAGCGTCTCCGTCACTCTTCGACTGGCTCATATGAAGGTTTGCTATTAAGAATATAATGGCATCCGGCTGTTTTTCTTTTATCATATCAAGCATGGCTGACAGACGCTCGGAGAAATTATCTATGTTGCCATAGCCACAGTCATTAAGACCAATCATTATATATATTTTTCCATAGGTCTTACTGGAAAGAGCATCATCAAGTACTACCTTCTTACCGCTGTTTTGATGATTAACCGGTTTTTCCTTACTCCAAAGATATGTGCAGTAACCATTATTACAATAGAAGTCTGCCTGACGAAGATTGGCATAATCGAATATACCCATCATTCTTGAATCACCTATAAAGCAGGCATCATTAAAATAATCATCTTCAACAGTCGTATAATCGTAAGTTGATGTTAATGCTATGCAGCCAGGATCTGAATAATATTTGGAATTAACTGCAATCGGGTCATAGTAGATATATTCGACGCCATTTGCTGCCGGCTCTGTTCCTGCCATTTCTCCTTCAGCTAAATCTGCATTTTCTCCATCCACTGCCGGTGCTTCGGTTTCAGCCACGGTTTCAGCATTATCACTTTCCACGGCATCCGAAGCTGTGTTGGTTTCTTCTGCCACTACTTCTCCATCAATCTCCGGACTGGTTTCTTCCAAAACCGGCTCGACAACGCTTTCTTCATTCGTGGTTATAACCACATTTTCCTCTGTTGTCGGTTCTGTGGTTTCAACCACATTTTCCGTTTCGACAGTTTCTATCGTCTCACTCTCATCTTCCATCGTCTCGAATCCTGCTTCAACACCTGTCACGGATTCAACGTAATTCTTAACCTTCATTGAACCAAACAAAGCCAGGATAATTACACCCGAAACCACAATGGAATAAAAGTAAAAATATTGAGTTAGATGTCCAAAAAACTTCTTCAAGTTCTCATCTCCTAAAATCTGAAATAAAGGAAAGGATTATTCTTTCCTAAATAAATCTCATATACACTAAGCCAGAAAATGGCAAAGAGTATTAAATCTGTAATTATATTCTTTTTAAATTTCTCATATAACTTCATAGGAAGCGGTGTTGAGAATAATACACAAAGCGCCAGAAGCCATGAATATTCCTTAAGGTATCTGACGATATGCACAGTATCAATCATGGAATCAGCATAGTTTGCTCCCACCATGGCAAGAATATAATCCTTAAGCACGTGAAAATCTGTCTGTGCAAATATCATCCAGGATATGGGAATTATAAGACATACATATACATGTCCGATAAAATGAGTCTTCTCTAAAAGTTTTCCAAGTCCCGTTCTCTCAATTACAATCAGCCCGAAGAAAAACAGTCCCCACAAAAGGAAGTTCCAGCTGGCTCCATGCCAGAAACCGGTAAGAGCCCAGACAATAAGAAGATTAAATATCATTCTTATTTTTCCTTTTCTGTTGCCTCCAAGCGGAATATAGATATAATCCCTAAACCATCCTGACAAAGTAATGTGCCATCTTCTCCAGAAGTCGGTAACACTCTTTGCAATATAAGGATTATTAAAGTTTACAGGAAGTCTGTAGCCCAGCATCTCTCCAAGGCCAATGGCCATAAGGGAATATCCCCAGAAATCGAAATATATCTGGAATGTATAAGACAAAGCACCAAGCCATGCCATACTGATATCAAGGTTGTGGGCACCTATTTGCTGAATGCTGAAGAACAGGGTACTTATCTGATTGGCAAGAAGCACCTTAAGTCCCAGTCCCAGAGTAAAGGTTTTAAGACCTGATTCAACATTTGCCAGAGTAAAGACAGGCTTTATGATTTCTTCGCTTATGTCATCAAATCTGACAATAGGTCCTGCCACAAGCTGTGGGAACATGCTGACATAAACACTGAAATCAGTAAAGCTTTTTGCTCTCTGAATCTTGCCTTTATATAAATCAATCTGATAGGAAATAATCTGGAAAGTATAAAAACTTATTCCAAGCGGCAACGCCAGACCAAGAATCGGAATTCTTTCAAAGCCGATAAGTTTATCCACTTCTCCTGCAAAGAAATCATAATACTTAAAGAAGAATAATAAACTTACATTCCACAAAATGGCCAGTATGAAGAAAAACCTTTTTACATTTTTGGCAGGCTTTCCCATTAGCAGCGACAGCCAGTAGTTAATTATAAGCGATGTTACAAATATAACCACATAGACAGGCTCTCCTGCCGCATAGAATAATATACTTCCAAGAAGAAGAATATATTTTTTATGTTCTGTTGTTACTAAAGAATAACATATCAATAAAACCGGTAAGAAAATACCGATAAATTTCAAACTCGAAAATACCACTTAATCTACATCTCCCGCTCTACCTGTTCTACGTAGCGGACTGTCTCCATCGCATCCTTGCAATACATATCGGCGCCTATTTGAGCCGCATATTCCTCATTAAGCACAGCGCCACCTACACAAACTTTGGCCCATGGTGCTTTTTCCCTAAGCTGTTTAATTGTCTCTTCCATGGCCGGTACAGTTGTGGTCATGAGAGCACTTAAACCTACTATAGGTGCATGAATTTCAACAACCTTGTCTACAATTACTTCCGGAGGCACATCTTTGCCCAGATCCGTTACAGCGTAACCGTAATTCTCCAATATCAGTTTCACAATATTCTTTCCAATATCGTGTATATCCCCATGTACTGTTGCTATAACAAAGGCACATCTTGAAGGACCTGCATCCTCCTGCCCTGCCATAGCATTTTTAATTTCTTCAAAAGAAGCCTTTGCTGCCTCTGCTGCCATAAGAAGCTGTGGCAGATAAACTGTCTTTTTCTCGAAACCTTCACCCACAATATTAAGGGCAGGAATAACCTCATCCTTAACTATATCAAGAGCATTCTTTGACACAAGCTGCTCTTTGGTAATAAGTCCTGCCTTATCCTTAAGTCCTCTTACAATGGCATTCTGAAGTTCAGATATATCTGTCGCTCCTGCGCCTGCGTCGCCTGCTGCCCCTGCACCTGCATTGGCACCCGCCTTGGAAGCGGCCACTGTCTCAACCTTAGGAAGATTTGAGGCATAATTAATATAATCCACGCAGTTATCATCAATACCATGAAGGGCTCTGTATGCAAAATATACATTCATCATTTCCCTTGCATAAGGATTCATGATGGCTGCTGATAAACCTTCCTGTAAGCAAAGTGCAAAGAAGGTACTTGTTACTATATTTCTTTCAGGAAGACCGAAGGATACATTGGATATACCAAGGGATGTATGAGCATGAAGCTCATTTGTAATACCCTTTACTGCTTCCATTGTGGCAATACCTGCATTGGTATCTGCAGAAATTGTCATGGCAAGTGGGTCAAAAATCAGATCCTTCTTTGCAATTCCATACTCTGCTGCTTTTTTAATTATCTTCTTGGCTATGGCAACTCTGTCCGCACTGTTTGTCGGAATACCGCCTTCATCTAATGTAAGCGCTACAACAAAACCGCCATACTTGGCAACCAGAGGGAAGACTGCATCCATAACTTCTTCCTTGCCATTAACGGAATTAACCATAGCCTTACCGTTATAACAGCGAAGTGCTGCTTCCATTGCCACCACATCAGTTGTATCAATCTGAAGAGGAAGGTCTGTTACTGCCTGAAGCTCGAGGACGCTGGTCTTCAGCATCTCGACTTCATCAATATCAGGAAGACCTACGTTAACATCAAGAAGCTGTACTCCTGCATCCTGCTGTTTTAAGCCCTCTCCCAAAATATAATCTATGTCATGTTCTCTTAATGCCTGCTGGAATCTCTTCTTACCGGTTGGATTAATTCTCTCACCAATCAGAATCGGAGATGGTCCGAATTCAACTGCATGTGTATAAGAAGAAACCAAAGACAGATTCTTGTCTGTTACAGGCACAGGAGTTATATCCTTAGCCTTCTCTACAACTGCCTTGATAAAATCAGGTGTGGTACCACAGCATCCACCTGTAATTCTAACGCCCTTTTCAAGAAGCTTAGCCACTGACTGACTAAATTCTTCAGGGAAAACATCATATACAGTTTTGCCATTTTCTGAACGTGGAAGACCTGCATTAGGTTTAAGAAGTACCGGAACGGAAGCATATTTAAGATAATCTTCCATTACCCCTACTAACTGATCCGGTCCTAAAGAACAGTTGGCGCCAATGGCATCTGCATGCATACCTTCAAGCATGGCAACCATAGCCTTAGGGTCTGCGCCTGTCATAAGCTTACCGTCTGAACCATAAGCATTACTTACAAATACCGGAAGATCTGAATTCTCCTTGGCTGCCAATAATGCCGCCTTGGTATCATAAGAATCATTCATGGTTTCAATGAATATAAGATCAGCTCCTGCCTCAGTACCAATCTTTGCACTTAGAGCATAAGCCTTAACTGCATCATCAAATTCATAATCGCCATAAGGTTTAAGAAGTTTGCCAAGAGGCCCAATATCCATGGCCACAAACTTCTCCTGTGAACCTGTGCTTAAGTTTGCAGCTTCCCTTGCATTCTTAATGGCCGCAAAAATAATCTCCCTAAGTTCCTCTTCTTCAAACTTAAGGATATTTGCGCCAAAGGTATTTGATAATACCACATTGGAACCTGCATCATAATATGATTTCTGAATCCTGATTATTTCCTCAGGACGCTCTATATTCCATCTCTCCGGATATTCTCCCGGCTTAAGACCTGCTTCCTGAAGTAATGTTCCCATTCCTCCATCAAGAAACAGAAAATTGTCTTTCATATAATCTGTTATATTCATAACTACAATACTATACCCCTTTTCAATATAATTCAAGGCAACTACAATGATTAAAATATCTTGAAATAAGAATGGATAAAAAAGAAGCCATTTCCTGTTCGCTGCTACCGTAACTTTCTACCTTCACCCTCATTGACTGACATCAGCGTAAATTACCATTAATTGAATACAATCTTGATGGAATTTTTTCTTGTTCCAATTTAATTAGTAATTCCTCAATATTCATAATCAATTACCTCCTATTTTGCCCCTCATAATCGCACTATTGTATTACTGCCCAGCTGCCGCTCTTATTTGATCCAATACGCTCTATCAAACCTTTTTTCTTCAAACTAACCAAAGTACGTTCTATAGTTCTCTTTGTAACTCCTACTTCTATAGCTATCTCTTCAGCCGTCATTTCCGGATTACTTATCAATAACCCCAGTACAGCTTTTTCCGTTTTATTTATACCGACATTTGTACCGACATTTATACCGACATTTTTCCTGCTCATCTCCAATACATTTTTATCATATGGAATCCTGCACTTAATATAATTGTCTGTAATTTCAAAAACTTCTTTGCCGTATTTCTTTATAATTGTCGGAACCCCATGCCCAGTATGTTCTGTAAGTCCCATATTTAAAAAGACTCTCATTAGCGTAGAATTTCGTGGATGGCTTATTCCTTCGTAAAAGTCCTCTGTTGACATTCCACTAGGTAATCCTCCATGAGATAATATTTCCATCCGATCAGTAAATAAAGAAATCTGAGGTTCTGTCACAGTCCAGTCATTATGAACTAATGCGTTTAACACAGCCTCATTTACAGCATCAAAATCAAAAAGATACCTGTCTTTTCTGGGTCTTACCGTCGTATCTGATACACAGATATTCTCAGCGGATAGCCTTGCCTTAATCTTTTCATAAACCGACAATATACAACCGAACCCGTAATCATTTCTTTCCGATATTGCCGACTTATCTGTGCCATTAAACTTGACAAATGAAAAAGGTATATTGTTCTTATCCGCAAGCAATTCAGCTAAAAGATTATAGTCACCTTCTTTGTTTCGCAGGTTGAAGTTAGCTTCAAAGGATGAATCATCAACATGGAAACCCTTCTCGGCATAATAAATCTTTAATTCTCTAAATGTAAGGTCTGCCCGTGACGCACGTTTTTTGAGCATATATTCCTCATCATAAAAGTTTTTTTCATAACGAATACGAATTTGCTCCGGTGTCATTTCTTTGCAGGTTGTTCCAATCCTGATCACACATCCGCTTGAAGAAAAACCATACTTCTTCTGGCAGTATATATTTCTTGTTCCTTTTGAAATATACAAAGCGATGATTGTCTTTCCTGCATCAAACTTCAGTTCCGTGCGTATTTCTTCTTGTGGATTTGGTTCAATCTGCATTGTAATCACGTCAGATATCTTTTTTAAAGTTTCATCAATTTTGTCAACGCCGACAACATTTCCGTTATCATCAACTCCGACAAATATTTGACCGCCATTCGCATTCAAAAAAGCTACTATCTCTTTGCAAATGGTATCCGTATATTTTGCCTTTAATTCAACTTTTTCTGATTCAATATATTGGCTCATAATAATGTCCTTTCCAAAATCACAAAACCCGTAATCCTATTATAATATTATTCCGACATTCTTTCAACATATACCGACATTTTCTACCGACATTCTATGCCGTTCTCATTCTTTTTGCTACTTTATTTACTACTTTATTTGCCACTTTATTTGCTACTCAGCCATAGAAAAAGCACCCCACGCAGAGTGCTCTCATCATTTATCGGGTAGTTCACCTTAAAAGGTGTAAATCAGATACTTCCTTGCCAAGAAATGGCTTGTTTCCGCCATTTCTTTAAGTTGGAAATTGTGTCTACAGTATCATTAATTGTATTATTACTACCATTATCTACAGAATTATTTACGTCATCAGGATTTGAGTTACTATTCTCATATTTATGGACACTAAGAATATTGCCACCTGAATCGTAGGTATATTCAATATAGTCCCCATTTTCATATATAACTTAAACAAGTCTGTCATATGAATCGTATTCATACGAACACGCCAAGCATATATTCCTAGGAATTATCGTTAAAGGTAAACATATTAAAAATAAAAGTAATAATTTCTTCATGAACTCCCCATTGCTCATAATCAACTAAAAATTATTAGATCTAAAATCTCTTTTTTCGAGACCTATGATAGCAGTCACTGACTTAGACGGCGACATTAAATAAGACTCGCTTAACAGTATACCCATTCTTCTTCCCGCGTCTAATGTTGCCAGAAAATCTTTCTGCACATTTATAGGCACGTCTCCGAATCCCGGTGAAAATCTGGCGTGATCTTTATAACCCATTTTTGCGGCAGCCTCATGAACCTCTTTATTGAAAGTATCCGTCAGGCTTTCCACTCTTTCTGCTCCAAGGCCCTGCATAAACATCCCAAGGGCAGGATTGGTTCTTTCATAACGCCTTATCAATTTATCTATTCCGGCTCCAATTGTGGAAGCCATTAATATAACTATCCCGCAGTTTTCAAGATTACTTTTTAAGGACTCGGAATGCTGCTTAAAAGGAAGTACCGGAAAGCCATCTTCATCCCATTTAAGCCTTCCCATCACAAATCCCACCTTAAACTGAAGTTCTTTATCAATGAGCTTAAGTGCCTCTTCCACCAAAGCCTTCTCCGGGAAATCCTCTCCATTTGCATAGGCTCTTGCCGCATCACCTGCTGCCTTAATGGGAAGTCCTGAATATCTCATCATCTCCTTAATATTAACGGGAGGGGCCTCATACTCTTTATATACCGGAAGCAGGTAACCGCTATCTAATTGTTCAACTTCTGTAATAATATCTATCATTATGATTCTTATTCCATACCCGGAAATACATCTGTATCTTCCTTTGTTTTATAATACTCTTCCATTTTAGGACGGGCAGCCACGTAAAATTTCTCCAGTCTCTTGTCAAAATGAGAACCCATGCTCTCCATCATTATTCTGTCCGCTTCGTCAAATTCCATTTTTTCTTTGTACCAGCGCTTGCTGACTAAGGCATCATACACATCCGCAATTGCCATGATTCTGGCTTCGAGAGGAATCTCATCCCCTTTAAGATGTTCAGGGTATCCTGAACCGTCCATCTTCTCATGATGATAATGAGCTACGTTAATGGCAATTTTCTTGAACTGTGGGTCATCCTTTTCATCCAGAATTCTTTCAAGCACTCTGGCACCCTCCGCAGAATGCTTCTTCATCTCCTCATATTCCTCCTGGGTGAATTTGCCTATCTTTTGCAATATAAGGTCGCTGACGGAGATTTTACCAATGTCATGAAGAGATGCGGCTTTAATAATGTCGGCAGCAAAACTTTCCGTAATATTGTTAGCTGCAACAAATTCCCCATCCTTCATAATCTCCGACATAAGCAGTTCCACCATATCGGAGGTTCGCACAATATGACCACCGGTGGAATTGTCTCTGCTTTCAACAAGTGTCGCCATGCTTCTTATGAAATCATTATGCATTCGTACAATGTTTTCGGTCTTGGTTTTAACTTCTTTTTCAAGGTCCGAATTGTAGTTTGCAATAAGTTTGATATATTTCTGATTCTGAGTATCATCTGAAATGGTAATCTGATATCCTCTTTTTCTTCCATCATGAAGAAGATAATGAATCTCCACCAGATATATGTTGTCACCCTTGGTATAATAGAATTTATTCTGATTCTCATCCTCCATAAATTTCTTAAGCCATGGAGAGAAAGTATCATAGATTTCTTTATCCTGCGATAATGGCTTATCAATGGCGAGGTTGCTTAAATTCTCAAAAACCTTATGAGCTGTCGGTGTTGCTCCAAGGTAATCCAGCTGTTTATCCAGGGATATGAAGCCCATAAGCCCTGCTTCTGTCAGAGAATCCACAGCCACATCCGTTACGTCATAAAGACATAAATAGTGAGCAATGAAAAGATACATTATCTGGGCAAAAATATATGCCACAGGAGTTAATTCCACCATTTCAAAGGCAAGTTTGCTTCCAAAGAATGTCAGGAAAGCCACTATTTCCGGAATAAATAATAGCCAGATGATTCGCTTAGGCACTTCTTTCTTTTTAATGAAAGCATAAATTATTCCGATGAATGCCATTGAAAAATAGAGGACAACAATTAAATACATTACGGTATGAAGAGGACCGTAATCCCTCACCTGGTGCATCACGCCATTTTCAAAGGTAACGGTAATGTCATTGTAGAATAAATGACCGTGACCAATAGTCAGAGCACCCATGTAGGTTATCATGGCAAAGACGATTAATACTCTTTCAAATGTTTTGGATATATTTATATGACAAAGATTAAAAATATGCAGCGTAACAAATAAAAGCAGGAAGCATCCGCCAAGATAGGCGATTTTAATACCCGCGATTACTCCGTCCACGGTTTCGGAGGACACTGACATATAATAACCTAAATTTACAACGGGAACAAAAGCAAAAATCAGCGAAAAGATTACATGAAAATGCTTATGCCACATGAAAGCATAAACGCATGTAAGCGCCGCTGATATTAAAAATGCTATTAAATAATAATTCTCTATTATCTGTTGCATCTACTCTCCGTCATCTCGTTTCTCATCAGAATCATTAATTATAAGTGGAGCTGCATCCGCATTATCTTCTTCCTCTTCTTTTGAGACTTTCCTGTACTTAATAAAGGAAGGCAGCTGGAATAAAAGCAGCATGAATACCGGATGCTGCCAGGTAAATGATAATGCTGTACCTCTCATGCCACTTGGAACTGTGGCAAGACCCAGAATAATATAAACTACTGAAGATATAATTATAGTCCACAAACTGAAGGCCAGATCTTTATCTGTAATCTCGGTACTCTTGATTAAATGAAATATCATTAATACAAGGGTCATCAGTAATATAATGCCGCTGCCTGCCATGAGATATCCAAACTCTGTGAAAGCATTTTGAGCGCCTTTCACCATTACCTCTCCCATGTCCAGCAAGCCTCCGAATTCTGTTCCATCAACTATAAGTGAATTCCCGCCTGCAGCCACATTCTCATTATATATTTTAACAACTTCCCACAAATATCCTATGCTTGGTCTGAAATTAAAAACCATAACCGCAATGATAAGTATTTTTCTAACAAGTCTGTTATTCATAAATCATCCCCCAAAGGCTCACAAATGCCTTTTTTGACCTTATTTATAATATCATAGTACAGTGTGATAATTCAAGGTTTCCACCACGAGCACAAGGAAAAAATGCTCTCCCAAAAGCGATCCTGTGCTGCTTGCAGCAATGAGCTTTTGGGAGAGTAGTTTTTGACGCCGTGCTAGGTCAGATTCTCATAACCCCAGGGATTAATTCTCTCATATGTATACGACGCTGCAAGCACATCCTCATCACGGAACTTGCGCCCTATTATCTGAAGGCCTACAGGAAGTCCCTCTTTTGTGAAACCTGCAGGAATTGATGCTGCCGGATTACCAGTGAAATTCGAGAAAAATGTTTCGCAAAAACCAATGAGCGGCTCAACCTTAACTCCATTAACTTCCTCAGGTCCCTTCGTATCGCCATTAGCCGCATTAAGCACAGGTGGGCAGATTGTAACAGGCGAGAGGATTAAATCATAATTATCAAATACATCCTCAAAGGCATCGAGTATCTCAGTACGCAGGTCATTAAAATATCTGTAATCCATAATGCCTGATTTATAAGCCTGCTCATTCCAGTATATAAATTCTTCCGGAAGTTCATCCCTGTGATCTCTAATTAAATCAAGACCTGTCTTCTTCCAGTTTTCCATATCTATTGCTGTATCAATGCTGATACTCTTGCACCAGAGCTCTGCATATTCATTAAAGCCGTGATTAAATCTAAAAGGTACTCTTTCAACCTTTGCACCGGCCTCAGTAAATAAGTAAGCCGCCTTCTCTACGATTTCCTCTACTTCCTTTTCTACCGGAAAAATCCCATAATCAGGTGTATATGCTATCTTCCAGTCTTTGATGTCTTTCTTCATAAGCTCAGTAAACTTTCTAAAACCATGATTAAGACTTAACGGATCTCTGGAATCGTAATAACACATATATTCCATTATTGTTGCACTGTCAGTGACATTTCTCGTAAGTACACCGTTAGTGCAGTATGGATGTGTGGCAGTCCAGCCATCAGGCCTGCATACTGAAGGCACTGAACCAACGGATGCTTTGAATCCAAAGAGATTACACCAGGAAGCAGGAATACGTATGGAGCCGCCTCCGTCTCCACCTTCTCCCATGGTAATAAGACCATCTGCAACAGCCGCTGCCGTTCCGCCTGATGACCCGCCGGAATTATATTTTGTATTAAACGGATTTCTCGTAGGACCATAAAGCTTATTGTCGCATGTTCCCCTGAAACCGAAGGCCGGGGCATTGGTTTTGCCAACGGCTATTGCTCCTGCCTTTCGCGCCGAAGCGTAGAATACACTGTCACATGCATCTTCCATAATTAAGGATTTAACGCCACCGTGCGAATTGGTCCATCCTTTTTTGGATGGAAGAAAATCCTTTAATCCAATGGGCACACCCGCAAGTGGCCCCACCTCTTCATGACGGGCAAGTCGGTCCTCAAGAGCCTTCGCCTCTTTTATAGCATCATCATATTTGGTATAAACAAAGGCGTTGAGACCCGGATTACGTTTTTCAATGCGGTTAAAGAAATAATCAATAACCTCAGTAGGGGCGACATCGCCCCTTTTAGCCATACTTCCAAGTTCAACGCCTGATAATTTTTCAAGTTCCATTTATCTTAAGCTGCTTTCTGAATAAATCTAAGATACTCTTTACCGATTCCCTTGTTCTCCCACTCCTTGGATACTTTGTAACCAACCGGCGAGAATGCTGCCTCAAGTGCAAGTTCTATAATCATTGATGTGATGGAGCAGATAATTACCTGTGTCCAGTTCCATCCGAAGAATACATGTGATACCAGCGCTGAGAATACAAAGTTGTCAACGAACTGTCCTGCTGCAGTAGATACAAAACTTCTGATGGCAAAGCCTCTGTATCCGCCCTTGTCTGCAATCTTTCCCATCGAAACATTTACTGTTGAATTCACAATGGCTGATAATGCCATGGCGATTGATGAACCAAGTACCACATACCATGCGCCGCCGAAGGTTGCATTAAGTCCTTCATTAACATATTCAGCAGTAACTGCATCCGGAGCCATAAAATAAGCTGCCCAGTGACCCGGTGTCATGGATAATAATTTAAAAATCACCACCGTCACGATATTTACAAACATTACTAAAATTGAAATCTTGGTAGCTGCTTTGGCGCCGAACCTCTTACATATACAGTCCATGCATAAGAATGAGATCCATGATAAAGCAAGACCTGAGTTAATGCACAAATACTGTGATGAGAATAATTCCTTGTTTGCCAGTAAGTTCATGCATACAACTGATAAGATAAAAATTGAGATAACCATGGAAGGCACGCTTCTTAACAGAAGTTTATAATCCTCCCATTCTTTCTTAAGAAATTTCATTTGTTCTCCTTTGGTTTTAATATTTTACAAGCAGGATATCGGACCCGAACTGCTTGGCCACCTAAGCCTATCAAAGGTGCGCACGTTCAATTATAACTTAATTTATGAAAAAAGCAAGAGAAAACCCACAGTTTTGTTGCCAAACTGTGGGTTTTTCGAAATGGTTACCAAAAACACTATAAAAGTTTCAAAATCTCGTCTCTTACATTATCCATTCTGGAATCGGAAATACCGAAATCCATTTCCTTATATGTCCAGGCAGCTCTGCCAATATTATATTTATCATATACTGAGCAGATTAATTTATACCACTTAAGGGCATCTTCAGGAGTTGCTCTGTCGATTACTCCGTACTCGCCGCAGTAAAGAGCCACATCTCTGTCATTGGCTACATCTACTGCTTCCTTAACCAGATTCTCAAAATATCTTACATTCATCTTCTGATTAACATCCATACCCTTTAAGATGTCTCCATCACAGTAGAAATCCAGGTTCTGTACGGAATATCTGTTGTAATCACCATAAGTTGATTCGAAAGGCATTCTGAAAGATGTATCCATTCCATCAGCCCAGTGAGCACCCTGGTGAGTAAAGATAAGAGGCTCATAGCAGTGGAAGTTGTAGATAATCTTCTTATCCTCAAATCTAGGAAGATCCTTTAAGGCTTCAATGGCATTATTGTGATAGCCACCAAGCAGAATCTTAACATCCGGAGCATTCTTTCTGATTACTTCGATACATTTTGTTGCAATGTCATACCACTTTTCAGCATACTCCTTATCAGTTACCTCATTAAGCATCTCAAAGACAACTCTGTCTGAATACTTGCCAAATCTTGAAGAAAACTGATTCCATAATCTGTAGAATCTTTCCTGAAAATCTTCATTATCAAAGAAGCCGCTTTCTCCATAGCCTTTATCGAAGCTGAAACCATAAGTCTTATGAAGATCCAAAACCATGTTGAGACCATACTTACCACTCCAGTCTATAGCCTTCTGGATATAACCAAAGCCTTCTTCTTTATAATTACCGTCTTCATCTTCTACAAGATTGTAATCCACTGGAACTCTCACATGATCAAGTCCCCAGCTTTTAATTACTTCAAAATCTTTCTCTACTATGAAATTATCATATCTTTCTTTAGTATGATCACACTGTGAAAGCCATCCCCCTAAATTAACACCATGCATATAGCCTTCTAAAAGTCTCATAGTATCCTCCTAAATTCTTTAAACCAAAGCTTACTCTACCTTTTCGAGTCTTACATTTGTAATATGAATTGTTGCCATTGAATCAGCATTACCCATGTTGAATTCAACTCTGCCGAAGTCATCATCACCTGATAACATATCAAACTCATATTCATAAGTCTTCTTCTCTGTTGATAAGCTTACTCTTGTATCATTTAAGTATCTGATCCAGTTATTATTAGGTGCTGTAACTGCAACCTTCATTGATCTTTCTTCATCTGCATATGCATCGAATGTAAGCTTATATGAAGCGCCTTCATACATTGGCATCTCAGCCTGTACTAACTGAACTGAGTAGTCCTCTGTACCTTCTGCAGTTGTTGTAATAATAATCTCTCCATCTTCAATCTTGGCTTCACCTTCGCCATCATTGAATAATAAGAATCTCCATTCTTCTTCATCCAAAAGATCCTCAGCTTCTGCAAAATCGCCGTTGTGAACAAAGTTGCCTGTCTCATCTGCTTCTCTCATGTTGAAGACTTTCTCAGGCTTTGTTACGTTCTCATCATAGCTTTCTTTCTGGAAGAAACGAACATAATCAACATACATGTTTGCTCTGTCATCAAAAACTGTTGTCTCATCAGGATCACCCGGCCAGTCACCACCAACAGCAACATTTAAGATAACATGGAATGGCTGATTAAATGGTGCAGGATATGGCTTCTCTTCTTCGCCGTCAACTGCTGTGAACCAGTCATTTGTTTCATAATACTGCTCACCATCTACAAACCACTTAATAAGACCCGGTTCCCATTCAATTGCATATGTATGATACTCTGAAGCAAAATCTCCGCTTTGAAGAGTATATGTACCCTGGTTCTGGTTATGTGGTTCACCGTAGTGAATTGTTCCGTAATTGATATTTGTCTGATTGCCAAGAACTTCGGCGATATCGATTTCACCGCACTTAGGCCACTGGCCATAGAACTGTTCATCCTGAGGCATCATCCAGAATGCAGGTAAGAAACCTTTGCCTTCAGGGAACTTAATGCTGGCTTCAATATATCCGTACTTAATATCATGCTTGTTCTGTGTATTAACACGGCCTGAAGCATATGATACTGTTCCGTCTTCATTTTCTGTCTTAACAGGATGGATTACAAGTTTGCCATCTTCTACATAAGCATATTCATCTGATGGAATATACTCCTGTAATTCATGGTTAACCCAGCCTACTTCATGAGTCTCACGATTCCAGTCTTCCTCATTAAGCTCAGTACCGTCAAACTCATCATGCCAAACTAAGGAATATCCTTCAGGAGCTTCGAAGTCTACAACCTCTTCAACTACCTCGGCATCCACGTTTTCTACTGTTTCTTCGGTTGCAGGTTTATTACATCCAACAACACCTGCTACCATGACTAAACCCATAAATAATGCTAAAGCTTGTCTTTTTTTCATTTGGTAACCTCCTCTTAAAGTTAAATGCCTTATGGTAGTACCATAATAAATTCAGGAGGTTTAAACTTATATCATTTTTTTTACCTTTTTACCGTTTTGATTACCTATTATTTAATTTGATTTAAAAAGATTATTTCGCTTATATTCCATAGGCGTAAAACCTGTTTCCTTTTTAAAAATCTCCGCGAAATAACTCTGAGACGGAAACGCCAGTATCTGCGCAATCTGCGAAACCTGAAACTCAGAATAGGCCAGCATGTTCTTGGCTGTTTCCACCTTCTGTCTTCTTATATATGTGCTAACCGGTATTCCCATTTCCTTTTTAAATAATCTTGAAAAATACGCCGGATTAAGTTTTACATAGTCCGCTAATTCCTCCAAAGTTATCTGTGTATGAAGATGGTCATATATATAATCAACTGCTCTTGCCACCGGCATGGAGGTAATCATTTTCTTACGAAGGGCGCGCATCTTTTTGGCATAATCCACACACATGGTTTTATGAAGGTCCGTAATATCTGATGCTTTCTTGGATTCATCTGCCTTTCTTATATAGAAATCACTAAGTGAATAAGAATCCGATAATTCCATTCCGCCTTCTATGCACTGCCTTGCTATCATTGCTACGGTTATGGCAAAATGATACTTAAGATTCTGCAGGGGATTCGTGGATAATAAGCCCCAGCCTTCCTGCTTTCCTTCGAAATTTTCTTCACAAAGCTGCTTAACCCTTGCCACATCTCCGCTTCTTACAGCCGCATAAAATTCAAACTCCGACTGATACGGAGCCCTTATGAATTCCTTCTCTCTTTGCAGATACTGATGATATATTTGTTCTTTTTCTATCTTCATATAACACCTCTTAAAATAATAATAACATTGCTTTATTCCATCATCAACAAGAGATTCCCTTGACCGCCCGTCATCACTTGAATTATTATTGACATATGTTTACATTATTTGATTTAGATGACACATTATATGATTTAACTGCCACTTTCAGGCGTTCCCATCACATTATGATGGAAAGACTGGGAATTAAGCTGCCTGAAAACCTGGATGAATTCGCGCTTTTTACCACAGTAAGAAAGCACAGTAATACATCCCTTCAGATGACCATTACGGGAGAACTTGATCCAAAGGATGAATTTGCCTATCGTTTTTCAAGGGCTTATGAAGAATTTGGTATTGATTTATCGAGACCTCAGTTGGATGAATTCGAGATAGTTTACAGGCAGGAGCAGAATAATATTGAACTTTTTCCGGGTTGTATGGACATGCTTAATGCATGGAGTAATAAATCAGAGAAAATCGGAATCCTTACAAATGGCATTCCTGAAACCCAGAAAAAGAAGTACAGAAATCTTGGATTAACATCCATAATAGATGAAGAAAATGTTTTTGTGTCAGGAGATTTAGGATATAGAAAACCTGATGTAAATGCATTTTTGGAAGCAGCCAGAAGAATCAGTCATAGTTCACTGGTTAATCCGGCAGATTTTGTCATGGTAGGAGATACCTATGACGCCGATATGAAAGGCTCCATGGAAGCAGGCTTCACCACCATATGGTTTAATCACAGAGGAAATATAATTCCTGATGGCGGGGAAAAGCCTACATATATTGTAACTTCAATGGATGAACTTATTAACCTGGCCAAGAGCATATAATAAATAATCCCCGTAGCACCGGCTGCGGGGATTTTACTTAAGCAATTATATTTAATTAGTCTTTCCAGATTACCTGATTTCTTCCAGTTTCCTTGGCTGTATATAATCTGCCATCGGCAACGCTGATATTGTCTTCAATTGAAGATGCGCTGTCAAACTGATTGCAGCCGAAACTCATTGTCAAATCAATTACAACTTCATGTGTCTTACAAGGAGTGCCCTGAAGTTTTACTCTCACTTCTTCAGCAAGCTTAGCCGCATCTTCCACTGTGGCATCAGGAAGCATCATGATGAATTCCTCACCGCCCCATCTGTATACACCGCCATTCTCAGGCGCAAATGATTCAATTAATGCAGCCACATGTACCAATACATCATCACCTGCGTTGTGGCCATATGTATCATTTACTCTCTTGAATTTATCAATATCGGAGATAAACATACTAAGTGGTCTGCCTTCTTTAAGGACATTGGCATATCTCTTTGAGAAATCATGATAGAAGCCCATTCTGTTTTTAAGTTTTGTGAGTTTATCATGATGTGACTCTTCAAGGAAAGTCTCACTCTCTAATGCAAGTGCAAGAATAAGCGCTGCATTGGAAAGTCTTCTTACATCATCAGTTTCTGAGAACTGCTTATCATCATTCTTATTGATAATCTGGAATGCACCGATATACTCTCCATAAATATTGGCAACAGGCATAACAAGAATTGACTTGGTAACATAGCCCGTCTGCTTATCTACATTGGAATTAAAATCAGGATCATTATATGGGTCATTGGTAATAATAACCCTGCCTTCCTTAAGTGCCTTACCTACAAGACCTGTATTATCCGGAATAACAATTGACTCAACACCAACTGCTGACTTGGTCCAGAGCTGATGTTTTCTCTTATCCCATTTCCAGAAAGAAGCTCTGTCTGCATCAACTAAGATTCTTCCCATCTCAGTTAAATTAATATAGAGTTCCTCTCTGCTTTTTTCCTTACTAGAACTCATCTCACGATAAAGTTTATCGCTTAAGTTCAGGAATTCTTCCATTCTGGTATTCTCTCCCATGATAACCCCCCATTCATTTTAGATTAATTTAAGTCTATTTTACTATATGCCATACAGCGGTGCAAACTCTAATTTGCTGCCGGCTATTTTGTCCTTTATTGCCTCTTCATCATCAAGATGCATCAGATATACATGCACATTCAGTTTATCAAATAAATCCTGCAGTTTAAGTATCATATGTACCTCTGTGTGCACCGGCGATATATGAAGGCTGCACTCGGTAAAGAAGTAACATCCTTCCGTCAGATACGGAATGAAGTCCTCGATGCGGTTTGTATCTCCCGTATAAACTACTCTCTTACCTTCCACCTCCAGGCAGTATCCAAAACATCTGCCTTCAAGTTCAGGTGAATGGCTGGTTGGAATCACCTCTTTAAGCCACGTAAAATCCCCGTCCCCAGCAAGTACCACCTCATAACCTCTTGGATCGCATCCGTCCATATGAGATATGAAATAATTTAAATCTTCAAGCACTTCCTTAGACGGCGCTACAACCGTAACCGGAAGATGAAGAAGATAAAATGCATAATGAATTAAAAGTGGAATTCCCGATACATGATCGGAATGAGTATGTGTTACGGCAATGATAATTCTCTTTATTTCCTCTCCATTATTTAAAGTAGAAAGGTCATTTTTAATTATCCTTGCAAATGCCGTAATCGAGCAGTCTATCATAATTAGCTCATTATTTTCTACGAAGAATGCAGATGTGTGATTATCGGTAAAACCCGATCCTCTCCCCCAAAACTTTAACATTCCATACCTCCGCTTAGATTTGATTACTCCTCATCAGGAGTGTCCGCAAGACCAAGAACTTCGAAGACATTTACGCCGTTGCTTTTGCCCTTAAGTGGAATCTGTCCGATTTCATTTACCTTTATTCTGCCTTTAAGTCTTTCATATAAAACATCACTTATAAGCACCTGGTCAGCCTTGGCATTGGCCTCAAGTCTTGCAGCCGTATTAACAGTATCACCGATGGCGGTAAAGTCCATTCTGAAATCGCTGCCTATGTTACCAACAACAGCAGGTCCCACATTAACACCAACGCCATATCCGATGCTTCTGCCATATTCTTTTTCTATTCTCTTCTTAAGTTCGTCTCCGCCCTTAACAATATCAAGCGCCGCGCATACTGCCCTGTATTCATAATCATCAAGATCAAATGGTGAATTGAATACTGCCATGGCGCAGTCGCCAACGAATTTATCCAGGGTACCCTTATTCTTAAAAATCGCCTCTGTCGCAATGGTGAGATATTCATTAAGAATATCCACAACCTGCTCAGGCGTTAAGGCTTCAGACATGGTGGTAAATCCTCTGATATCCACAAAGAGAACTGCTATGTCACGATTCTCGCCACCAACCTTAATCTGGAAGTCACCGCTCTTGGATAACTCATTAATGATTTCCTTATCCACATATTTACTGAAAGCATCCATGGCTTTCTTTCTTTTATTTCTTTCAATCACATACTTGGAAACGACGGTATAAATATAGAATACAATCAGCACAAGCGGGAAGTACATTATGCTGTATGCATGACCGGAGTCGTTAAGAAGTTTAAATACAAAAATCTGGAGTCCGATGCTTGCAATAAGTACAAGTACCGCAAAGCCCGGTTTTAATTTTTTAATAATAAGAACAATTGCAAAAGCAAGCAGTCCCATGATAAGACCCATGAGATACGGATTACCGTTAACAGAGAAACGTCCCTGCAAATATGACTGCAGAATATTGGCATGAATCTCAACTCCATACATCTGGTTGCTGCCATCACTTGGAACCAGGAAATTATCCTGCATGCCCGGCGCATAAGCACCTACCAAAACAATGGAATTTGTAAAAGCCTTGCTTGGAATTGTTCCATCAAGTACATCTGCCATGGAGACATATTCATAATCCCCGGCTTTACCTGAATAGTTAATGATGGATCTTCCATAAATATCAGTTGGAATTGTGCCAGGTTTTGTACCTGTTTTAAGACAGTACTGCTGATAAATGGTTTTGGCAAATGTACTGTAACTTAAACCATTATAATGCTCATCAGGAAGGACTCTTCTGACCTTTCCGTCTCTGTCCATTGAAACGTTGCTAAAACCACTAACAGTTGCTTCATTCAAAGCAGGATATGGCTCTTCCACACCAACTACCACATCATATAAATCATTAGTTACTGAATTAATACTCTCTTTGTAAATCAGGTGATTAACAACTACTACGTTGCCATATTCAAAGCACTTGTCTGCAAAAATCTGATCCCACTCATCCACTTCTCCCGTAAATATAATATCGAAGCAGACCAGTGTAGGTTTGAAATCTTCATCAGCGCACAAAGTATCAAGCAAATTTGCATACTGTTCTCTGCTCCAGGTCTGCATCGGACCATATGTGGCAAGGGTTTTCTCATCGATGCCGATGATTTTGATTCTGCTGTCTATACCTCTTGGAATCTGATAGATATTATCTGTAAATATATAATCGATTGAGGCAAGTGGTGCCAAAACAGTTAAAAGAAATACCAGTAAGCCTGCAATGGCTGCCTCATATATAGTTTGCTTTGTCTCTTTTTTCATATACCTACTTTACCTTAATAAATGTAAGTTCCATATCTTCTGCCACATAGAAGTCCATGCCGCCTGTATAAATGGTTGAATCCACATCTGTAGCCCATTCGCCATCTTCAAGTTTATATGTGCTTCCTGCTTCAAGACCTACCTTAACACCTGCAGGAATTACACCACTTTCCATCCAAGGCGCATATACATCTACTGTGAACGTAAATACATTGCCTGCCTCGTCTTCAGCGCTTATCTTATAAACCATATGTCTGTTGTTGGCTTCAAGACTGATATCTGCTGCCCCATCTGTAACAGTAACTTCTTCACCATTTACAGTTACTTTGCTAAGGTGCTCATCAGCCATCTTAAATGAAACTTTTTCTGTATATAACTTACCGCCAAGTGCGATTTCATTACCATCCTGATCTGCTGCCTTGCCATTAACTGCCGGCGCTTTGGAATCAATCATAATGCTGTCCTTAATTGCGATTCCATCTGTCATGGCTCCGTCAGATGTTCTCTTAAGATAGATATATTTAGTCTTCTCACCAGTAATCTGAACCTTGTCTTCATATGTACCATTAAGGGTTAATGAAATGCCATAACCATCAGGGGCATTAAGAAATACATCTGAAACATAATAACCATTATTACCCTTCTTACCGCTTATGCTGTAGGCATTTTCCGGAGCTGCAAGATAAAGGATTGAATAATTAACCTCCTTTGTACCCTGACCGAACTTATCTGTTCCTTCCTGCAAGGCCCTGCATACATATTTACCAGGCTCAGTTGGCTTGGTCTCAGAAAATTTATTCTCTCCAGCCTTGGAATAAAGATACTTAACTGAACCTGTAGAATCTGATTTAAAAGATGGAGCATAAGTAAGACCATAAATCTGATCATCAAGGGTCAGAGCAATATTAGGAGATGGCTTACTTACTGTAGAAGTCGCATTAGAAGAATGTCCGCCTTCATCGGCCGGCTTAACTTCTTCTTTTTTCTCTTCTTCCTTCGGCTCTTCCTCTTTTTCCTCTTCCTTTTCTTCTTCTTTTTCTTCCTCTTCCTCGGTTTCTTCTTTCTTCTCCTCTTCTTTTGTATCATCTTCAGGAGTTACAAATGTAATATCTGCAAGGCCAGGAGCCACTTCTTCATAATTAACCAGACCTGTTAAAGCTCCATCAGTTCTCTTGAATTCGAAAGCTAAATCATCATTAATTACGCCATCGATAAATAATTCTTCTTCAGTTAAAGGCATGGAAGAAACAAACTCTCCATCACTGCCTGCCAGTCTGAAAGTAAAGCCTTCAGGTGCAGTTACAGTAACTTCATCTTCTGCATTTCCATCCTCGTCCACACCGGAGATGGTTAACTGGGTGCCTTCATCAAGAGCGAGGTAAGTAAGAGAAAAATAACACATATCACTGTATACTGGATTAACAGTAACATCACCTTTACCATAAGCTCTTATACCATAGTATCCGAC
>JAEEGJ010004986.1_pt1 | contig 43079 bp, 39 predicted proteins | sample 8958761 | NCBI WGS metagenome assembly JAEEGJ01 (sample SAMN16246546, study PRJNA631951) | gut metagenome | biome: gut microbiome; feature: rumen; material: RS-attached | host: Bos | place: Iran: Karaj | collected 2018-10
GAAGAAGGATCTGCAACATTTTTACCGGCAATATCACATGCCGTTCCGTGTCCGGGTGACGTTCTTACAAAAGGACGTCCCGCGGTAACATTTACTATCTTTTTTGGATTTAAAATTTTTAAAGGTAACATTATTTGATCATGATACATTCCCACTATCAAATCATATTTGTTTTTCAAGAATTTTGACCATGCGACATCTACAGGATAAAGTCCGCAAATATTGTAGCCTTGTTTTTCTAATTTTTTCACAGCCGGAATGATTTTTTCTTTTTCATCATTACCCAAAATTCCGTTATCACCGGCATGCGGGTTCAATGCACATAATAAAATTTGGGGATTTCTTTTTAATATTTTTTTTATAAAATCCGCAGAAAGTTTTGTAGCGGAAATTATATCTTTTTGTGTTAACTGCGATGAAATATCGGATATAGGCAAATGTCTTGTTACCATAACCGAATTTATATCATCACAAATCATCATCATACAATAATTTTTTGTTTTGGTTAATGCTCCCAAAAATTCCGTATGCCCGGAATATTTTAATCCGGCATACTTAAATGATTCTTTTGATACCGGTGCCGTAACCATAGATTTTGTTTTATTTTCCAAACACATTTTTACGGCTTTTTTTATTGCATCGCAAGCTATAAGTCCGGATATTTTTGAAGGGCTGCCCAAAATCGGTTCTTCGCAATAATCGGAAGAGAATACAAATTCTGTTTTATTTGATTTTTTATTCAAATTAAAATATTTTGCAATGATTTTCTTATCACCGACAACAACAGGGCTGCAAACCCTTTGAACTTTCAAAGAATTTACAGCCCTTAAAACTATTTCCGGACCTATTCCTGCCGGATCACCAATCGTTATTGCAACTTTAGGTTTTAACATCTGTTACCAAACTTGGTTTCTTTTTATATTTGCTTTCGCTTTTAAACCGTCTACCCATTTATCGAAAAGTTTTTTACCGTTTTGTCTGTACAAAACTTCCGCCAAATCATTTTTTACATCTTCATATGTAAAAGATTGGCTTGCTCTGCTTTCGGTTACTCTTAAAAAATGATAACCGGAATCACTTTGTATAGGCTCTTTGGTATATTGTCCTACCGTCATACTGAAAGCTTTATCTTCCAATCTTTTATCCAAATCTCCTTTTATAACAAAGCCCATATCTCCTTTTCTTTGTTTGAGTAAAGCATCATCGGAATATTTTTCGGATGTTTCGGCAAAACCTGCTCCGCCGGCTAAAGCCTTCTTTACATTGGCAACTTTAGCTTCCGCGGCTTTTCTTTCTTGAGCAGTTGCATCTTTGTCGCATTTAATATAAATTTGATTCAATCTTACCTGCTCAGATGACATTCTTTTTAAAAGTTTTGCAACGGCATCTACGGTTTCATCTTCTTCTTTGGAAAGGTTTAACTTTTCACCTTTCATTTTAGCTCTTACATTATCGTAAAATTTTTTTATTTCTGCATCCGTAGGTTGTTTTATATTGCCTTTCATTTCTTTTTCAACAAGTTTTTGAACCATCAATTGTTCTTCTATTCTCTTTTCAAATTGAACCAAAGATAAACCTTCTTTCTTTAATTCGGATTGAAAAACATCGTCACTCGGAAATCTTTTCTTTACCTGATTTACGGCTTCATCCAATTCTCTTTGTACGATTTTTATTTTTTGTTTTTTTGCTTCCTGTGTAAGAACCATCTGTTCGATTCTTTGTTCCAAAATCTGATTTTTCAACTCATTTATTTTTGAATCTGTTTGTTCTTCTACAGGAGCCATTGCCTTATATTGTTGAATCATAGGCTCAAGCAACTTATTAAACTCGGAACTCATTAAAGGTTCTCCGTTAACAATTGCAAGGGTTTTATCTACAACTTCTTCTGCAAACCCGATTCCTGCAACAAAACACATCATAAATACCAACGTTAAAATTTTTCTCACTTTATTTTTCCTCCTTCCGATCAAATACTAATTTAAATACTATTTCGAACTTTCTTCATCTGCCGGTTCTTCTTGCTGTTCTTCAACACCTTCTTCGAAATCAGAACCGCCCACCTTATCCAATTTCGAATAATCTACGGAAACTTTTAACTTTTTCTTTGTATCTTCAAACCATTTTTCAAATTTTGTTTTTTCTATAATACTTTTTATTTCAGCTTTTGCAACATCTTCCGGAACCGGTTGTAACATTTCTTCAGATACCTTTGTTATTATATGGAACCCGAACGGAGTTTCAACTACTTCGGATATTTCACCTTTTTTCAAATCAAACACAACAGCTTCAAATTCTTTTACAAGTTCTCCTTTTCTGAAAGGCCCGATTTCTCCTCCTCTTTGTGCGGAAATTTTATCGGTAGATACTTCTTGTGCAACTTTATCAAAAGATTCCCCTTTATTTATTCTTGCAAGAGCTTCCTCTGCTTCTTCTTTCGTCGGAACAAGAATATGCTTTGCAACTACTGCCACAGGATTCGTAAAATCCTGTTTATGTTCTTCATAATATTTGTTAACTTCTTCTTCACTTGCGGATATGGTATTTTCCTGAATATCTTTAATATACATTTCTATCATTAAACCGTCTTCATAATCTTTCAACTGTCTTTTCTGATCTTCTTTAAAACTTTCAATAGAATCTTTATATTCTTCTCTCTTGTTAATTCCGGCCTGTTTTGCCGATTCCAACATAAGTTTTTCTCTGACAAGCAAATCAATAAACTGTTTTTTGCCCGGTTCCGTATTAATATATGCTTGATATGACGGAGGTGCCGACATAACTCTTTCGGAAAATTCTTCTACGGTTATACCTGTATTACCTACCTTTGCAATAAAATTTTCTTCTTTTTTGCATGCACCCAAAATTAACAAACTGCAAAACAACAATGCAACCAATTTACAAACTTTCATTTTTAACAACTCCTCTAAGTTACTTATCTTTTTACTGTGCAAATTTTTACAACAAGTACAAACTTTAGACTATTAACATATCATAATTGTTTCACTTTAAAAATTTACACTTTTAACTTACATAATAAATGTTTTTTTATTATATTAAAAAAAAACTATTTTTTATAGTCTTATATTTTATTAAATTTTATATAAATATACAAAATTAAAAACATTTAGTATAATGTTCTAAGTATTTTATCTCAAGAGGTTATTAAATGAACGGCAATTCGATAAAAACTTTTTTTCTTCTGTTGCTCATGACTGTTTTCTTCTTAATTATCGGTGAACTTATAGGCGGTGTACGAGGAATGCAGATCGCTTTAATTGTTGCGATAGTATCCAATTTCATATCTTACTTTTTTTCGGATTCAATAGTTTTGGCATCATACAAAGCAAAAGAAGTTTCACCGGAACAAGATCCCCGGTTACACAGTATTGTTTCAGAACTTGCATTGTCGGCAAAAATTCCCAAACCAAAAATATATAAAATAAACACAAATATGCCCAACGCTTTTGCTACCGGAAGAAATCCCAGTCATGCCGCAGTTGCCGTTACCGAAGGAATATTAAGATTGTTGGATGACAGAGAACTAAGAGGAGTACTTGCCCACGAACTGTCTCATGTAAAAAACAGAGATATCTTAATCAGTTGCATAGCAGCAACTTTAGCAGGTGCGGTTATGACTCTTGTCAGGTTCGGTTTTTATTTCAGCGGAGGACGAAACAGTAAGAACAATTCAAATTTTATAATAGCGTTATTGTTGATTATATTAGCCCCTATTGCCGCATCGTTAATTCAAATGGCAATTTCAAGATCAAGAGAATATATAGCGGATTCCGACGGTGCAAAAATTTCAAATGATCCTCTGGCTTTGGCTTCGGCTTTAAGAAAATTGGCTTACGGTAATTCAAAAGAGCCGAACAATGTTTCTGCGAATACGGCACACATGTTTATAGTTAATCCTCTTAAAGGAAAAGATTTACAAAATCTTTTTTCCACCCATCCTCCTATTGATGACAGAATAAAAAAACTTGAAGAAATGGCAAATGTTATTAAAGAGGACAAATATAAAACACCAAAGGTAATATATTAATGACAAAACAACAAAAACAATTCTTCCTTGATATAGAGCCTAAACAATTGTATTCCGTTTTAAAACCTTTCGTTAAAGAAAATTACAAAACGGATCAAATCATCCAGTGGGTTTATTCCAAAAAAGTTTTGGATTTCAACGATTTTACAAATATATCAAAAGATATCAGAGGAAATTTGGAATCTTCCTTTATTTTGAGAAGTTTTACCAAGGTTATTAAAGATGAATCAATATTGGACGGAACTGTTCGTTATACATTTAAAACTTACGATAACAAATATATTTATGCCGTATGTCTGCCAAGTGAAAACAAAAAAACCGTTTGCATTTCAACACAGGTAGGATGTCCCGTTTCTTGCAAATTTTGTTTGTCCGGTAAAACAAAATTTACAAGGAACTTATCAAGAGGCGAAATTTTAGAAGAAATATTGCACATAGAAAACGATATAAAGGAAAGAATTTCCGGTGTTTTGTTTATGGGTATGGGCGAACCTATGCTGAACTACAAAAATCTCATTTCCGTAATAAAAACACTTATTTCAAAAAAAGAAATGAATATCGGCAAAAGACACATTACCGTTTCATCAATGGGAATAATTCCGGCAATCAAAAATCTTGCTAATGAAATGTTGGGAGTGAGATTTGCTCTGTCGCTTCATGCAACCGATGATAAACAAAGAACAAAAATCATACCGAACAATTTCGGTACAAATATATCGGACTTACTTAACACATGTAAATATTATTTGAAAAAAACAAATTCACGGGTTACAATAGAATATATTTTATTAAGAGATTTCAATGATACTTCAACCGATGCTCACAGACTTGCAAGACTTATGAAAGTTGCCGGGCTTGTAAATCCGAGTGTGCAAGTAAATCTTATTCCGTATAACGAGACAAACAGCTTTGATTATAAAACGCCGTTACAAGTATCAATATTAAATTTTAAAAAAATATTGAAATTGAACGGTATAACGGTTAACATAAGAGAACCTAAAGGTTTGGATATAGGGGCAGCATGCGGACAATTAGGAAAAAAGAACGGAGTAAATGAAAAATGAAAACAGCAATAGCATTAGGCGGTGGCGGAGCAAGAGCATTGGCACACATAGGTGTTTTGAAAGTAATGGAATCAAATAACATTAAATTTGATTATATTACCGGAACTTCCATGGGGTCCGTTATAGGTGCGCTGTATGCTATGGGAGAAACTCCGGAAAAGATAGAAAAAACATTGAAACAATATTTTTCCGAAATTCTTTTTTCAAAAATGAATTTACAAAAAATGCAAGATGAGAATCAGGTAACATCCGCAAGAAGTTTAATAAGAAAAGCAAGAGAATTTGTAAAATACGGATCACAAGAAGGCGGGAATGCCTTTTTGTCTCATTCTATTTTAGAAGACTTGGTTAATACAATAATCCCCGATGTTGATATTTCCGAAACAATTATTCCTTTCGCTTGTGTAGCAACAGATATTACCAACGGGAAAGAAAAAATTTTCACAAAAGGGCCTTTAAGAAAAATTGTTTTGGCATCGTCATCAATTCCGGGCGTATTCCCTCCGGTACAAATAGATGATGTATGGTACACCGATGGAGCTCATGTAAATGTTACACCCGTAACCGTAGCTAAAATGTTCGGAGCAGACTTTGTTTTGGCAAGTGATGTTAAAAGTAAATTAAAGAAATTGGAAAGTTTGCCTACAAAATCAAAAGACATTATGAACAGATGCAACTTCATTGCAAGCCATTTATTCTATGAAATACTTATAAAACAAGCAGATGTAATAATAGAACCTAACATAAAAAACATATCGTGGTCTGAATTTAACAAATTCAATTTGATGGTAAACGAAGGTAAAAAAGCAGCAGAACTAAAAATTAAAGAAATAAAAAATAAATTAAAACAATATAATGCTCCGACGGCAAAATGTAAAAGATTTATTAAAAAAGTTTTTAACCGCAAAAACAACAATTTAAAAGCCGCACTTTATTAATAACATCACAAAAAAAACAGCGAACGAAAATAAGAAATCCGTTCGCTGTTTTTTAATTAAAACTTTATTATTTCTTTTGTTTTTTTACATCTTGTGCCTTTTTATCTTTATCACTATTATCTTGTTTGTCAGACATATCCCTTTTAAATTTTCCCATCATTTGTTTTCTGTTTTGTTCCATTTTCGTGTATTGTTCAAAACTTAAAACACTTCTTACTTTCAGTTTGCTTTCAATGTTTATTTTTGAAATTTCGGCATTTATTTGTTGAATTTCGGCTGCCAATTTATTTATCTCGTTCATATCAATCGTTTCTTTCATCAATTCTTCATCAACAGCATCCATCTTTTCTCTTATTTGTTGTCTCAATTCTCTTTTTTTCGACATATCGGCTTTCATCATTTCGTTCATTTTTTGTTTCTGCTCTTCGGTAATATTAAGTTCTTTTGCTATTTTATCAAACTCTTGTTTCATTTTTTGTTGATTATGATGTGACGGTTCAAACATGGAATTTTCTTTGTTTTCCTGAGGTTGTGCTGCAAAAACCACACCGCTTACAAATAATGTTAATACCAAACTTAAAAATTTTTTCATATTTTTTCCCCCTTACAAACCAATTATAATTTTCAGTTAAAATGTATCTTTCAATTTATTAAATTACTAATCGTGTCTTAAAGCCTCTATCGGTGACAATTCCGATGCTTTCTTTGCAGGCCACAACCCGAAAACTATACCTACAATTGCAGAAAATCCCACGGATAAAGCTACGGAAAAAGACGACACAAAAGTTGCCCATCCGGCAATTTTAGAAACTATAACCGATATGGCAACACCTAAACTTACACCGAGTATTCCGCCTAAAAGCGACAATACGGATGACTCTATTAAAAATTGTAAAAGAACTGCTATTTTCGTTGCTCCTATAGCTTTTCTTAAACCTATTTCTCTTGTTCTTTCACTTACACTTACAAGCATTATGTTCATAATACCTATACCGCCGACTATCAGTGAAATACCGGCAACGGCTCCAAGCAACATTGTCATCGTTTGTGTTGTCGAAGTAAGCATTTGTATCATGTCCGACATGTTTCTTATTCTAAAAGCATCCGCCTGTTCGGATGTAAGCTTGTTTCGCTCAAGCATTGTTTTCAACAAATAAGTTTCCGTCTCGCTCATTTTACCTTCTTGAACTTCAACGGCAACAGAAGACACATAATTCGTTCCCAGCAATCTTTTCATTGCGGTATTTAACGGAACTATTATCATGTCGTCACCGTCTCTGTAACCTTGTGCGCCTTTTACCGGTAAAATGCCTATGACTCTAAACTGTTTTCTGTTAATTTTAATGTATTTGCCTACAGGGTCTTCATTACCGAAAAGATTTTTTACTACGGTTGTTCCGATTACACACACTTTAGATAAATTTTCATTTTCGGATCTTGTAAAAAATCTTCCGTATTGCGGAACGGCATTTTGTAAATATTGATAAACGGGGGTTGCTCCCGTAATTGAAGTATTTGTATTTTTGTTACCGTACACCACCTGTGCCGAACCGCTTACATTGGGATCTATATTTTTTATCAGTTCCGTATTTTCGGCAAGAGCATCAACATCTTTTAAATATATTCTTCTGGCTACAGAACCGGAAACACCTCCCAACGAAATTCGTCCCGGCATTAAATATAACAAATTAGTACCCATAGATGTTATTTGTTGTTCAAGAGATTTTTGTGCTCCGCTGCCGAGCGCCAACATAGATATGATAGAAGCAACACCTATGATAATACCAAGCATTGTTAAAATTGATCTTGTTTTATTTGAAATAATTGCTCTTAATGCGGAAAAAAAGTTTTCTGCAAATTCCGCTATACTTAAACGAGATGTTTCTTTTTTTATTTTTAAAGGTTTTGTATCTTCTTTCTTTTCTTTTTTCTTTTGAATGGTATCGGAAAGAACTTGTCCGTCCTTAATCATTATTAATCTGTCTGCCCATTTTGCAATGTCGGGTTCGTGTGTAACCAAAATAACGCTTATACCTTTTTTGTTTAAGTCCGTTAATATTTGCATTATTTCGTTGGATTGTTTCGATGATAAATTTCCCGTAGGTTCATCGGCAAAAATTATTTTCGGATCGTTTACCAATGCTCTTGCTATTGCCACTCTTTGTTGTTGCCCGCCGGAAAGTTGTGTGGGTTTATGTTCCGTTCTGTCGCTTAATCCTACTTCCGCAAGTAACTTTTCGGATTTTTCTTTTCTGTCTTTACCGCCGGAATATACCATAGGCAAAGCAACATTGTCTGCAGCAGTCATTTTGTTTAAAAGATTATATTGTTGAAAAACAAAACCTATAATTTTTGATCTTAAAAATGCGGTTTGATTATCGTTGAATTTTAAAACATTTTCACCATATATTTCATATACACCGTCGGTAGGCCTGTCCAACAAACCCAATATATGCATCAGAGTGGACTTACCCGAACCGGAAGGTCCCATAATTGCAACAAACTCGCCCTCTTCAACGGTTAAATTTATACCTCTTAAAATATCAAGTCTGTTATCCCCGATATTATAAACTTTTGTGATATTCTTTATTGATAATAATGGTACATGTTTTTCCATTATAAAAATTTTCTCCGCTCTTACAACAAAAACATTTATGCTTTTTTGTTCTGCCCGTTATTTAAAATATCTTTGCCGGTTTTTCTCTTTCCCGGCCCCATCGATAAGAAACCTTTTGTTTCTTCTTTCGTCATGGAGATATTATATCTTCTTTTTCTAACCAAAATCGTATCACCTTTTGAAAGTCCGGAAGTAACTTCAACATTATCTCCGTCTAAAATTCCGGTCGTTATTATATGTTTTGATTGTTGCATATTATCACCGACCAAAACATAAGTATTCCCTTGTTCGTCTTCGGAAAAGCTGTCCCACGGAATAACCGCGGCATCTTTTTGTTCTTTTACGATAATATCAATATTTGCCGTCATCAAAGATTTAAAAAAGGCGGGAGTTTTTTCAGGTCTTATTTTTACATAATAAGTAATAACATTGCTGACATTTTTCCCTTCTTCCAAAATTTGGAACACTTTACCGTTTATTGAAACATCTTTGTAAGCATCAAGTGTTATTTCGGCTCTTTGTCCGTTTTTAATTTTACCTATATCGGATTCGTCAACACTTGCTAAAACTATCAACTCATCCGCCAAAGCATATAAAATATCGTTTGTTGAAATTGTTTGACCTTCAACAACATTTCTTAAAATTATTTTTCCGTTCATAGGTGAAATTACCGGAGTTGCTTTATAAGTGTTCTCCCAATCTTTTATGTTTTCGTTCGGATTGGATCTTACGGCATCAAGTATTGCTACTCTGTCGGAAGAACTTAAATATGCCAACACTTGTCCTTTTCTTACCGTATCTCCTTCATTAACCAAGAGTTTATCAACTCTTCCGGAAACGGAAGGTTTTATTTCTACTCTGTTCAAAGCCGAAACTTCACCGGTTGTATCAATAATCTCTTTTACATCGGCCGTAGAAACAGTATACGGCACATAATTTATAACCTCAACTCTTTCTTTTTTGTCTCTAAGCTGATAAGTGATTATTATTCCCAACACAAGAAGTATAGTAAAAATTATTGCTGCTTTTTTCATTTTATTTCTCCGTTAGTGTTACCCAAGAGTCTATCTCTTTTGGCTAAAGCTAAATTATAATTATGTAAAGCGGAAAGGTGTGATATTCGGTAATTTACATACTCCTGTTCAATATCCTGCCAAGTTTGAAAATCCATCGTTCCCGCTCTATATTTTATTGTTGCTTCTTTTTGCCTTTGAGTGGCTGCTTCCAAAAACATTTGATATATTTTTATGTTATCTTTTGTTCGTTCTATATCGGCCAAAACTTCCTCCAAACTTGTTTTTGTATTGAGTATGGTTTGCCTGTAATTTTCTTTTGCTTTCTCCAAATTTATGTTTGCGGCTTTTATTGTATTTAATGTGCTTGTCAAACCTCCGGAAAATAAAGGATAATTCAATGACACACCGACACTCCAATTTTTGCTGTCGGCAGGCGGTATTGGATGGGTATCATCCGAAACTCCTACCGATGCCGAAGCCGCAATATTCGGGTAAAGATTCCCTTTGGAAGAATCTACCGAATATTTTGTTATTTCTACCGATGCAGACGAAAGTATAACATCGGGACAATTTGCCACCGCATTATCAACATCTATATCTTCATTATCTTCAACTTCTGAAAGTTTATAATCCACCGTACATATCGGACTTAAATCCGCTCCGAGATTTTGAGCAAGAGATCTTCTTGCAACGGTTAAATCTCTTTTGGCATTCGATACACTTACATAAGCAGACTGTTTTTGCGCTTGAGCTTTTAACATATTTCCTCTGCTTTCTTTTCCTCCCTCATATTGTAATCGAACAATATCGGCAGACTGTTTTCTCATTGTATAAATACTTTCCAAAAGCGTTATATTTTCTTGAGCATAACACATTTGTAAAAAAGATTGTCTTATTGAATAATAAACATCAGCGGAAGTTTTTGTAAGCTGTGCAACCGTTCTGTTTATGGTAGCTTTTTGACTGTGTATTTGGGCGTTTGATTGAAAATTGTATATTGTTTGTGAAGCATTTAAACTTGCACTCCAATTGTTTGAAGCATGTCCGTTACCGCTTCTTGAAAAACCGTACCTGAAATTTACCGACGGATAATATCTGTTTAATATCACATTATAATCGTATTCGGCAATTTGCAAATCCTGTTTTGCCATAACAAGAGTATTGTTCGTTTTGTTTGCCATATTCATACAATCTTGCCAAGTTAAACTTTCGGCATTTGCATAACAAACAAATCCCGCCAAACAAGATATTATTAATGTAAACATTTTCTTTTTCATTAAAAATTACTCCGTAATCTTTATTTATAAGGTGAATAAATAATTATAAATTAGCAGTTTGCAAATTGTGTTCGCCCTTTTAACATCACTCTTATTAGACTATATGAATATAACAAAAAGTTACATTTCATAAATAATATCAATTTTTGTTATTTTTTTACAATTGGTTTTTATCAAAAAACTAATGCCGTTAAAAACAATAAAACGGGGGTATCCCGAACTTAATTCGATCATATCCCCCGTTGTTCGATTTATATTTTAATAAAATTTGTATGCCTATTGTTGCGTTTGTGTTTGAGCAGTTTCTTGCGTTGTTTCTTCTTTTTTTGTTTCTTGTTTTACCGCTTCTTGCGATGCTTCTTCCTTCTTTGCTTCTTGTTTTACGGTTTCCTGTGCTGCCTCCGCTTTATTTGTTTCTTGTTGTACGGTTTCTTGTGTTGTTGTCTCTTCTTTCTTTGTTTCTTCTTTTTTCATTTCTTCTTTCTTGTCGGATTTAAACAACCCCATTAAAGCAGTTGCCGATTGTGTTGTTTCCGTTTTATTTGTTTCTTGTTTCGCGGTTTCTTGTGTTGCTGTTGCCTCTTCTTTCTTTGTTTCTTCTTTTTTCGTTTCTTCTTTCTTGTCTGATTTAAATAAACTCATTAAAGCGTTCGTAACATTTTTATCACTTAAAGCTGTTGATATTGCGGCAGCGACATCATAAGAAATTTTCGGATCGGACATTGTTCCCTTAATTTTCATTCCCGCATAATTGCCGGCGGTTACAGACAAATTCAAAGCTTCGGTTTTTAAATCTGCAGTACCTTTAGCTATTATTTTTGCGGTAGGAATTTTTATTGAAACATCGTTCGTATTTATTACACCATCGGTAAATAAAACATCACAAACTATATTTTGGAAACTTATATCGTTTTTACTGTTGGCTTTTGTTTCTTCGGTTCTATTATTGTTTACAATATTAAATAAAGATAAAAATGTTTTAGCTATCTTATTATCTGTCAGTTTATTTACATTTGTTATTGTTCCCGTACTTATTACCAAAGCAAATGTTCCGTTAGTTTTTTTACAAGTATCTGTTACGGATTTTAATGCAGTTTTTAATGTAGCTTTTTTACTTGTCAAATAAGGAATATTTACTTCACCTATGGATATATCCGTGTAAATATTATAATTAAATGAAGATGATGATGATTTTGAAGCCGATGTTGTTGATGATGAAGATGAAACAGATTGAGTACTTGCAACAATTTTTAATTTATCCATATTAAAATTTAATTTTATATCTTTGTCTATTAACGAGCCGTTTGCATTAAAATTGCCGTCGTTAAATATACCGCTTGCCGATTTTATTACAATATTATTGTTGGATTTTGCCGTTGCCTGTAAGTTAAGATTCGAAATCGTGGCAAAAGGCAAATATTCAAATGCCACATTTGAACAATTTAAGTTACCTGAAAAATTGGTATTGGAAACCTTTGCATCGGAAACAAGTTTTCCTTTCATTTTATATTCCGGGAAATTTTTTGCTATGCTGTCTAACAATAAATTCAAATTTAAAGAGAGATTATAAACAAAATTCTTCTCTTTTTTCCAATCAAGTAAACCGGTTACATTGGCGGAAGAATCCGGCATTTTAATATCAAATTTTGTTATGTCCGCAGATTTTGAACTTAAATTTAAATTTAAAACAGCATTCATATCCAATGTCGGAATTATAAATTTTACCGGGCAATCATAAAAATTTTTAAAAGTATTATTTGAAATATTTTTAGATTGTAAATTTAAAGTAAGAACGGATTTCGGTTGTTTTGTAAGTTCACCGGTTGCGGAAATATCGGAATCGTTATATTTTAATGATAATTGTTTAATATTAAAAATGAGACTGTCTATATCGAGAGTTGAAAAATTGACTTTGTGTAACGGTGTTTTGTTTTCCGCTTTCAAATAAATTTCAGTATTTAAATTCGATATTTTCCCGTAATTAGATTTTGATGAAACTTTTTCCAAACCAAGCTTTCCTTCACAAAAATTTTGATTTGCCGCAAAATCCGTTTTTAATCTTCCGGCTAAATTATATTCCGGAAAAATTTTTGTAAAATTATCCATTAATAAATCAATATTCATTTTTACATCGTATTCAATATCTTCTTTACCCCAATCAACTGTTCCGGAAACATCCGCCTTGGAATCCGGCAGAACCAAACTTAAACTTTCAATATTTGCATTCATTGAAGAAATATTTATTGCCGATTTTGTTTTAAATGTTATTTCGTCTGCTTTAAATTCGGTTTTGCATTTAAAGAAATCTTGGAAAGTTTTATCGTCTATATTTTTTAATATGAGGTTACAATCTATCTTCGGATTATTTATATTTTCCACACTGCCCTGCAAACTTATCGTTGCATTATTGAAAATTGTTTCAAATGTTTTAACATCCAAAAATAATTTGTTCATATCAAAGTTATTTAAGTTTGTTTTAAATTTTGCACTTAACGGCAAAGAAATATCAAGTTTATTTTGTTTAACTGCCAAATCAAAAGAGAGTTTGCAATAAAAAATGTCATCCAAAGAAAAATCGTCTGTTTTTAAATTCAAATTTTTGATACTTGCATCAAGTTTGGATTGTTTATCTATATAACTTATGTTTGCATTTTTAATATCAAAATGTTTTATGTTTACTGCAAAAGGTAATTTTTCATCGGCTTTTTCTTCGGTATTTGTTTGTTCTTGTTGAGAATCTTTATTTTGGAAAGATTGTATTATATCATCAAAATTAAATACTCCCTTTTCGTCTTTTAATATATTTATATCTATCGAATCAAGCAAAATTCTGCTGATTTTTATATTTTTAAATAATAACGGCAACGGAGAAATTTTTACTATAAAATCATCGGCTTTTATAAATGTTCCGTCATTAAGAGTGGATTTTTCCGACATTTTAAAGTTCTTTAAATCTATACCTATAAATTTAATGGAAATGGAATCAAAAGAAACTTCTCTGTTAAGATTGTTTTTTGCATAATCCACAATATATGTTTTTATTTTATCTTCCGGTAAAAACACTTTTACGGCAACAACAGCCGCAATAGATAAAACGACAATTAAGCCTGCCAACGAAACCAACAAAATTTTTAATTTCTTCATAATTTTATCCTTAATTAATAAATTAATAATTGTGTTAATTATAGATTATAAATTGTAAATTGTAAATTGCAGTTTAGTGGGCAATGTGGCCTAAGAATGAAACGATTATTACACCCAACAACAAACATAATCCCGCTTTTTTATTGGAAGCTTTATGAGTTTCCGGGATAAGATCCGCCGCTGACAAATAAATAAATGTTCCGGCGGTAAATGCTAAAAAGCTGCCTATTAAATGTGCTATTTGGTTAGAAAAGAAAAGTCCCACCAATGTTCCTACGGGAGTAAATATTGCCACCGTTAACGAATAACATATTATTTGTTTTATGGACTTATTCGAGTGCATCAAAATTCCGGTAATTGTTACACCGTCCGGTAACTTGTGCAACATTATTGCTATTGTTGTCATAAGTCCTATATAAGCATTTGCTCCAAACCCTATACTTATAACTATACCGTCAAAAAAAGAATGCAAAGATAAACCGAAAGTGGAAAGTGTTCCTAAATGAACATGACAATGATCGTCGTGACAAGGATGAAAAAATATAAAATGTTGAATTACAAACATAAACAGGAAACCGACAAAAGCATAAATTATTGCATTGGGATTATGTTCCACCGATTCCGGCAACAAATGAACAAATGCTATGGATAACATAACACCTGCGGCAAAACCTATTAACAATATGGAATTTTTTCTTGCCCATTCGGAAAATTTCAATACTATAAAAGTTCCAAATAGTGCCGAACTCATTGCCAAAAAAGAAAACAACAATTGTTTCATTAAAAAAATACTCCGTATTTTTTAATTTATAATTTACAATTTATAATTTTTACCGACAATTGTACATTATACATTGTCGTTTAGACTAACGGTAATCTATATATATTTTTTTCGGTAAATTTTATTATATTGCCCATCATTGCAACAGCTTTTTCGGGATATTTTCCTACCGCTGTTTCCGCAGATAACATTACAAAATTGCTACCGTCTATAATTGCATTTGCAACATCGCTTACTTCAGCTCTTGTAGGAACAGGATTTTCCACCATACTTTCAAGCATTTGAGTTGCTGTTATAACAAATTTCTGTCTTGATCTGCATTTTCTTATGATGTATTTTTGAACTACGGGAACTGTCCACAACGGAATAGAGATTCCCATATCACCTCTTGCTACCATTATACCGTCGCAAACTTCAAGAATTGAAGCTACATTATCTATACCTTCTCTGTCTTCAATCTTTGCTACAAGTTGGCATTTAGGATGTTGTTGTGAAACTACTTTTTTCAAATATTTCATATCGGATTTGTTTCTTACAAAAGAATTTGCAATGTAGTCCAATTTATTTTTTATTGCAAATTCAATATGTTTTTTGTCATGTTCTTCTATTTCCGGAAAATGCAATTTTGCGGCAGGTATATTTATACCTTTATGCTCTTTTAAAAGATAATCCATTCCAACAACGGTGGTAACGGAATCTTTACCTGTTGCAATTACCGTAAGTTTCAAGTTACCGTCATCTATAAATATTTCAAGACCTTTTTTTAAATCGGACATAGGACCCGAATAATCTATAGAAAGAGTTTTTGAATTTCCTATAAGTTTTTTGTTGGTTAATACAACCTTTTGATCTTTTTTCAGTTCAACAGGTTTTCCGCCTTCCAACATACCTATTCTTATTCTGTGTCCTTCCAAATCACCTAAAATTTTAATGTTTCTTTTATACTTCTTGTTTACGGATCTTATTAAAGCAATATCTTTTTCGTATTGTTCGAAAGTTCCGTGAGAAAAATTGAGTCTTGCAACGGTCATTCCGTTATCGGAAAGACTCTTTATTATTTTTGCAGACCTTGTGGAAGGTCCCATTGTACAAATAATCCCTGTCTTGTTAGCCATAATAAAAACACCCCTATACTTCTATCCCTCAAAATTTGCTTAGCAAAATTTATAAGTTTACTTTAGGTAAATCTTTTAATGCTTTTTGAACTTCTTCTTCGGAATAATTACAATCCTGAATTTTTCCCGCCAAATATTGTTCGTAAGCCGTTAAATCAAAATGTCCGTGACCTGACAAATTGAACAATATAGTTTTAGATTTTCCTTCTTCTTTTGCTTTTAATGCTTCGTTTATTGCCACTCTTATTGCATGAGAAGATTCCGGTGCAGGAAGAATTCCTTCGCATCTTGCGAAAGTTACAGCTGCTTCAAAAACTTCTCTTTGTTTTACTACTACGGATTCTGCAAGTTTTTCTTTTACTATTGCAGATACCAAAGGTGATGCTCCGTGATATCTTAATCCGCCGGCATGTATACCGCTCGGCATAAATGTATGACCTAATGTGTACATTTTGAATGCCGGCGTAAAACCGGACAAATCACCGTAATCGTAAGCATATACACCTTTAGAAAGTTTAGGACATGCAGAAGGTTCTGCAGCTATTGCTCTTAAATCTTTGTGTGTGCCGTTTATCTTATCCATTATAAAAGGAAAAGCTAAACCCGAGAAATTTGAACCGCCGCCTAAACAAGCTATTACTATATCCGGATATTCATCTATCATTTCCAATTGTTTCTTTGCTTCCAAACCTATAACCGTTTGGTGCATTGCAACATGGTTTAATACACTGCCCAACGAATATTTTGCATTTTCATGTGTTAAAACATCTTCAATTGCTTCAGATATTGCTATGCCCAAAGAACCTGTGCAGTCAGGATCTTTTTCCAACACTTTTCTTCCCGCTTCGGTTTGCATCGAAGGACTTGCATAAACATTTGCTCCATAAACCTGCATAAGAGATTTTCTGTAAGGTTTCTGTTGGAACGAAACTTTTACCATATATACTACACATTCTATGCCGAACATTTTGCAAGCCATAGCAAGAGCCGAACCCCATTGACCGGCACCTGTTTCGGTTGCTATTCTTTTTGTTCCCGCTTTCATATTATAATAAGCTTGTGCTATTGCGGAATTTGATTTATGACTGCCGGAAGGACTTACACCTTCATTTTTAAAGTATATTTTTGCAGGGGTATCCAAAAATTTTTCAAGATTTGTTGCTCTTATAAGCGGAGACGGTCTCCATATTTTATAAGCATCTCTTACCTGGTCCGGAATATCTATCCATCTTTCTCTGCTTACTTCCTGTTCAACAATTGCTTCCGGAAAAATTTGGCATAAATCTTCTTTTGTTGCAATTTTACCTGTTCTTGTATTGAATGCAGGTTCCAAAGGATGCGGCAAATCCGCTTGTATGTTATACCACTGTTTAGGTATATCTTCTTCACTTAAAATTATTTTTTTACTGTTATTTAATTTTGACATAATAAAATTCTCCTTTTGAGTTTTTTAGGTTAAAAATACGAAAACTGTCTGTTTTTCACCATCGAAACTCAAAATTCTTTTGAAACAAAAAATTTTGTATACAAGTTTTATTATCTTCACAAAACATATCTTTTTATTTTACATTATATATGAAAATGTGTCAAACCTAAACGGCAATTTATAATGTACAATGTATAATGTATAATTAACGGCTATGGATTGACGCAGGGCTAAAGCCAAAACTCAGTAATTACCGGCATAGCGAAGTAATCTATTACAAAATCGCCCGAAGGGCACTTTAATTGTAAATTGTGAATTATACATTGCCGTTATTTGACTATCTTTTATCAAAAGTATATAATTTTATTTCAACAACTGTATTTTTGTAGCTGTTTTGGAGGAATTAATGGCCGAAATTATTTTAAAAAATGTGTACAAAAGTTATGGCGATGTTAAAATTGTTAAAGATTTCAATTTAGAAATAAAAGATAAAGAATTTTGTATTCTCGTAGGACCTTCCGGTTGCGGAAAAACCACAACTTTGAGAATGGTTGCAGGTCTTGAAGATATTACCGCAGGTGATATTTTTATAGACGGCAAAAGAGTTAATGATGTTCCTCCAAAAGACAGAGATATAGCAATGGTTTTCCAGAACTATGCTTTGTATCCTCATATGACAGTTTATCAAAATATGGCTTTCGCTTTGAAACTTAAAGGTTACGATAAAGCCGAAATAGATAAAAGAGTTAAAGAAGCTGCCGATATTTTGGGTATTTCCCACTTGTTGGACAGAAAACCGAAACAGCTTTCCGGCGGTCAAAGACAAAGAGTTGCAGTAGGCAGAGCCATCGTTAGAAAACCGAAAGTTTTCTTGTTTGATGAACCATTATCAAACCTTGATGCAAAGTTAAGAGTTCAAATGAGAGCCGAATTGAAAAAATTACATGAAAGATTACAAAGTACAATGATATATGTTACCCACGATCAAACGGAAGCTATGACAATGGGTGACAAAATTTGTGTAATGAAAGACGGTATTATTCAACAGGTTGCAGGTCCGTTGGAATTATATGATAAACCGGCAAACAAATTCGTTGCGGGTTTTATCGGAACACCTCCGATGAACTTCTTTAATGTTGAAGTTTATAAAGAAAATGACGGTTTGGTATTAAAGGAAGGTTCTTTCGACGTTAAAGTTCCCGACTTTATGAAAGATAAAGTTGAACCGTTTGTTAACCAAAAGATTGTTATGGGTGTAAGACCGGAAGATATTTACGATAAACTTTTTGCAAGTATTTCCCATCAAGTAGTCAGCGGATTTTCCGCGACGGTAGATATAGTTGAAACTTTGGGAAGCGAAATTTATTTACATTTTAATACCGGAAAAAATATAATGGTTGCAAAAGTTGATTCAAATAATAAATCAAAACCCAACCAGGTTATAGAGTTGGTTTTTGATTTGAAAAAGGTTCATTTGTTCGAGCTTGAATCAGGAAAAACAATTATATAGTTGAAAAAAAAATATTTTTTTGGTAGAATTTAAAAGATATGAACGAAATAATTACAGTTTGTATAGTTTTGTTGACAGTAGCTATCATAGTTGCCATAGTTTATCTTATACTTACTTTGGTTCAAATAGCAAAAACAACAAAAAAACTTGAAGAAACTATAGACAAAGTTAATGTCGAATTAGATTCGGTTCATAAAGTTTCGGAAGGAGTTTTGGAAGTTGCTAACTTTTTCCCGAAAGCTTGGGTTAAGATAGTCGCGACGGTTTTACCTGCAGTAACATCTATGATCTTTAGAAAAAAGAAGTAGGAGGCATATTATGGATAACAGAGATAGTGGTCTTTTTGCTTTTTTATTAGGTGCAGTTGTAGGTGCGGCAGCAGCTTTATTGTATGCTCCGAAAACAGGAAAAGAAACAAGAGCTCATTTGAAAAAATTAACCGAAGATTTCGTTGAAGACGCAGGCGAAGTCGGTGCGGATTTAAAAGAAAAAGGCAAGAAATTTGTTGCCGAAAGCAAAACAAAAGTTTCAGAATTTGTAGAAAAAGGAAAAGCAAGATATTCAAGAGCTTTTAAAAAACAAGCTCCGGCAGTTGAAGAAGAAGTTGCTCCTGTTGAAGAAAAAACAGAAGATCTTATACACGAATAAAGAAGTAAAGTGCTGAGGTAGCTCAGTCGGTAGAGCAAAGGTCTGAAAAACCTTGTGTCGGCAGTTCGATTCTGCCCCTCAGCACTTTTTAAAAATATTGAAAAGCTTAAGACAAATACCGGTCTTAAGCTTTTTTTATTTATAAACTTATTTACATTTAATTAAAGACATTATTCTTTTATCGGTAGGTTCTCTTCTGTAAGAAAAAAACATTTCATATTCGTGGCAAGTACAATGAGAATTTATATATGATCTTTTTATACCTAACTTTTCAAATTGTCTCTGCGCTTCTTTTGCCAAGGAAAAATATTCTTCATCATCAGGTCTGTTGAAAGCTTTTTTTAGTTCGTTCCCAACCCGGTAACAACATTGTCCTATATGCGGTCCCACATATGCAAAAATATCCTGACTGCTTATACCGAAATCTTTTAAAAATTTTATTGTTGCACTTTCTATAATACCGCCGGCAAGACCTCTCCAACCGGCATGAACCAATGCAACCACGGAATAATCTCTTGAAGCTAAAAATACCGGCATACAATCCGCCGTAAAAATACACAGGTAAATATTTTTATCATCGGTTATTAAACCGTCACAATCGGCAATAAAAGTTCCGCAATCGGCAGATGAAACTTTTTTAACCATGGTTCCGTGAACCTGGTTAGCAAAAACTATTTTTTTTGCATCAATATTTACGGATTTACAAAAGCTATTTCTTTCATCCGCGTTTTTCATATTTCCACAGAACTTTGTTGTGGTTAAATGAAAAGTCTTAAATTCATTTTCTGAAATTATAATATTATTTTTTTGCATAGTAAGTAATTATTATAATTTTGTGGGTCTGTGAATTTCGTAAGCAGGTCTTGCGAACACATCAGCATTTTCTTCGTTTTGTATTTGTTGCTGCTGTTGCTCTTCTTCTTTTTCTCTGTCTTTGGCATCGTCAAATAAATCATTATTTATTTTTTCTTTTTCTTCTGTTTTTTTGAAAGATGCAATGATGGATACTCTTATTTTTGTATCAAGATCATCATTTATTATATGCCCTACTTTTAAAGATTCATAATGTTTAAATTCTTTTGGTATATAATCGTATATTTTCTTTACATCTCCAACATTAAATGAACTGTTATTGGAATATGAAATATTTACAAGCAGTTTGCTCGACTCGGTTATATCGTCGCCTTCAACAAATTTGTTTGTTATTGCATTTTTAAAAGCTTCTTCCAATGTCTTACCGTCACCAAGTCCGATAATTGCATTTCCGGCTCCCGATAAAACATCTTGAATATCGGCAAAATCTATATTTATAATACCTGTTTTTGTTATTGTATCCGTTATGGATTCTATGGCCCTTCTTAAAACATCATCTATAAAAGCAAAACCCTGCTCATAGTGGGTTCTTTCATCTATTAAAGAAGAAAATAATTTATCGTTCGGAATTATTATCAAAGCATCCGTATATTCTCTAAGGTTTGCTATACCTTTATTTGCATTTGATACTCTTACCGGACCTTCCGCGGAAAAAGGTCTCGTAACAACTCCGACTATCAAAATACCGGGCTTACCTATTTTTTTCAGGTTCTGATCCATTTCTCTTGCAACTCTTGCAATTATGGGAGCTGCACCTGTTCCTGTTCCTCCGCCCATACCGGTTGTAATAAAGACCATATCGGCACCCTGCAACATATCTCTGAATTTATCCAAAGATTCTTCCGCATATCTTTCTCCTTTTATCGGATCTCCCCCTACACCTAAACCTGTTCCGATAGACACCTTTGTATCTGCAGAAGATTTTTTTAGACTGCCGATATCCGTATTTACGGCATATAACTGAACACCGGTAATGTTTGCCATAACCATTCTGCTTACGGCATTTGTTCCGGCGCCGCCTACTCCGATAATTTTAATATTTGCATTTTTATTTCTTTCCTGATTTCCGTTATTCGATTTTGTTTTTACAAATTGCTGTTCCGGGAACCTTATTTCCAAATTTTCCATATTAATACTCCGTTGAAATCTTATCTTAAATTGTTAAACCACGATTTAATTGTTTGTGAAAATGATTTTTTAGAACTTCTCTTTCCTTTTTCCAATGCAGTCGGCGTTAAAGTTTTTAAACTGTTTTTAAGTATGGCAAGTGCTGTAGTATAAGTTTGAGAATTAATTATATTATCATCCGAGCAAACAAAATCTTCGTCGGTAAATGTTGCACATTTTGCAACAGATTCAAAATATTTTGAAAAAGCTTCCGGCATTCCTTTAAGCAAAGAACCGCCGCCGGTAAGTATAAAGCCTCCGACAAATTCCGATGGTCTTATACCTCTTTGTTTAAAATTTTTTAATATTTGCTCCAACTGTGTCTCTACTTGAGGTTTTATTATATCTACCAATTCTCTTACGGTAAATTTTTGTGTTTTGTTGCCGGGAACGGTATATTCAAATTCAGTATTTTCACTTATAAGTTCTTCCAATATAACACCGTATTTTTCTTTTATATTTGTGGCTTCTCTTTTGGTAATTTTAAGTCTTGCGGCAATATCTCTTGTGATATAATCGGAACCGAAATTTAATTCAAAAGAATATTTCAGTTTACCTTCCGCATACACAACTATGCCGGTAGTCATACCGCCGATATCCACCAATATGCAACCCAACTCTTTATCGTCATTTGAAACCAACGTATCGGAAATTGCACTGTATCCGTATTTCAATTTATATCCGCCGGTTGCCTGTTTAATATTAGACATGTTGCTTTTTGTTCCGTAAATCATAAGAGCCGTAAGTTCCAAAAATTTACCGCTCATTCTTACCGGGTTTGAAACAACCTGTTCATCTATCTTATACTGTTGAGGAATTATATCAATTATCTCTTTTGTATCGGGAATTTTGTTTCCTTCTTCCAACCTTTCTATAATTTCGGAAATAGTATCTTCCGTAACTATTCCGCCTTCCTCTTCATCAATTCTTACTCTTGTATTGGCTGTTGTAACTTCTATCAAAGAACCTCTGACGGCACATAATAAATCGGAATTTTCAATATGAAAATCATCTTCGGCTTTTGTATAAAATTTATGCACCGTAAACTCTGCGGCACTGATATCGGAAATCACTCCGTTTCTTACTCCGTCCGATAAAAAAGTATCGGCAGATAAAATTTCTATTTTATTTTCATCGTTTATTTGTGCAATTACACCGTGAATAGAATTGGTACCCAAATCTAAACTTATAATAGCATCTGCTTTTTCCATTGCTAAACTCCTTCTTGTTCAACAAAAAGTTTTACGATAACTCTGTTTTTATCGTCATCAATAAAACTTAAATCTATATTTTTAGCTTCTTTATTCTTTTTGGATAAATCACTTAAAATTTGTTGTAATTTATCGGTTTTTTCTTTGTTTTTATTTTCTTTCGGTAATCCCCAATAAACAGCGGTTCTGTTATTCAGTGTCAGAACTATATCATCGATTTCTCCGTATTTTATTTCCGTAATTTCCGGAACCAAATTCGGAACATATTTTTTTATCTTCTTATAAAAGTTAAGAAGAAATGTTCTCTGTTCAATATCGGCAAATTTTAATGTGGGAATTTTCATGTCAAACATATTTCCTCTTAAGCTGAACGGCTTATTATCGAAATCGAGTCCGAAATTTTTATCGTCTATACTGACAAACACTTCCGGCACTCTTTCGGTTAAAGAAACAACTATTTTCTTTCCCCAATTATGCCTGGACATTGAAATATCTTTTAATTCGGATTTATATTCTTTCATTTCTTTTTCGGCTTGTCCCAATCTTACCGCAAAAGAACTGTCTCCGACTTCAAAAGGTATCAATTTTTTTATTTCTGATTCCGTAACATTGTTACAACCTGTGATTTCTATTGAATCTATAAAAAATCTGTCGAGAGTACATAAATATGACATTAAATGATTATAAGCGAAAAACGAAGCAAAAGCCAAACAACCGACAAAAAGCAACTTAAATATTTTTTTGAATATTTTTTTACTTAAACTCTTTTTTCTGCCTCTTCCTATACTTATACTGCCGTATGTCATAGCCAAATCGGTATGTCTTGTCGTATAACCGCTTTTAGCTTTTTTGTTGACGGTTTTTTTTATGGGTTTTCTTTTTTTTGGTGCTTTATCTTTAATTATTTTTATAGCCATTTTATTTTGCCGATTTCAAAATTTCCAATATTAAATCTTCAAAACTCAATCCCATACTTCTTGCCGCATCCGGAAACAAAGATGTTTTTGTCATTCCGGGTAAAGTGTTAACTTCCAAAACATATATATTATTTTTCTTATCTACTATCATATCAACTCTGCACGTTCCGTTACATCTGAATTCGTCATAAACTTTAAGTGCAATATTTTGTATTTTCTTCAACACCTTTTCCGACAATCTTGCAGGAATAATATGTGTGGATTGTCCTACGGTATATTTAGATTTAAAATCATAAAATTTACCCTTGGGAACTATTTCTATTACCGGTAATGCTCTGCCGTTTAACACTCCCGCCGTAACTTCAACACCTTTAATATATTTTTCCACCAATATTCTGTCTTCATAAGAAAATGCAAGTTTTACCGCTTTTTCAAATTCTTTTTTATTTTTTACTATCGATATCCCTATTGCAGAACCTTGTGATGCGGGTTTTACAACCACGGGATAAGATAGTTCATCAAAAGGTTTTAATTTTTCTATTATTGTCCATTCGGCTGTGGGAATTTTTGCATATTCAAACATTTTTTTTGATATTATTTTATCTATTGTTGCCGAACTGGAAAAAACTCCGCAACCCGTGTAAGGTATTCCCATAACTTCAAGCATACCTTGAATCGTACCGTCTTCACCCGGTGTTCCGTGAAGAGTTATATATGCAACATCTATTTTTTCTTTTTTTAATTTTTCTGCGACATTTTTATTCACATCTATCAAAACAACCTTAAAACCCAACTTTTTTATTGCATTATACACTTCTTTACCGGACATTAAAGAAATTTCTCTTTCCGACGATGTTCCGCCGCACAACACACCTATTTTTTTGTTTTTTAAATTTATCATTTTATTATTCTTATTTCCGTTTCAAGTTTTATATTATATTTTTTATAAATTTCATTTTTTACGAATTCAATTAAACTTAACATATCTTTTGCACAACCGTTGTTTTTATTAATAAAGAAATTTGCATGTATATCGGATATCTCTATATCTCCGACATTATAATGTTTAAGGTTTAGCGAATCTATAAGTCTTCCCGCACTGTCATCTTTAGGGTTCTTAAATATACACCCTGCATTTTTAGTACCGATTGGTTGTGATTTTTTTCTTCTTTCAAGTTGTTGTGAAATCGTCTTTAAAATATCATTTTTATCAGCATTTTTCAAGATAAAAAAAACCCTGGTTATAATACAGTCTTCCAAATTACTTTTTCTGTATTCAAATCCTATATCTTTTTTATTTAAAATTTCTTTATTACCGAAATAATCAACAACTTCTATTTTTTCAATTACATCGGAAACGGAACTCTCTTTTACTCCTGCATTTCCAAAAACCGCACCGCCTACGGTTCCGGGTATTGATGATATATATTCCAAACCGCTTAAACCTTGTTCGGCGGTTTTTCTTGCCGCATAAGCTAAATTTACGGCACTGCCGCAACAAACATATTCCGTATTCTGTTTTTCTTTACCTTCACAAGTTTCCACTTTTCCGAATTCACTGTTTGAATTTGACGAAAGTTTTATTACTATTCCTCTAAAACCTTCATCGCTAAACAAAATATTTGAACCGCCGCCAATAACAAAAAATTTTATTTTATTTTCATTTATAAATTTTAATAACGATATTAATTGTTTTTCGGTTTCAACTTCAACAAAAAAATCCGCGATACCGCCTATACACAATGTTGTGTGTTTTGATAACGGTTCGTTACACTTGTAATTACATTTTATCGATAACAAATATTCTTCTATATTATTTTTAATAATTCTTCTCCCTGCTGCCAAACATTTCCGGCACCGAGCGTTAACAAAATATCGTTTTCTTTCAATGTTTTGGCAACGGAATTTATATCGGTAAACTTACAAACATTACATTTGTTTTGTTTTGCCGAATCTATAATTAAATCCGCCGTCACACCTTTTATCGGCTTTTCACTTGCGGCATAAATATCCATAACATAAACAATATCGGCTTTTTTAAGCGCCTTACCGAACTCTTTATACAAATTTTGAGTTCTTGTATATCTGTGCGGTTGGAATATTGTAACCAACCTTTTGTGCGGATAATTATGCTTTAATGCGGAAAGTGTTGCGTTTATTTCGGTGGGATGGTGACCGTAATCGTCTATAACGGTTATACCTTTCTTCTCACCTTTAACTTCAAGTCTTCTGCCTACTCCGCCGAATTTAAAGAGTGCATTTTTTATTGTCACAAACGGTATATCGAATTGTAACCCGATACCGATTGCCGCTAAAGAATTCAACACATTATGTTCACCGGGAACTTTTAACAAAATTTTCCCTAATTTTTTTCCTTTATAAATAACTGTATATTCAGTGTTACCGTTAACAACGGTTATATCTTTAGCAGTTATATCGGGATTTCCTTTAAAACCGTAAGTAATATACTTTCTTGTTGCATACGGTAAAATTTCTTTTACTAAAGGACTGTCGGTACAAACCATTGCACAGCCGTAAAAAGGCAAACTGTTTATATGTTTAATAAAAGCCTGTTTTAAGTTATCCATAGAACCGTAATAGTCGAGATGATCGTTATCTATATTTGTAACAATCGTTAAAACCGGAGACAACTTTAAAAAAGAACCGTCGGATTCATCTGCTTCGGCGATTATATATTCCCCTTTCCCCAATCGAGCATTAGTTTTTAAATTTTTTAATTTACCGCCGATAACTATGGTGGGATCAAATCCGCCTTCGTCCAATATCATGGATGTAATTGATGTCGTTGTTGTTTTTCCGTGAGTTCCCGCAATGGTAATTGTATATTTTAATCTTGCAAGTTCCGCAAGCATTTCAATTCTTGGAATAATAATTATTTTTTCTTTTATTGCCTGTTTAACTTCGGGATTGTCTTTTGAAATTGCGGTGGATGTTACAACAACATCCACATTTTTCACATTTTCGGCTTTATGACCTATATATATTTTTGCACCCAACTCTTTTAATCTTTGTGTTACTTCCGTTTTTTTTATATCGGAACCGGAAACCTGATGACCTAAATTAAGTGCAACTTCGGCAATTCCGCTCATACCTGATCCGCCGATACCTACAAAATGTATTTTTTGTTTTCCGTTAAACATTTTATTCCTCTTTTGTACCTTTGTTTTCAAAATATTCGGTTACTTTATATTTCAATTTTTCCATTTTTGTATTTACGTCGCTGAACACTTTTGCCGTCAACACATTCACATCATTTATACCCTGCAATATCTCTGTTTTGGTAATTTTTGCACCTTCCAAATTGTCATCTTCGGATTTTTCCAACACATCAACACTTTCAATGTTGTCATCGAGTTTTTTATCCTTGTTAACTTCAGATTTTTGTTCCTTGCTGATTATAAATCCTGAAGAAAATAATTTGTCCAACAGTTCTTTTTTATATTTTTCAAACTGTTCGCTTATTGTTGTTTCTATATAAGTTCGCACATAACTTTTTATTCGTTCGGGAGTGAGAATATATTTAAAAGTTATATAAACAGACGCTACAAACAGTAAAAATGTTATCAATAATGTTAATATTATAATCTTTAAAACTTTCATATTCTAAATTATACAAAACTTTACAATTTTATTTTCTTACATAAATAAGATTTGCAACTTCACCGTCTAAAGCAATTTGCGTTTCGTTAACTTTCACGATATATGTAGGGAACTTTTGATGCAGTTTTATTTTTGTTCCGGGAACCAATCCGATAGATAAAAGTTTGTGCATATAGTCGTGATTTGTTGTAACTATGTACGAAAGAGTTACCTCTTCGGCAATATCTATTTTTGATAAAGGAACAACTATGGATTCTATTTTGCTGCTCGAATTTTTACAACAGTTCCCTTCAGGAATCGGGTTTCCGTGCGGACATTGTTTTGGATGTCCGAGCAATGTACAGATAGAGTCTGCTAAATCGGTGGAAAGGTTATGTTCCAAATCACAGGCAATTTTTTCTATATCTTGTCTGTTAAAATCCAAAACGTCGGCTAACAATCTTTCTGTAAGTCTGTGTCTTCTTGTAAGCTGTTTCCCTAAATCTTCACCGGAAGCCGTAAGTTTTATTTTGTTTTTTTCTTTAATTATAAAATTCTTTTCCAAGAGAATATTAGTTATGTTTTGTGCTACACCTTTCTCTTTTGTTTCGGAAACTTTTTCGAAATCTTCTTCTTTTCTTTGAAGAGAAGTCCAAATTACTCCGAGAGCTTCTTCGATATCGATATTTTCTTTACTCTTGTGAATATTAATAGCCATACTTTTCTCCTATATTAAGCCAAATATTTTTTTAAAAATTTCTTAACTTCTGCCAAGTTGTTATCCGTTAAAATCGGGATTAAGTCGTTAATTTCTTTTATGCTCTTATCCCACCATTTTAACTTAAGCAACAATTTTATCAACTGGTTATCAAATCTTTTTCTTATTACTTTTGCAGGATTACCTGCAACTATCGTATATGGAGCAACATCACTTCCTACAACGGAATTTAATCCTATAATTGCTCCGTCTCCGATATGTACTCCCGGCAAAATTGTTACATTTTGTCCTATCCAAACATCGTTTCCTATTATTGTATCACCTTTTAAAGACATTTTGTTTAACGGCGGAACTTGTTGTTTCCACCCTTCAAAAATATAAAAAGGAAATGTTGTAACAGCATTCATTTGATGGTTTGCACCGTTCATTACAAAATTTACACCTGCAGCTATCTGACAAAATTTTCCTATTATAAGTTTGTCACCGATAAAATCATAGTGGTGTGTCACATGCTTTTCAAAATCTGTATCGGCAAAATAAGTAAAGTCTCCGACAATAATATTTTTGTTTTTTATCGCAGGTTTAACATTTGTTATTGTTTTAATTTTTCTGTTAGGAAATATTTTGTTTGGGTTTGGATTCATTTTTCCTCTTTTTACCTACAAATTAAAAATTTCATCAACGGAACTAAATCGCAAAAACGGTGTATGATGTGACGCATTTTTCAGCAACACAAAATTACCTTTAAAATATTCCTGTTGCGTAGCCGGATTAAATACTTTATCGTTATCGGACAAAATCACTTTATCAAAGTCCACAGGTTTAAACTTTAAATTACAATACTCCTGCAATTTTATCAACTCTTGTTTTGAACTTTCAAACGGTCTGTAAGAAGGTGTAGAAAGGAATTTCTTCGTTTCTTGTTCATCGTGGACAAGATAGGTTGATATAAAGTCCATGCAGTTATCTAAATTTAAGTTCAACATTAAATCTATAATTTTTTTGCTTATTCCAAACTTCTTATCTGTCATTAACGGATTACCGTTTACTGCAACTTTTTTATCGAATTCAGGAAATTTATCTTGCAACAAACATGCTGTCAAAACGCCCGCAGAATAAGTTAATAAACTTACTTTATTATATTTACTGAAATCAAACTCAAAATCCAATGTACAATAGTCCCAACACAACAACAAATTTTTGCTTGCCGAAAAATTTTTAAACTGGTTATCGTCGCATCCCCAACCTGTTAAAAACACAACTAAATCGTTACTGTTGTTTTCTATAAGTTTTGTTTTCATTTAAAAATTCCTTAAAAGAAACCAATAAATATGAGATATTCTATTTTAAATTTTATCTTTAATAGTTGTTAAAACTTTTCCTTTAAATTTAAAATATTTTGCACCTTGATAAGCACCACTTTTATTTAATTTCCCTCTTTGTTCCATTAGTTTATAAACTAATGGTGATAGTTTATAAACTTGTCCTTCATATTCAACCTCTCTTTCACTTACAACTTTTGCTGTAACATTTCCATCATATACAAAAGCTATTTTGTCACCGTTTTTAATACCTTTATTATAAAAATTAAACAATCGTTCTTGTTTTCTTTGATTAGTAATTTCTTTAAAATCTTCTTGTCTATTTACTTCTGCCGGAAAAATAACTTTCCCATCAAAAGCTAATAATAATTGTTTTACTAATTCAATATCTAATACAAATAATTCAGTATTAGGCACTCTATATTTGCTGAAAATTTCTTGTAAAAGTTCCTCTTTTGCTTTATAATCTTCTACTTCTATGGCAAAAAATCTTTTTAGTCCTGTCACATTACGATAACCATTGCTTTCAAGAAATCTCATTCTTTCTAAAAACTGTTTATATTCTGTTATTCCAATTTTAATCAATCCAGATACAGTTGTTGTCATTAGATAAATGATTCCTTTTGCCATTTTTTTATCTCCTAAACCTTAATGTTTATATGTTAAAGAATATCTTTTTTATATCAAAAGCCTCTAATCCTTTATTGGTTTTTCTTGTTTTAAACTTCACATTATCTCCCACATTAATATTATTATAATTACATTTTGAATAGTGAAAAAAAACTTTTTCTTTTCCTTTACATATAAATCCAAAACCTCTTTTATTATCATATTTTAATATATTGCCAGTTTTAGTCAAATCCTTATGAAAAGAAGAAGTAAGTTTATTTAAAAGTTTATCATCATCTTTTGTATAATTTAAATTAATAATTTTCCCTTGAATTTCTTCTTTTAAAATAATACTATCTTTAAACTCTACATTGAAATTTCTTATACTAATATTAACAGACTTTTCTAAATTTTCTAATGCTTTTTTCAATAATCCATACTTGTAATAAATTTTACCAAGTGTGTAATAAATTTTATGATTGTTTTTATCTATAGATTCTGCTTCTTTTATTGATACAAATGCAAGTTCTAAATTTTCAGTACACAAATAAATTTCTGCTAAAGTACGTAATAAATATCCTTTTTCCTTTTTTAAAAGTAAATTTTTTATTTTACTTATAGCTGTATCATAATTTCCAAGTTTAGCATCTATAAAAGAATCTAACTCTAAAACATAATATTTTTGTCCAATAGGAATATTTTCTTTAGCTAATTTATATTCACCTTCTAAATAATAAGTTTTTGCTAAGTTGTATTTTACATCATCATCATTGTTATTCAAACTTAAAGCAGTTTTAAAAAGTTCAATAGCTTTTTTTCTATATTTTGGTAAATTCATTGAAATTTTTCCATGTAAAAAATTAATCTTAAAATACGCTTTCTTCATTTGTTTTTTTTGTTCTTCAGAATAAGACTTCCATAATTTATGACAATCATTAATTTCTCCTATTGATTTCAATAAATCTACTATTCCAGATTTATTTTTACCATTTCTTCTATAATATGAATAAGCTAATCTATACTTAACTAAAAAATAATCTTTTTTTAATTTCAATGCTTCTTCAAACCATTCTATTGAATCTTGCCATTTTTCTTGACAGTAATATTGATAACCAATCATATATTTATATTTAGCATTATTAGGTATTAAGTTTGATATTTTTTTAAGATATGTTATTGCTTCGGAATACTGCTTATTATTTGACAGACACCAAGATAGTTCTTCATAAACTTCTATTGAATTGTATGAATTTACTATTTCTTTATATTTCTTTATTGCTTTTTCCCACTCACAATTTTTATTAAATTTTCTTGCCTCTAATAATTTATCTTCCATTATATAACACAACCTTCTTTAATAAGTTGTCGTTGATATTTCGGCAAAATGGAATTATCTATAAAATTAGGATTATTCTTAAAAAATGTTGTAGAAAATTTTTTTATTTTAATATTTGGCTCTACATTTCTTGCAGTAGATAAATTTAATTTTCCATATACGAAATCACAAGCAACAAATCTGTTTTTAATATTTCCAGTAACTAATAATTGATCTATAAGTATTACACCATTTTTAGATGAATCTTTTATACTACATTCTATTTCATCTAAATAATTTACAATACTCTCATACGATACACAAATCAAAATATATTTATATTTATTATCTGATAAATTAAATAATTTAAAGTTATCCATTTTTATAAATCAAATAGTTTCTTTTATTAGATTCAAACATTCTTTTATTATTTCATCTGCATCTTTTTTCTTTTCTAGTATACGGGCAGTTGTTGTTTCTCCTAATATAAAACCAGTATGAAATAAAGTATGTCTATGTTTATTATAATAATTATAACACTTTTCTAAGTTTTCAATAACTATTTTATCTTTTATTTCATCTGAAAAAGCTTTCGATAATTTATACTTTCCATTGTCTATTTTATCAAACATATAAAATCTACCGATATTACCTTTTTCTTTTTTTTGTTCCATATATTTTTCTCTAAAAGCTATTCCATTATTTATAAATAAAAATTCTATATGAGAATCTAAAGCTTTTAAAGCCGGAACAGTATATTGTGTATAATCTTCACAATTAGATACATTGTATCCAAGATTAATAATAGCCTGTTTCAACCATTTTTTTATTATATCTGGATATTTGTTAGGAAAAGAAGGAAAATATTTGTTTAATTCTTCTATTACAACATCCTTATTTATATTAATTTTATAAATATTTTGAAATATTGGCTCTATATTTGTTACAAAGTTTAAAATATAACTTGCAAATTCTTGAAACAATATTGATTGTTTACCTTGTATAATAATTTTGTCTTTTGTTTTAAAAAATGTAACCGTCAACTTGTTTTTACCTAATATTAATTTTAAACATTTTTTTAAATCAGAATCTTCATTGATATTGATTTGTAATTCTTCATATTCTTTTCTTATTAAATTTATAATAGTATCTAAATCTTTTGTTTTTATATCATCAACTTTAAACCAACTTTTGTTAGTTAAGCGTAATTTCTGTTGTTTATTTAGAGCTTTAGCTGCTAACCTATCAGCTCTATCATTATATTTTATATTTGTATGGCCAGGAATTCTTTCAAATTTTATTTCTATCATATCAGTGTATCTATTATTTATAATATAGTTAAAAAATTTTGCTATTTCAGAATTTGTATCCCAGTTACCATAAAACCATTCACTTATTCCATTATAATCATGATAAATTTTAATTTTTTTATACTCATTAGAAACTGCCCAATCTATAGCACTTAGAACACCGAAGACTTCTCCAGCAATATTTTTGCTCGATACATATTTTTCATTATTACCATAACTATATAGTTCTGTTTCTTTTAAATCACAGTCTATGGCAACAACTCCATATGAATATAAATTTTTATCTTTATCATAACTACCATCTGTAAAAGCAACAACAAAACCTTCTTTTATATCTTGTTTTATTTTTTGATCATAAAAATCTAATCCATTAAAATATGCTTGAGCTTCTTCTTCTGAAGAAAAACTGCTATATTCACTTCCAGAAAAGCCATCTATAGCTTTTTTACACTCTTCCCAAGTATAAAAAATTCCTGTGTTTTTTCCTTTTTTGACAGCATAATATTTCATAATATCCTCCAAGTCACAAAAAATAACTGATTATTTTATATTATCTATTAAAATATTACAAGCTTTTTATTTTATTATTTCTCTAAAATATGTAGATATTCTATTGTTGAGTTTGCTTTGTGGTTTCTGTTTTCGGTTTTATCGGCTTTGAATCGTTGGTATTCTTTTTTTACTAAACTATATTTACCATATCTTTTCATTATATTTTTTATAGTGTTTTCACTCATTAAACCTTCATTGTTATAACTTAAAAAAATGTGTTTAAATTTTGCATTACTAATCAAATCATCAAAAGATTTTTCGACAAATTGTTTTTGGCAATATTGAGATCTATAATATTGTCTCATTCCAGTTTTTCCTGCTGGTCGAAAATTATCATATTTTGCTATGGTATTTAATAAATGATAATTTGCTCCGTATTGTCTTTCATTATAAGGCGGATCTAAATACAATATATCACCGCTTATTTTTTTTATTAAAATATTACTATCTTCATTATAAACTTTATGATTATTATCGTTAAGTTCAAAAATTGCAGGTTCCAATATCATATCTTTTGAAGCAGTTCTTTTTAAATGTTTTAAAAATGCTCCATAAACAGAAGCTGTATTTGCTACTTTATCTGCAGATTCTAATAAAGAAGCAAGTAAAAAATAATATAACTTACTATTGATTTTATTATTTTTAAACCAATATTCTATCTTTTGTCTAATTGTATCGATTTTTTTCCCGTTAACATCACTAAAATATTGTCTGTTACTTCCACTACCTAAACAATAATTTTTATATATAAAACCTGTATCTTTTAATTTTAAATTATTAAGTTCTTCCAAATATTTTTTATATTCTAAATTTTTATGATTTTCTATATAGTTTTTATTTAACACATAACTATAATATTCTATATCGTTAGTAATAACTTTTTTAACTTCTTTTTTAAATACTCTTGCAACTATTCCTGTTCCTGCAAAAATATCACAAAAAGTTTTTTTTGATAAATCACTACCAACAACAGATTTAACTGTTTCTTTAATAAATTGAGATAATTTATACTTTGAACCTATATAGTTCATTAATAATTAACCTCTACAAATTTTATTTTATCATCTATTATTTCAAATTCTACATATCTTACTTTTAATGATAGCTGTTTATTTTTTTTATTAAAATCTTGTAAACCATTAATAAAGTTAGTATATTTATCTGTTTTTTTATTTTTTACTTTTCTAGAAATTATCATGGGTTCTATGTCGTATGATATTTTATTAGGAATATAATATTGTTCTAACCAATCTAAATATCTTTGAATTTGATTTATTATTCTTTTATTTTTATAGGCACAAGTTGATTTTAATTCTATAGGTATAATTTTTCTATCTTTACCATCAATAGAAATCATAATATCTATTCGTTGCATACCTACACCACATGAAACTTCATTTCCAATCCATTCAATATTATATTTTTTGAAAATATTAATTTTTTTTATGTTTTGCAAAATGTATGTTTGTAAATGTGCTTCAAATTGATTGCCTTTTTTGTATTTACTTATTAATTCTGGTAATATATTAATTTTTTCTTTCTTACCAGTGTATTTGTTTGCTCTATTAATTTTAACAATTTTTTGAGTATTTTCTTCAAAAGAAAAATTTCTACCAGAAAGTTTTTTTCTTGAATTTTTCTTTCTAATTAATTGAATAAGCCTTTCACTTTCATATAAAGTAATCATAGTATTTCCGCGATAGGCTCTTAATTTTCTATATATTAAACTCCATAACATTTGATAAGGAGCTATTTTCTTTATATTATCCAAGGCTTCCCATTCTGTAACACCATCTGCATAAACTTGATCAGGTTCAATTATTGCTCTAAGTATTAATGATTTCCCCAATTCTTTTATTAAATATTGTTTTTTGCCACTATTATCTAAAAAAGAAGTTGTTTCTTTTATTTTAAATACTCCAAAAAATTTACCCTCGTAAATTTTTTTTGAAGAAGATTGTTGAAGATAAAATATTACATAATCTCCCTTCTTTATTCTTTGACTATCCGCTATCATTCCAAGCAAATTTCTAGGGATATTATTAAAATTAATTTTTATAATATCTTCAGCACCTGTTCCAACAAACATATATTCTAAATGGTATTTAAATGTCGTAGAATTAACAATAAAAACATGTGTTGTTGCCACAATTATACCTTCTTACATTCATTATTTTTCATCAAGTAGTTTTTTTGAAATAGTTTCAGCCACTTCTTTTGTTATTTTTCTAACACTTTCCTTTCTATATTCCACAGGATCGTATTGATAACAACCTTTACATCCTAATTCTTCAGTATATTTTTCATTACCTTCATAATAAGAATAAGGATTACCTTTTATATTTTTGGCATCCCAACGAATATTTGTTTTTTTACACTCTTTACAAATTTGTCTTTTTACATCATTGGCTGCTTTACATAAGGGTTGAAAATCTTCTATTTTTTGACTTTCCAAATTTGAAATTCTTTCATCATTTTTTCTGCCGTCTTTATGATCTATTTCTATTTTTGTATTTTCGGAAAAACCTTTGATTCCAAGCATAACACATTTTTTATCTTTATAATAATCTTTTATATCTTGTCTTATAGCATGATTGAATTGTTTATTTGTGTTAAAACCATTTAATCTTATTGCATCTATAGAATTACCGGATGTAATACTTTTATCTGTTTCAACAATAAATTCTTTAGCAAGTGCAGAACTTGTTCTAAGCCAACTACCACCATTACCTAACTTTAATTCCTTATATTTCCCGATAAATTCATCAACAGAAACCCAACGACTTACACCATCTTTGTTAGGCTTTGCCAATTCTAAGAAAAGTTCTTTTTTTGTCATTTTATTTTACCTTTTTAAACACAAATATATATTCGTGTTTAAATAAGAAATAATCACTTTTTAAAGCTCTATATTTCCATATTCCAGCTTGCCCTAATTTTCCTCTGTTACCTTCAATATTTTTTACAATTATTCCTTTTAATTTTGTTTTAAAATTCTTCTTTATAATATCCATACAATAAAAAGATAAAGGAATAACTTCACTGCTTTTATAAACATCTCCTATTACTATAGCAAAATATTTATTTATTTCTAAATACTTTAAAAAATTATCACATATTATTTTAAATTTATTTAAAAAGTTATCTAACTTATCTATATTTGATAAGTCATTTTTATTATCTGTAAATTTTACAATATCCATATAAGGTGGATGCATTAATACAAATTGAACTTTTTCGACTTTCAATTTATCATAAGCAACTTTTATATTTGTTTCTATTTCTATTTCATCCAAAGAATTACAATTTTCCACATAATATTTGTCATTATATAGACTTTGCCCCATTGTACTTTTAATATAGTCTATCATCTGTTGATTTATATCAAAACCTATATATTTTCTGTTAAGATTTTCACATTCAAATAAAGTGGTTCCACTCCCTGCAAAAGGTTCCAAAATAACATCTTGTTCTTTTGTATATCTTCTAATCAATTGATTTGGTATTTGCGGTATGAAGTTGCCATGGTATATATTTTTATGTTTACCGGTTTTATCTCTTTGTGGAATCAGCCACAAAGAATCAACATTTATTTCTTCCATAATATTATTAGTTTCTTTTTTCATTTTTTAGATTATATATACATCTGTATGTTTTGTCAAGTTTTTTGTTTCTTTTGCCGTTGTAGTTTAAGACCTTAAGATTTTATGTTAGAATGAAGCAACTAATGAATGAAGTGTACTTGGATCCCGTAAGGGGGTACTCGATTGAGTTAGTTGCAAAATTATAACTAAAATATTAAGGTCGCTATAAAATGTAATGTTCCTCCAAACAACACAGCGTAAGTTGTTATTGCTATAAAAACTATTGAAGCAATTTTTATTCCATGCTCTTTTATTACCATCAAACTTTGTGCAAGACAAGGAACAAACAAAGTTATAACTACCGCACTAACCAAAATTTGTGTTCCCGACAAAAGTCCGTCTTGTGCCAAAGTATAAATTCCGGATGCTCCGTAATCTCTTCTTAAAAAGCCCATAATAAATGTGCTTGTTGTTTCTACAGGCAACCCTAAAAATTTTACCACTATCGGAGAAAACCATTTTTCAAGTGTTGTAAGCAAATGAATTTTGTCCATAAAAAACAAGCCGACCGTAGCCAAAATAAATAAAGGAACAACCTCTTTCATGTACCAAACAAGTCTCATTTTCACTTTAGATAAAATGTTTATTACGGATGGTATTCTCATTTTTGGAATTTCTATAATAAAGTTTGTAGACTCGCCTTTAACATAAAAATCTAAAACCTTTCCTACCAGGAAAAGTGAAAACAATATACACAATAACCAGACTATTGTCGCTTTATAGGATACCGACGATAACATTGCAAGAATAATTCCCAATTGTGCCGAACACGGTATTGAAAGCGATAACAAAATTACAACTATCATCCTTTCTTTTTTTGTTTCGAGTATTCTTGAACTTAACACCGCCATAGTTCCGCATCCCACCCCCAACACCATAGGAAGAACGGCTTTTCCGTTTAAACCTACAAGCGAAAACAATCTGTTAAGTATTACCGATAATCTCGGTAAATAACCGGAATCTTCCAATATCCCGAAAAAAGAAAAGAATGCAATAACTATAGGGAATATTATTGCAAAAGCGTACGGTATTGCCATTGTAAAAATTCCGTACTGACCGACAAACAGATCTTTTATGAAATTTACAACCGGTCCGGTTCCAAGATAATCGAAACAATTTGCAATAAACGGATTTATCAATTCTTCAAACACTTTTGTTTGTATCCAATCTACAACAAAACCCGCAACAAACACTCCGATAAATTCGTACATTATAAAAATGATGAACAACATTATTATCGTTCCCCAAAAGGGTTGCAAACAAATGTTGCCAATCTTTTCCATAATACTTTTATGTTTCCTGTGTTTTATTGTTTTTACTTTAGAAACGATATTTAATATTGTTTCGTTGTTATCATGAAATATTTGTGCGGCAAACATTTTGTATTCATCTTTAACAGTATCAGATACCAACTTAAAAACTTTCTCCTGCAACTTTTGCGGGACATACTGTTTAATATCTTTATCACCGGACAACAAATATACCGATAATACTTTTGATATCGAAGATTTATCTTTTAAAATATTTTCCACCGTTAAAATATCTTTATTGTTTTTATATTCGATGTTTAAGTTACTTACTGTTGCTTGAGGAATGATTTTTAAAATATCGCTTACACCGTCACCGGTTGTTGCCGTACAACAGGTTATCGGAACACCTAAAATTTCAGTTAGCTTTTTTACATTTATTCTGATTCCGGACTGAATAGCTTCATCCCGCATATTTAAAACCAATACCATAGGAATTTTGAACAATGCAAGTTCACAGAACAAGTGTAACGACCTTTCAATATTTTTCATATCGCAAACTTGCACTATAATGTTAGGTTTTTCTTTTATTATTAAATCTCTTGTAACCTGCTCGTCTTCCGATAACGGCATTAGAGAGTATGTGCCGGGAGTATCAACAACTTGGTATTGCTCGTTACCTATTGTAATATTTCCTCTTGTAACATCAACCGTGGTACCTGCATAATTCGAAACAACAGCATACTGACCTGTAAGTTTATTAAATATTACGGATTTGCCGACATTAGGATTACCGACAAATGCTATCAACTTTGACATTTATTATTTACCTTCTTTGATAAATATTTATTCATGCATAATATACCGATATATTTTATCATTTTAATACAAAATATTAAAAAATTTTTATTGACAACATTGTTTTAAAGGGTTATTATCATATTAATATTATTTTAGGAGAAAAAATATGTTTAATTTTAAAAGTTTTGCTGTTTTTGTTGTAGCATCTTTTTTAACGGTTCCTGCGATTTTTGCACAAAGCGGAGTTGTAACAAAAGATCCGTCGGGCGGATATGTTTATGAAACAACCATAAGTTCACTTGTTGACCAAAGAGTATATGAAGAAATCAAGCTTATAAACAATTCTTCACTTGCTTTATCACATGTAACTTGCACAATTACAATCAACGGAAAAACTCATGACATGAGACCTATGCCGGTATTAAAGCTGGGAGATTCCGAAGGATTTGACGGATACTTCGAAGATGATATGAACAGAGAATTTCCAAGATATTTCGGAAAAGACGGAAAATTTTCAAGAAAAAACAACAATGTGGTTAGATTTACTTTTAATTTCAGAGGTCACAACGACGATGTGGAAATAACGGATGTTTATTTCGGGGAAGAAGATTTATGTTTTGTAGTTACAGATGCAGCTTATGATTCTTCCGTGGCAGAACCAACTCCGGCACCTATACCTGCACCGAAACCCGTACCCGTAAAAAAAGAAATTAAAAAAGCTGTTCCGGCGGCACAACCTCAACAAGTACAAAGTCAACCGGCATCAAATAACGGTGACAGTATGATTGTTATAGACGGAAAAACTTATATACTTCACGACGGAAAAGCATATCTGTTTCAATAATTAATAACATAAAAAAGGCACACTTGATTTTATAATCGGGTGTGCTTTTTTTATTTTGAAAATTTTTATTTTATTTCTTTAATTCTTTAATGATTCCCGCAGATACGGTTGTCGTAATTCCGCCTCTGATTTTAAACACAAGTTCAACATATATTTGTTTCGGTTTTAACAGTTCTTTAATATCTTTCATAATACTGTTTACTACGGATTCGTGAACCATACCTACCATTCTGTAAGATTGTAAATACATTTTTAAAGATTTCAGTTCAACAACAACTTTGTTGGGAACATACTGAATTTTTAAGTGGGCAAAATCCGGAAGCCCCGTCCACGGACAAAGGCAGGTAAATTCATCCGTTTCTATACAAACATTTATGTTGTTACCTGCATATTGGTACGGCATTGCCTGTAGCAATTGTTTTGATACTTTATTAAATTCCGGCATATTTTTCATTTTTTTCTCCCGTAATATTATTGAAATCATTTTATCATTTATTAATAAAAAAAATAAGCCCTATTTTTATAATAGAGCCTATTTCCGTAAATCAGTTATAAATTATATTTCTTTAGCTTTTTTAAAGAATGTGCTGTAAGATATTTGTATACCGGTATACCAGTTATCCGCTACACAATTAAAATGTTGTGCCGATGCACAATAATAATTAACAAACGGAGCTATTGCAATATTGTTCCACAATTTTACATCAAGTCTCAATTCCGCTTCTATTTCATAATCTAAATCACTGATTCTTTCTTCACTGTAAGTTTGATAATCTCTGTAATAAGACCAAGCTACAAATTTTACACCTTCTCTTATTTCCGCTTCTGCTCTAAAACCTGCTTCAAAAGCGGTATTTGTGGATTCCGGAGTATATGTAAAATCTCTTTCAAATACATAAGCCGCATACAATTCTTTCAAATATTTTCCTTCAAAAAGTTTTGCACCGACTTTACCTCTAAGAACCTGTTTCCTGTTGTCTCTTTCTTTATGTCCGTCTATTTCTATTTCCGCAGGTTCAAATTCGGTTTCGTAACCTATATTTGCAAAAGGACCGGCTTCAAAACCGCCTAAAAAATCTTCTTCAACTTTCCATAACCTGTAAGTTAAGTCTGTCGTTAAAGTGATTTTGTCGGCATTTTCGGTAACCACTTCTTCTTTATCTACAGGTCTTATTGATGTTTTTCCGTATTCCATAAACAAATTGTTTGTCCATAACAATTTAGGTGCAAAATATTTTGCATCAAAATCCAACTTACCCTGAACTGCTGTTTGAGAATCGGTTGTTAATCTTGCATTTGTAAATGTCGGTGAAGAATTATGAACTTCGGTACTTGTAATACTAACCGCCAACTGTTTTAATTCCAACTCCCAACCGTCTTTTGTTCCTGCAAAAACCGTTGTTGAAAACAACAAAACCAATGCTGCCGCCAATAAAGATAATTTTTTCATACATACTCCTAAAATAAAATTTTTTGTTATTATATCATTTCCTCAAATTTTTTACTTTATAAAAAATTTCTAATCTTCTTCCCGTTCTTCGAGTTGAGCTTCTTCATATCTTTCGTTTCTTGCTGTTCTTTTTCTGTCTAAAGCGTTAAGAATTTTTTTCCTTAATCTTAATGCCGTAGGTGTAATTTCCACAAGTTCATCGGGAGCAATATATTCAACAGATTGTTCCAAACTCATAACTCTGTGCGGTGTTAAGGTCAATGCTTCATCGGCAGCTTTACTTCTCATGTTTGTAAGTTTTTTAGGTTTGCACGGATTAACTACAAGATCTCTTTCTCTGGAATTTTGGCCGACTATCATACCTTCGTAAACTTCTTCACCGGGACCTACAAACATTTCTCCGCCGTCTTCCAAATTATGTAAAGCATAAGCTGTAGTTTTTCCCGGAGCCATGGCAATAAATACTCCGTTACCTCTTAACGAAGAAATATCTGCTTTCGGTAAATATCCGTAAAAACTGTGATGCATTATTCCGGTACCTTTTGTCGCAGTTAAAAATTCGTTTTTAAATCCTATCAATGCTCTTGACGGAATAATATATTCCAACCTTAAATGATCTTTACCTTCACTTACCATATTTTCAAGTTGTGCACTTCTTTTACCGATAAGTTCAAAAACTACTCCCTGAAAATCGGAATCTATATCAAGAATAAGATATTCCATAGGTTCGCACATTTTTCCGTCAACTTCTTTAAAAATAACTTCAGGACTTGATACTGCAAGTTCAAAACCTTCTCTTCTCATATTTTCTATAAGAACGGTTAAATGAAGTTCGCCTCTGCCGGAAACTTTAAATCTTCCTTCACCTTCAAGTTCTTCAACTTTTAAACCGACATTGGTTTGAGCTTCTTTTTCGAGTCTTGCTTTTAAATGTCTTGATGTTAAAAATTTGCCTTCCCTGCCTGCAAAAGGTGAATCGTTAACTAAAAAGTCCATTGAAATTGTAGGTTCGTCTATAGACAAAGGGTCAAGCGGTAACGGATGTTCCAGTTCGCAAATTGTGTCACCGACTTTTAACCCTTCAAGACCGGATATAGAAACTATATCTCCCGCCCAGGCTTCTTCAACTTCAACCTTTGAAAGGCCTAAAAACTTCTCTATTTTTACCGCTTTTGCTTGAGTTGATCCGTCTTTATTTACAAGAAGAACCGTTTGACCTTTTTTTATTGAACCGTTTAAAATTCTTCCTATACCTACTCTGCCTAAAAAGTTGTTATAATCTATCATTGTTATTTGCATTTGCAAATGTTTATCTTTATCGGCTTCAGGTGCCGGAACATATTTTATTATACCGTCAAGTAACGGAGAAACATCCGTTCCTTTAGCATCTATTTTTGTGCTTGCCCAACCTTCCCTGCCGGAAGCATAAAATATAGGGAAATCAAGTTGTCTGTCCGTTGCACCGAGTTTCATAAACAATTCAAATATATCATCTATTGCTTTACTGGCATTTGCTTGCGGTTTATCCATTTTGTTTATAACAACTATGGGATTTAATCCGAGTTCCAATGCTTTTCTTAAAACAAATCTTGTTTGCGGCATAGGACCTTCGGCCGCATCCACCATAAGAATTGCACTATCCACCATTTTCAATACTCTTTCAACTTCGCTGCCGAAATCGGCATGTCCCGGAGTATCTACAATGTTTATGGTATGATCTTTATATTTTATTGAAGTACACTTTGCAAGGATTGTGATACCCCTTTCCCTTTCAATGGGATCGGAATCCAAAACGGTATCTTGAACTTCATCATCTTTAACTGTCCATTCACCGGCAACCTTCAACATTGAATCTACTATTGTTGTTTTACCATGGTCAACATGGGCTATTATTGCTACATTTCTTACATCTTCTCTT
>JAEEGJ010004992.1_pt1 | contig 43031 bp, 39 predicted proteins | sample 8958761 | NCBI WGS metagenome assembly JAEEGJ01 (sample SAMN16246546, study PRJNA631951) | gut metagenome | biome: gut microbiome; feature: rumen; material: RS-attached | host: Bos | place: Iran: Karaj | collected 2018-10
GAGGCCATGAACGCCGCCCTGTCCAAGAAGTGGGGCGAGCTGCGGGGCATCGAGATCGCCTCCTTCGGCGTCAGCAGCGTGAAGGCTTCCGAGGAAGACGAGCAGATGATCAAGGATCTGCAGCGCAACGCCACCCTCCGGGATCCCAACATGGCCGCCGCCACCCTGGTGAACGCCCAGGCCCAGGCCATGCAGGATGCGGCCAAGAATACCGCCGGCGCGCCCATGGCCTTCATGGGAATGGGCATGGCCCAGAATGCGGGCGGCATCAACGCCTCCTCCCTGTTCCAGATGGGTCAGCAGCAGGCACCCGCCGCTCCTGCCGCCCCTGCCGCTCCCGCTGCGGCTCCCGCCGCCGGCTGGACCTGCCCCAAGTGCGGCGCCCAGGGCAATACCGGCAAGTTCTGCGTCAACTGCGGCGAAAAGCAGCCCAGCGCGGAAGGCTGGACCTGCCCCAAGTGCGGCGCCGTGAACAAGGGCAAGTTCTGCTCCGAATGCGGCGAAAAGAAGCCCGCCGGCGTGCCTCAGTACGCCTGCGATAAATGCGGCTGGGTCCCCGAGGATCCCGCTCATCCGCCGAAGTTCTGCCCGGAGTGCGGCGATCCCTTCGGCGACGAGGACATCAAATAAGAGAAACATACGACTGCGCCCGGCCATACGGCCGGGCGCATATCTTTCAGCGGCAGATAAGAGAACAGAGCGGGAGGCGATCCTCCCGCTCCGCTGATTTCTGTGAATTTTCGATTTCTGTAAAGCTTACTTCTCGGCTTTGCTTCCCCTGAGGTAAACGAACCAGTAAGGCAGGCCAACCAGACCGGCGCCGCCCACGATATTGCCCAGGGTCACGGGGATCAGGTTCTTGACGAACATGGCGCCCCAGGTGAGCTTCTCGTTGTCCACGCCGTACAGGGCCTTGCAAAACAGGCCGGCGGGGATGTAGTACATATTGGCCACGCAGTGCTCGAAGCCGCAGAGGACGAAGAGCATGATGGGCATGTACAGGCCCCAGAACTTGCCTACGACGTCCTTCGCCGCGAAGGAGATCCACACGGCGATACACACCAGGAAGTTGCAGCAGATGCCCTTCAGGAAAGCATCACCGAAGCCCATGGTCACCTTGCCGGTGGCTGCGCTCATCATGGCGGCAGCCAGGCCGCCGTCCACGCCGCCGAAGAGGTTGCCCACGTGTCCGTAGACCACCAGGAAGGCCACGATGATGGAGCCGATGAGGTTGCCGATGTACACGATGACCCAGTTGCGCAGCATCTGCACGAACTTGATATCCCCGGTGAGCACCGGGATGATGATCAGGTTATTGCCGGTGAAGAGCTCGCTGCCCGCCAAAAGGACCATGGCCAGACCGACGGGGAAGATGCACGCCCCCAGGAACTTGCCCACGGAACCGGGCACGTTGACCGCAGCGGTGGTCGCGCCTACGCCAGCGAGACCGATGAACGCGCCGGCCAGCATACCCAGGATCAGCAGCTTCCAGAAACCGTTCGTGGCCTTGCCTTTGCCGATGCCGATGTAGTTTTTTGCGACTTCTGCCGGAGAATTCATGAAACTTATCCCCTTCCAATCAAAAGATTACCCCATAATCCTAGTTTAGCCCATCGGGTTTGTCAAGCGTATTTCTTGCATTTCCGGGGAATTTCGGCTATGATGGAGCATATTCGGGCTCCGGGCCCTGCCCGGCGGAAAAGGAGGTACATCCCCTTGGATATCCAGCTCACCGATCGCAAGAAAAACGCCGTAAAGTGGACTCTGCTCATGGTGGCCCTCACCAACATGCCTTCCCTCGCCCTGTCTCCGGCGACCGAGCAGATCCGGCAGTATTTCAACGTCGCCCTGCCCACCGTGCAGACGGCCATGAGCTTTGTGAACGTCATTCAGATCTGCGTCGCGCTCATCGCCATGTACCTCATCAACCGGTCGATCATCACCAAGAAGCTGGCCGTCGTCCTGGGCCAGTCCTTCTTCGTGGCCACGGTGGTTTTCGTTCTGCTCTTCCACAAGGAATTCTGGTGCGTCTGGTGCCTCTCCGTGCTCATCGGCTGCAGCACGGGTCTCTTCGTCACCAATGCCTTCGGCATCATGTTCGACCTCTTCACGCCGGAGGAACGGCAAAAGATCGCCGGTTACCAGACCTCCTGCATCAACGGCGGCGGCATCGCCATGTCCCTGGCCGGCGGCCTGCTGGCAGGGTTCTTCTGGTACGGCGGATACCTGGTCTTCTCCATCGGCCTCATCATGGCGATCCTCTGCGCCGTGAACATCCCGTCCTACAAAACTCCGAAGGCGGTCAAGGGCGGGGAAAAGCATTCCCGGATCGACGGGCATGTGTTCCTCTATGCCGCCGGGACCCTGCTCTTCATGATGACCTATCCCGTGGTGGGGCAGAATCTCTCCACTCATCTCTCCAAGAGCTTTGATAACTATTCCACCCTGGCGGGCATCTGCTCCTCCATCCAGATGGTGGGCGGCGTCTGCGCCGGCATCCTCTTCGGTAAGATCTCCAAAAAGCTGAAGGACGACATCATGGTCCTGGGCTGCTGTTTTCTGTTCCTGGGCTTCCTGCTGCTGAGCCTCTTCCCTGCCAGCCTGCCGGTGACCATTCTGGCCGTGTTCGCCGCCGGCTGCTCCATCAGCATGTTCCAGCCCTGGTCCACCTACGGGGTGAGCGTCTATTCCGATCCCACCAACTCCGCCATCACCAGCGTGATCATCTCCAGCATCGCCCCCAGCTCCGGAGGCTTCCTGAGCCCGGTGTTCTTCACCAATGTAACGAACGCCCTTCGGCCCGATTCCACCATCTTCCGCTACCGCTTCGCCGCCGTCTTCATCCTGGTGTTCGGCGCGATCGTGTTCCTGGTGAACCGTCTTGTGAAGCGGAAGACCGCAGAGTAATCCGGCTTTCTATATCGTTTATACAACAAACGGCACGCTGATGCGTGCCGTTTGTTTTCTTTGTTTCTCCCACACAGCCGGACCCGGAAGAGGCTTTACCCATCAAACCCGGTCTTCCGTCTGTTCCCGAACCAGCGCCGCCATGATCTCCCGGGGCTTTTTCCCGGCGGCGCTCATGGCCATCACCTGTTCCAGGATCGGCTCCGCATGGGAAAAGAACGCCTTGAGCCCCGGGCAGAGCCAGTACTGGCTCGGCTGACCGTCTGTGCTGACGCCGAATCGATCCTTCAGGCAGCCCCCGTTGCAGAAACGCAGCCAGGGACAGGCCCGACATTCCTCCGTCAGCGCCTCCTTTTTGCTCTGTCCGAAGGTACGCTGGAACTCACTGCCGGCCATGCGGGCAAGACTGCCTTCCCGCAGCGTGCCGAGCCGGTGCTCCGGGTCCACATAGTGATCGCAGGAGTAAACCGCCCCGTCCTCCTCGACGATGAGCACGTGACCGCAGGTGGGGCTCATCCAGCACAGGCTGGCCTCGCCTCCCGCCTTGATCCGGGCCATTTCGGCAAACAGCTGCACGTCGAGGACGCCCAGGTCATGGGTCACCCATTCGTCGAACACCGTCTTGAGAAAACGGCCGTATCCATCGGGGCTCACCGAGCCCGGGGCTGCGGCGCCGGATCCATCCCGGATGACCACCGGGATGAACTGCACCCATCCGCACTGCGTCTCCCGAAGAGCGCGATAGACCTCCAGGGGATGTTCCTGGGAAACCGCGTTCACCGTGCACAGCAGGTCGGGTTCGATCCCGGCCTCGCGCAGTTTTCGAATCGCGGCGTACACCCGTTCAAAGGTCCCGCCGCCCCCCAGCTGACGCCGGTTCCGGTCATGGATCGCTTCGGGACCGTCGATGCTCAGCCCCACGTCAAAACGATTCTCCTTCAGAAAGCGGCACCAGCCCTCGTTGAGGAGCAGGCCGTTTGTCTGCAGGTTGTTCCAGGCCTCCCAACCCCGGGGCAGATACTTTTTCTCCAGCTCCAGCGCTTTCCGATAGAAATCCATTCCGGCCAGCGTCGGCTCGCCGCCGTGCCAGGTGAAGGAGACCACCGGCCCCGGAGAGGCGGCGATGGTCTGGCGGATCAGCCGCTCCAGCAGGTCGAAGCTCATACGCGTCTGTCTGCTGCTGGCGGAGTATTTCCCCTTATCCAGGTAATAGCAATATGCGCAGCGCATGTTGCAGCGGGATCCCACGGGCTTGGCCATCACGGCCAAAGGCGCATCCTGCCTTTCCTTCGGCACCTCAGGTCCCCTTCAGGTGTTTGTCAAAGAATGCCAGGACCTTGTTCCAGGAATCCATGGCCTGTTCCTGGCGGTACATGGGCCGGTCATAATACCAGAAGCCGTGTCCCGCGCCGTCATACCGGTGGAATTCGTAATCCTTTCCCTTTTCCTTCAGCACGGCCTCCAGCGCGTCCACTTCCTCGGGAGGCGGGAATTTGTCGTCATTGCCGAAGATGCCCAGCAGCGGGCATTTGATGCCGTCCGCCAGGTCCACAGGCGCCACCGGCTGTTTCGGAGACAGTCTCTCCGGCGGGCAGATCACGCTGCCGCCCCAGCAGTCCACCGCTGCGTCGATCCCCTCCAGCGTCGCCGCCGCCAGGAAGGTATGGCGTCCGCCGGAGCACATGCCGATCACCCCCACCTTGCCGCTGGCATTCACCTGGCTGCGCAGGAAGCTCAGGGAGGCTTCCACGTCCCCCATCACGTCCTTGTCGGCAACGCCGCCATCCTTGAACACCTGGGCCGAGATCTCCGGCGGCGTCCCGTCGCCCAGTTCCTCATAGATGTTGGGGCACAGCACGCCGTAGCCGTGGGCGGTAAACCGGCGGGCGGTCTCCCGGCACCACTCATCCCAGCCGGGCATGTGGGGGATCAGGACGATCCCCGGGAAGCTCTCCTTCCCCAGCGGTCGGGAATAATAGGCGCGGATGGTCTTTCCGTCATGACCGGGCATCCCCACCGTTTCGGCGATCATGCCTTCGTATTCCTGTACTCTGAAACTGTTCCACATCTTTCCGTCACTCCTTTTCGTTTAATACTCTCAATGTCATTAAGATACCACAAAACCGCCCGTCATTCCAGCCCGGATGAGAAAAAGAAGACAGGAGACGCCGTCCTTCATGTTCTCCATGGGTATTCAGCCCTTGCGCTCCGCTTCGGCGCATGGTATTCTCTGTTTTGGTCAGGATTTGCCTGCATCGGCACGGAACCGATCTGAATGATCTTTATCATATATTTCTGTGCTAATCTTGGATCCGGAACAGCGGAAATATCGCAGGAACAGAGGGCTAAAAATGAGAAAGAAATTGCGCGTCGGGATCGCATATGACGTGAAGGAAGATTACGATCTTTCTGCCGAAGGATTCAAGTATTGCGATTTCAGCACCCTGTCGGAGATCAACGGGATCAAAAGGGCCCTGGAACAGCGCGGTCACGCCGTTTGCCTTTTGGGAAACTACAGCAAGATCAATGCCATGCTCATGGGGAAGACCTTTCCGGAGATCGATATCGTGCTGAACACGGCGGAGGGGATCATCAGCAGGAACCGGGAGGGATGGCTGCCATCCCTGTTTGAAATGAACCACATTCCCTACACCGGTTCGGATGCGTACACGCTCAGCCTGACCCTGAACAAATGCCATACCAAGATCATGGCAAAGCATCTGGGGATTCCCACGGCTCAGTTTCGGCAGATCGGCAGTGCGGATGATCTGAAGGATATTGCAGAGGACGTTCCTTCCCCATGGATCATCAAGCCGAACTACGAAGGGACCAGTTCCGGCGTTCGCTACGTTGAAAACCTTCCGGAACTGGAAAAAGCCGCGGAAGAGCTTCTGGCCGAGTACCGTCAGCCGCTGCTCTGCGAGGCCTATATACCGGGACGCGAGTTCGTCACGTCCATCCTGTACGATGATGAAAAAGCCAAATGTATCGGAACGGTGGAGATCGTCCGAAGGGACGGCAGCGATATCCACGTTTTCAGCTCGGAGGATAAGCTGAGCGAGACCTGCACCAAGGTCCCGGCGGATCTTCCGGAGGGGCTGCTGCGCGATATGGAGCGGGACGCCCTTCTGCTGCATCGCTTTCTGGAATGCAGGGATTATTGCCGGGCAGATTTTCGCGTGAACCCGGACGGCGAATACTATCTTCTTGAAGTGACCCCGCTCCCCACCCTCGACCCTGACAGCGGATTCGGAAAATGCTGCGCTTATGCCAGCCTGGACATGGGGTATGTTTACGAGGAGATCCTGTACAACGCGCTGGAGCGCTGCCGCGTGTGAATCTCAGGAAGCAAAAACCGGCATGCATCCTTCGGCAGACTTGAGTTCGTCTTCATCGATGCCCCGGAATATCGGCAGTTTGCGGCAAGCTGCGCGGCGAAAAATACGGTTTTTGATGCAAAAGCGATATTTTGAATGTTTCTCCTTCCGGTATTGTTGATTTAACGGAGGAAAGATGCTACAATTCAAATGTTGTCTTTTTTGGAAGGAGTATGATGAATGGAGCATCCATACAAGACACGTTCCGGCGGTGCTACGGTGACGGTTTTCGCCCCCTATGACTGCAATAACAACTGCCCATTCTGCATCAATAAGGAAGAGTACGCCGATACCAGCGGCTTTTCTCTGGAGAAGATCTGCGAGAGCATCCGCTTGATGGATGCCCTGACCCCCCTGTGTGACTTTGTTTTCACCGGAGGCGAACCTCTGGCGGATCTGGATGCGCTGCAGATCATGCTCGACTGCGTCTCCCCATCGCATCGCGTCTTCATCAACACGACGCTGCCTGTCCTGCGCAACCACTCGGAGGCGGAGGTGGTGGCCTTTCTTGCGCGAAACCGGAACAAGATCACCTGCATCAACGTCTCCCGGCACCTGTTCCACTATGTTGAAGAGGGCGACGACGCGATCTTCGGCCGCCTGCCTGTAAAGAGCCGCATCAACTGCGTGCTTTTCGGAGACCACTCTCCGGAGCGACTGGTACCGTTTATCAAGCGCTTCGGCAAATATCGCGTACCCATCCAGTTCCGCTCCGATTATACGAAGACAACGCCGGAAAACCTCTATGACGAGACGAACGACGGCATTCTCGCCGACCTGCGGAGCATTCTGACCCCTACGATCCTGGAAGGCTGCCGCATCCGCTGCAACTACGAGTTCCTCGATGGGTCTCACGTCATCAGCTATCATAAGACGCTGCCCTATTCCACCATCGTTGAAACCGGGGAAGACGGCGTTACCTATGACGTTCTCTACGACATCATCGTCAAGCAGAACGGCGATCTCCATTCCGACTGGACCGACGTGATGCTGGATCTGGACCGGTACCGGCGCGTTGTGTTCGAACCGAGCGATCTGCACAGGATATTCTGATTTTAATTCTGATTTCAAAGTCAAACCCTCCGGCTCAACCGGAGGGTTTGTTTTTGACTTTGCGGTTCAGTGGATGGTCACTTTGAGGCCGTAGGAGGCCATAAGGTCCCGGAGCTGGGCCATCTTCTCGTCAGAAGGGGGCGTGGCCTCCATGGGCTTGCCGTCGCTGATGCGGAGGTACTTCATCACGCCCAGATTGTGGTAGGGCAGGAGCTGCACCATCTGCACTGCCTCCCCCAGCCCGGAGCAGAACTCCGCCGTGGCCCGGATGTTCTCCTCATCCCAGTTGAACATGGGGATCACGGGGATGCGGACCTGGAGCTTCTTCCCGGCTTCCGCGAGCTTCCTGGCATTCTCCTTGATCTGCTCGTTGGGCACCGCTACCGTGGCCTTATGCTTGGCGCTGTCCATATGCTTGAGGTCATACAGGTAGAGGTCCACATAGGGGGTGGTGCGCACCAGGGTCTCCCAGGGGGCGTAGCCCGTTGTGTCCAGAGCGGTGTGGATGCCGTTCTCCTTCAGGCCCTGCAGCACTTCCACCACAAAGTCGATCTGGCACAGAGGCTCCCCGCCGGAGATGGTCACGCCGCCGCCGGAGGTCTCAAAGAAGCTCTTGTCCTGCAGGAGGCGGTCCACCAGCTCCTGAGAGGTATAGTCCTTCCCGCACATGGTCAGCGCCTCCACGTAGCACTTGTCCGCGCAGGCCCCGCAGTTGTCGCAGAGCTCCCGCTTCACGTGCACGGTCCGCAGCTGAGCGCCCGTGGCGATGTCCGTTTTCAGCGGACCTTCCTCTATGGCGTTTTTCGGGCAGGCCTTCATGCAGCGGCTTTTACAGGCCTCCAGCCCCAGGCAGCGCATGCTCATCCAGCTCAACTGCTTGTAAAATGCCTGGCTCTCCGGACTGTGGCACCAGGGGCAGCGCAGGGGGCAGCCCTTCAAAAAGGCCGTGGTACGGATGCCGGGGCCGTCCTGTACGGAAAAGCCCTGGATATCGTAGAGGCGGCCGGTGGTCATACGCTCATCTCCGTGCGGCGGATCAGGTCGTCCTGGGCCTCCTTGTATACCTCCACGAAGTAAGCGGAGAACCCGGCGATGCGGACCACCAGGTCTTCATACTCCTTGGGTGTCTCCTGTGCTTTCCGCAGGGTATCGGCGGAGACCACGTTGATCTGGAGCTCCATGCCGCCGCCCCGGAAATAGGTCTCCATGACGGCCCGGAGCTTTTTGTCCCCTTCGGAGCCCTGCAGTGCCGTGGGGTGGAACTTCATATTGCAGAGGGTGCCGTTGGCATAGTTGGCCTGGTCGAATTTCAGGATGGAGTTGATGGTGGCGAAGGGGCCGTTCTTATCCATGCCCTGGACGGGAGAAATGCCGTCGGTGAGGGGCTGTCCCTTCTTGCGCCCGTCGGGCGTGGCCTCGCAGAACATGCCCATGACCACGTTCAGAGTGACCGGCCAGCAGCCCGCCGTCCAGTGGCAGTTCCGGGGGCTGATGCCCCTGGTGATGCCCTCGGAGTAGGTGTCCGCCACGAACTTGAGGTACTTGTCCGCCTCGGGGTCGTTGTTGCCGAAGTGGGTGCAGCGGCCCAGGATGTACTGATGCAGGTCCTCGTAGCCCTCCCAGTTGTTCATCAGCGCGTCGTAGAGTTCCCGGGTGGTGGCGATCTTATCCCGGAAACAGACCTGGTCGATGATGTTCAGGCTGTCCGCCACAGTGCCGTGGCCGATGCTGGAGTTGCCCGCGCCGTTGTACTGCGCGCCGCCCCACATTACGTCCTTGCCGCTTTCAATGCAGCCGGTCATGGTGGCGGAGAGGAGAGGCAGGGGGTTATTCATGGCATAGAGGTACTCGTAGCAGTTGATCATACTGACCTGCCACTTGGTGAAGAAGTCGATCTGGGTCTTATAGGCGTCCAGCACCTGCTGCATGCTGGTCATCTCATAGAGATAGCCGGTGGCCGGTCCGGTCTGCTTCGTGTTCTTCTTGGGTCCGAAGGAGAAGGGATTGCAGCCGTTGTTGATGGCGCACCAGAGGGCCGCAGGCAGAATGGTGTAGGCGTTGTTGCCGTCGCCGCCGGAGTTGGCAAAGTCGCAGCCGCAGATGCAGGGCTCCACGCAGCCGATGAGGCAGTAGTTCCGGGCGTCCTCGATGGGGATGCCCCGGCGCATCAGGGCCTCTATGGCCACCTTGTCCCACTCGAACAGGGGCACGCCGCCCACCTGCTTGGTGGTCTCGATGCCCGCCTCCCAGAGCTCATCCGGGGTGCCCTCGTGAACCCGCAGGGCCAGGGGCGGGTTATGCAGCTTCAGCCGGGCGGAGGACTGCATGACCATATAGGTGACCACGTTGGTGGCGTCATTGCCGTCCCGGTCCACGCCCCCCAGGGTGATGAGCTGGCCGGAGGTATAGCCCGGGCCGGTGCGGGTGGCCCCGTCAGACCAGAGCTTGTTGATCTCTGCCACCTTCAGGATGAACATGTCCGTCAGCTCCTGGGCCTGCTCCCTGGTGAGCTTACCGGAGGCGATGTCCGCCTCGGCGTACTTGCCGCAGTACTGGTCCAGGCGGCCGTAGCTGATGCCGTGGGGCTGGGAATCCAGCAGCAGGCCCAGCTGATAGAAGAAGCATGCCTGCAGGGCGTCGTGATAGCTTTCGCAGGGCTTGTCGATGACCCGGTTCATGCGGTCGGCGATATCCAGCAGCTCCGTCTTCCGCACGGGGTCAGCGCAGGTCTCCGCCTGGCGCAGGGCTTCGGCGGCATAGCGCTTGGCATAGAGGATGATGCCCTCCACCACCGTTTCCTCGGCGCGGTAGAACTGAAGGGTCTGCCCTTCGTTCCCCTGGAGGCCCTTTTCCAGCAGGGCCGCCTTCTTGGCTCTGATCTCCTCCAGCACGCTGCCCAGGCCCCGGTCCACCACGGTCCAGTAGTTCCCGCAATAGTGGCCTATGGGAGAGCCGCTGTTGTTCTTGGCTCCGAAGTTCAGTACGCCGTTGCCCAGGATATCCCGATAGTACTCCTCGGGGAATACCTCGTCCACAGCGGCGCAGGTGGCGTTTTTGATCCAGAACTGCCCGGTCTGGAGGATGTACTCCCGGTCTTCGGGATTCAGATCATAGGGGTCGGTGCTCCGGGTAGGGAAGGTATCCAGCTCATCCAGGACCCACTGGAAGGAGTGCTCGGGGTAGATGGCGCTGGCCCGGAATTCCTCTCCCACATGGCCGACGATCAGCTCATGGTCCCGCACGGGGGTGGGCATCTTCTCAAAAAGGTTGCGCAGGTTTTTGGCCCGTTTGAGTACGCCGATGAGCTGGGGATTTTCCATGTAGAATTCTGTGACCAGCTTATAGCGTGCAAGGTCGATCCTGGGCTTCTTGGCCCGGTACATGGCGCGGATCTTTGCGACCCGCTCCGAAATGGGTGCATTCTGATACATTGCTCTTCCTCCTTTTTGATGCGGCTCTCCGCCAACTGTACGGAAATCGGTTTTATGACTGTGAAATATCGTTTTATGTCGTGCATTATATAATAGCATAAAGTGATGAGAAATACAATGTTCGTTCAAAGCTCCTGTTCTCTGGAAAACTGCAATAACCGACTGCCGCCGAACGACTCAAATATCCCGCGCGAAGCGCACATCACGTTCTGTGCAGGCGGAACACATCGATGCAAAAAGCACTTGCCGAAGCAAGTGCTTTTTGCCGGTGCAATCGGATATAACACCTTTTTTGAGGTAAGTCTTGTACCGCCACGATTTGTGACATCACCTTGCGCTTTATCAAAAGCGCTGCCTGACGCGGAAAAGCGGTCAATACGCCCCGTATTCCCTGACAGTCTCAAACATGGCCTCCACGTTCTCCCGCTTCACATGGCTGAGGCCGGAGCTGGTCATGAAGATGAAGCCGCCGCCGGGGGCGCAGATATCCAGCAGCTTCTTGGCCTCGTCCCGCACCTGGTCCGGGGTGCCGAACTGGAGAAGGTTGGTGCTGAAGCTGCCGGCGATGCAGGCGATATCCTTCAGCTTGCTCTTTGCTGCTGCCATGTCCACTTCCTCGAAGTGGTAGAACACCTTTCCGGGGGTGACTTCCGTCAGGCAATCCAGCCGGGAATTGTACTTGCCCTCGCAGAAGATGTAAGGCACCATCCCGACTTTGATGATCTCCTCGATGATCATCTGCAGATGCCGCCAGTAGTACTTTCGATAATGTTCAGCGCTCATGAAGCCGTCCATGCCTTTGTGCAGCGCCATGAAAACATGTTTGCCTTTGTTGGCGGGGTTCTTCCCCTGCATGCGGATCATCTCCAGCATGGGGCCGATGGATTCTTCGATGTACCTCTCCACGATCTCCGTGTTTTCATACAGATCCTGGAGAGAAAGAATGGTTCCTCTGAGCCCGTCGGAGTAACTGTCGAAGGGAACGGCTGCCATACCGCCGTCAAACAGCGGATAGCCCATTTCCAGAACCGTCGCATTCACTTTTTCCATGTTTTTCCGGTACTCCCGGTTCAGGTCGTTCAGTTTCCAAAGGTCTTCCAGCATCGCCTTGAATTCCGGGGTGGAGACCTGGGCTGCCAACATCCGGGCGCTGAAGCGGCTTCCGGCAAAAAGCTTTGTAAAAGGCTCCAGCAGGCCGGAATTCCGATAAGTCTCCTTTCTCAGCGCCCATCCCGTTCGATCGCTGAAAAACTCATCGAATTCATCGTCCAGGAGTGTGGGAAACTCTATGTACTGCTGGATAGAGTTGTCGTCGATGATTTTTCCGGGCATACCCGCCCAACGCATATTTTTCGGTCTTTCCAGTTCCAGCATCGGACCTTCGCCGGCATAGTTGAACCCCACGCCTGCACCGCTGTCAGGATCGAAGTCCTTCAGGTATTTCACGATGCTCTTGGTCATCTTCTCCAGTGTGGTGTCGTATATGACCTCAGCCACGGTGTATCCTGCGTTCAGCATGGGAAACAGAGCGGCCGAGGGCATGATCGGCACCCGGTCCGGTTCTTTCAGGGCGATTGCGGCTTCGACCCTGGCGACCTTTTCGTCATAACGTTTTTTTGCCTCCGGTGTCATCCTCATTTCCTCCTAAAATTACGTTCCATGGTACGTTTTTAATTTAACATATTTTTCATGAATACGCAATCTTTCTCCGTCTATTACCCCATCAGACCGATGTTTATTCTTCAGCCTTCATGATTCATTTTGAAAATCCTGTCACTGCAAATGAATACTGAAAAAGGAGAATACAAAGCGAAAATCCCGCCACTTGCGTGACAGGATTTCCGCTTTGCAGTATCAGCAAGCTATTGAAAACCAGTCTGACCAGACAAGGATCACACCCGCTTTTGGGTGAAATTCCGATGCAGCAGGGTGTGCTCCCGGCCGCGAAGCATACCGTCATAGAGGGCGGTCACCAGCGGGTTATCGTTGCTTCTCTGGATCTGATAGTTCACGTCCGCCTGATACAGGCCGCCGGAACGCTCCTCCACGGTGGAACGAACCGAGCCAACGGGCTGTCCGCCTCCGTTGACGCAGCCTCCGGGACAGGCCATGACCTCCACCAGATCGTAGTGGACTTCCCCCGAGCGGATGGCGCGCATGACGCGATCGGCATTGGCCAGGCCGGAAATGACCGCGATGCGCAGGACGTGGCCCTCATAATCCACAGTGAATTCCTTGATTCCGTTTGAGCCGCGAACACCGCTGGTCTTGATGGCCTCCATGTCGCGACGGCTCTGTCCGTCCGTGAGCCGCCGAAGCACGGCTTCCGTGACACCGCCGGTCACGCCGAAGATCACACCGCCGCCGGAGCCGATGCCAAAGGGCACGTCCGGAGCCTCCGGCTCGATCTTGTCGAAACGGTAGCCGGTGCGCTGGATCATGGCGGAGACCTCCGTTGTGGTCAGCACGTAGTCCACGTCCTGTTCCCCGAAGGTGTAGCTTTCGGGCCGCAGGATCTCGGCCTTTTTTGCGGTGCAGGGCATGATGGACACGCTCACCAGCCGCTTTTTGCCCCGCATCTGATCATGGTGCTCCCGGTAATACTGCCGGATCACCGCGCCGAACATGGCTTGAGGGCTGCGGCAGGTAGAGAGATTATCGAAGAGATCGGGATAGTGGTCCTCGCAGAACTTCACCCAGGCGGGGCAGCAGGAGGTGAACAGGGGCAGCGTTCCATGGTTCCGGATGCGGCCCAGGAATTCCGCGCTCTCCTCCATCACAGTCAGATCCGCGCCGTAGGTGGTATCGAACACCTCGTCAAAGCCCAGCCGGTGAAGCACCGCCACCAGCTTTCCCATGTTGTTGCTGCCCTCAGGCAGGCCCAGCATATCGCCGATGGCCACCCGGACGGCGGGGGCTACCTGGGCCACCACATAGGAATCCGGATCCGCCAGTTCCCGCATCACCCGGCCCACGGCGGAATGGATGGAAATGGCGCTGGTGGGGCACACCACCCGGCACTGGCCGCAGCTCACGCAGTCGCTCTCCCCCAGGGTCTTCCCGAAGGCGGGCATGACGATGGCCCTGGTGCCCCGGTTGACAATATCGATGGCGCTGATATGCTGCACATTTTCGCACATGCGGACGCAGTCGCCGCAGAGAATGCACTTGTTGGGGTCCCGGACAATGCCGGGAGAGGTGAGATCCACGGGCTGGTGAGGCCGGTAGTTGCCGAAGCGGATGTCGTGCACGCTCAGGCGGCGGGCCAGGTTCTGCAGCTCGCACTCACCGGAGCGCTGGCAGGTGGTGCAGTCCCGATCATGGCTGGCCAGCATCAGCTCCACAATGGTACGGCGGTAGGCAATGAGCCTGGGGGTGTTGGTGTAGATCACCATTCCGTCCGCCGGCTTTTCGGAGCAGCTGGCAAAGGTGCGGCCCCGGCTGTCCTCGCAGGTGCAGAGGCGGCAGGCGCCGTATACGGACAGTTCAGAGTGGTAGCACAGGGTGGGAATCTCGATCCCGCTCTTGCGGATCACCGCCAGAATGTTGGGCTCGTCGGTGAATTCCACCCGACGTCCGTCTATCGTCATAAATCCCATTTGCCTGTCCTCCTTACTTCCGATAGATGGCGCCGAAGCTGCAGTTATCCATACAGGCGCCGCATTTGATGCACTTGGCAGGATCGATGGTGTAGGGTTCCTTTACCTTGCCGCTGATGGCGCCCACCGGACAGTTCCTGGCGCATTTGGAGCAGCCTTTGCACTTTTCCGGATCGATGACGTACACCTGCAGCTTGTTGCAAACCCCTGCGCGGCAGTGCTTGTTCTCAATGTGCTCCCGGTACTCCTCCTCAAAGGAATTGAGGGTGCTGAGAATGGGATTGGCAGAAGTCTTGCCCAGGCCGCAGAGGGCTGTGTTGGCGATCACATCCGCCAGTTCCCGCAGGGTGTCGATGTCTTCCGGCCTGCCGTTTCCTTCGGTGATGCGCTGCAGGATCTCAAGCATCCGCCGGGTCCCCTCCCGGCAGGGGACGCATTTGCCGCAGCTCTCGTCACAGATGAAGCCCATATAGAATTTGGCCACGTCCACCATGCAGTTGTCCTCGTCCATGACGATGGCGCCGCCGGAGCCCATCATGGAGCCCAGCCGGACCATGTTGTCAAAGTCGATGGGCTCGTCCAGGTATTCCGCGGTGAGGCAGCCGCCGGAGGGACCGCCGGTCTGGATGGCCTTGAACTGCTTGTCGTTCTGGATGCCGCCGCCGATCTCGTAGATCAGCTCCCGCAGGGTAAGCCCCATGGGGATCTCCACCAGGCCGACGTTGTTCACTTTGCCGCCCAGGCAGAAGACCTTGGTGCCCTTGCTCTTTTCGGTGCCGTAGCAGGTGAAGGCCTCCAGCCCCTCCCGCAGGATGTAGGGAACGGTGGCCAGGGTCTCCACGTTGTTGACGACGGTGGGCTTGTCCCAAAGACCCTTGACCGCCGGATAGGGAGGCCGGGATCTGGGCATGCCCCGCAGGCCCATGATGGAGTTCAGCAGAGCCGTCTCCTCGCCGCAGACGAAAGCGCCTGCGCCCAGACGGACGTGGGCATGGAAGCTGAAGCCGGTGCCCAGGATATTGTCTCCCAGGAGACCCAGCTCCTCCGCCTTGGCGATGGTAGCCTTCACCCTGGCCACAGCGGTGGGATACTCGGCCCGGATGTAGAAATAGCCTTCGCTCGCGCCGATGGCGTAGCCGGCGATGGCCATGCCTTCGATGACGGCCAGAGGATTATCTTCCAATACGCTGCGGTCCATGAACGCGCCGGGGTCGCCCTCGTCGCCGTTGCAGACCACGTATTTCTGATCGCTCTGGGAAGCCAGGGCGAACTGCCACTTGTTGCCGGTGGGGAAGCCGCCGCCGCCTCTGCCCCGGAGGCCGGAGGCCTTGATCAGGTCGATGACCTCCTGCGGGGTCATGGTGAGGGCTTTCATCAGGCCCTGGTATCCGCCGCAGCCCAGCGCTTCCTCGATCCGGTTGGGATCGATCACGCCGCAGCCGTGAAGCGCGATGCGCTTTTGCTTGCGGTAGAAGGGAATGTCGTCTTTCTTCGGGTACTTATTGCCGGTGCGGGGATCTTCGTAGATCAGTCTGTCGACGATCTCCCCGTCCCGGATGCCCTGGATGATCGCTTCCGCATCCTCGGGCTTCACCGCGCGGTAAAGCACGTCGTCCGGAAATACGCGGACAAAGGGACCTTCGGAGCAGAGACCGAAGCAGCCCACGATGCGGATGGCGATCTTGTCTTCCATCTTGTGCGCCGCGATGGCCTTTTCCAGTTCGCCGCGGATATCCATCGTTCCGCCCGCGATGCAGCCGGTGCCGCCGCAGAGCATCAGATAGGTCTTGCCGTCGCCGCCGTTGAACTTTTCTTCCAGTTCCGCGGTATATGTCGCAATGGCGCGGCGGAGCTCATCACAGGTTTTATACATGCGCGCCGACCTCCTTATCCTTGTATTCCGCAATGATCATGGAAACGTCGGAGGGTTTGACTCTGGCATAGATCTTGCCGTTGATGGTGACAGCGGGAGCAGCAGCGCAGGCGCCGATGCAGCGCAGCGCGTCGATGGAGAAAAGACCGTCTTCGGTGGTCTGGCCGGGCTGGATGCCCAGCAGATCGCAGAACTGATCGATGATCTTCTGAGAGCCCTTGACGTAGCACGCGGTGCCCAGGCAGCAGCCGATCACATACTTGCCGTGGGGCTCCAGAGAGAAGAAGGAATAAAACGTGACTACGCCGAAGATCTCCGCTACGGAAATGCCCGTCTTGGCGGAGACGATCTCCTGGACCTCGATGGGGATGCATCCGAATTCGTTCTGGATATCGCTGAGGATCATGATGAGAGGAGTGTTTTCCTTGCTGTGGCTGTCACAGATCTCCTCGATCCTCCGGACAGCCTTTTCGCTGAGATGGCCCAATACAATGCCCTCCTTTTTCTGCTGTATATTTAAAATTTTATACTACAATACCCCATTAATCAGAATACAATATTTGCGCTCAACAATCAAGTGCCAACTGCTGTATATTGAAACAGCTCCATTATTCATTTGTCAAATTTCTGAAAGGATTTCGGAGGGATCCTCCTCCTTCTCCGCAGCTTTCAGCAGCCTGGCATAGATATCCGGAAAAGCTTCCTCCACATTGCAGCTCCGGTTATCCCTGCCCGTCCAGATGTGAAACGTCCGCCCCTCGCTCAGGGTCCTGCCCGCCTCATCCCGCAGGGTATACAGCAGCTCCAGCTTCTTCGGGGCGACCAGACCCGGACGGGTCTCGATCCGGATCGTCTGGGGGTAGGAGGCGGGGGAGAGATAGCGGATATTCAGCTCCACCATGGTGGGATTCAGCCCCAGGGACTGACTCAAGTCAAAGGGGATGCCCGCCTGGGTGAGCCAATCCATCCGAGCGGCTTCGATCCAGACGGGATAGACCGCGTGATGGACGATGCCCATGCGGTCGCAGTCCGGATATCGGGATTCCAGCCGGGAAATCGTGATCAGCATCCCATCAGCCTCCTGCCCATCCAGACCCCCATGGCGGAGGCCATCATCAGGCCCCGGGTCCAGCCGCTGGAGTCTCCCAGGCAATGGAGGTTCCGGACGCTGGTATTCAGATCCGCGTCCATATCCACCCGGTTGGAGTAGAATTTCAGTTCCGGGGCATAGAGAAGGGTCTCGTAGGCGGCAAAACCCGGGACGACCTGATCCATGGACTGGATAAAGCTCAGGATGCTGGTCATGGAACGGTAGGGCATGGCGGAGGTGATATCTCCCGCCACCGCGTCCGGAATGGTGGGGCGCACGTTGGAGCGGGAGAGCTCCTTTTCCCAGGTGCGCTTTCCGTCCAGAATATCCCCGTACCGCTGGACCAGCAGCCGTCCGTCCGCCAGCATATTGGTCAGCTCACCCACCTTCCGGGCATACTCGATAGGCTGGTTGAAGGGGACGCTGAAATTATGAGAACAGAGGATGGCCACGTTGGTGTTGGGGGATTTGTGGTCCTTGTAGGAATGACCGTTCACCACCGCGAGGCCGCCGTCGTAGTTCTCCTGGCTCACATAGCCGCCGGGATTCTGACAGAAGGTCCGGACCTTGTTCTTGAAGGGCTTGGGGTAGCCGATGAGCTTGGATTCATAGAGGACCCGGTTGATGGTTTCCAGGATCTCGTTGCGCACCTCCACCCGAACGCCGATATCCACCGTGCCCGGCTGATGGGCGATGCCGTGCCTGACGCATACGTCTTCCAGCCACTCCGCGCCTCTGCGGCCGGTGGCCACGATGATCTCGTCGGCGGTGATGGTTTCCGGCCGTCCCGCGTGCATCAGCTCCGCCCCCAGGCAGACGCCGTCCTTGATGATGAGATTCAGGCATTCCGTTTCCATGAGCAGCTCCACGTCCTGCTCCTTCAGCCAGTTTTCGATGTTCAGATACAGCTCCTGGGCCTTTTCCGTTCCCAGATGACGGATAGGGCAGAGCACCAGCTTCAGCCCGGCGGAAATCGCCCGGCGGCGGATCTCCTTGACCTCCTCCGTTTCGTCCTTTCCCTCCACCCGGGTGTCCGCGCCGAAGTCCAGGTAGATGGTGTCCGTATAGTCGATGACGGACTGGGCGGCTTCCACGCCGACGAGGGAGGGAAACTCGCCCCCCACTTCGTAACTCAGGGACAGCTTTCCGTCCGAAAAGGCGCCGGCTCCGGAAAAACCGGTGGTGATGCTGCAGTAGGGCTTGCAGTTGACGCACTTCTGCGTTACCGCCTTGGGGCAGCGGCGATCCTCCACCGCCTTGCCCTTTTCCGCGATGGTGATCCTTTTGCGGCAGCCCATCCGCCGCAGCTCGATCGCTGTAAAAATGCCTGCGGGACCTGCCCCGATGATGAGAATATCGGTTTTCATAACGAACCTTCCTTATCCACAGAATGACTGGATCATCATACCTTAATTCAGCATGAAAATCAATCCGTGCGCGGGTATGGACTTTTCCGGACCGAGGGGATATAATCCCTCTATGTTTGGATATATTCTGGCAGATACCGGTACGCTCACACCGGAACAGCTCGCCCGATACAAGGGCTGCTACTGCGGGCTCTGCCGCTGCATCGGCAGCCGCTGCGGCCAGTTGTGCCGCATGAGCCTGACCTATGACATGGTATTCCTTACTCTGCTGCTGGGGAGTCTGTACGAGCCCGGGGAGGAGGAAAAGAACGGCCCGTGTCTCATCCACCCCCTCCGGAAACGCCGCAGCTGGCAGACGGAGGCGACGCAGTATGCCGCCGATCTGAGCGTGATCCTTGCCCGGCAGAACTGCCTGGACGACTGGGCGGACGAGAAGCGGCTGATCCGGCGGGGCGAGGCCGGTCTGCTGCGGAGAGGAGCGGAAGAAGCCGCCCGGCGGCTTCCGGATAAGGCTGCCGCCGTACGGGCCTGCCTGGATGAACTGAGCGGGATCGAAGCCCGGGGGGAGAAAAGCCCCGATCCCGGCGCTTCGGCCTTCGGCCGGCTGATGGGGGAGCTTTTCCTCTGGCGGGAGGACCGATGGTCAGACACCCTCCGGGAAGCCGGCGAGCACATGGGCCGGTTCCTGTACCTGCTGGACGCCATGGAGGATCTGGACAGGGACAAGCGAAGGGGAAACTATAACCCCCTGGCAGCCGTGATGGCAAAGGGGGCGACCCGGGAGGATATTCTGGATATCCTGGTGAATCAGATGGCCTCCTGCGCCGCTCTGATCGACCGGCTTCCTCTGGTTCAGGACGCGGAGCTTCTGAAGAATATCCTGTATACCGGCGTATGGTCATCTTTGAGGCGTAAAGGGGATACATCGGAATGAGCCTTCTGGAACTCATCATCCTGGCCGTCGGACTGAGCATGGACGCCTTTGCGGTCTCCGTCTGCAAAGGTCTGGCCCTGGGAGAGATCAAGAAGAAACACGCCCTGATCGCAGGGGCCTGGTTCGGCGGCTTCCAGGCGCTGATGCCGCTGATCGGGTATTTCCTGGGCAGCCGTTTCGAGCGATACATCCGCTCCTTCGACCACTGGGTGGCGTTCGTCCTGCTGGCGGCCATCGGAGCCAATATGCTCCGGGAAGCCCTGAGCAAGGAGGAGGAAACGGCGGACGCCTCCCTTTCCTTCAAATCCATGCTCCTCCTGGCGGTGGCCACCAGCATCGACGCCCTGGCGGTGGGCATCACCTTTGCTTTTCTCCAGGTGCGCATCCTTCCGGCGGTGCTGCTGATCGGCTGCATCACCTTCCTGCTGAGCATACTGGGAGTGAAAGCAGGGAGCCTTTTCGGAAAGAAGTATCAGAAAAAGGCGGAGATCGCCGGCGGGGTCATCCTGATCCTCCTGGGGATCAAGATCCTGCTGGAGCACCTGGGCGTTATTTCCTTCTGAGTCTGCCGGGGATCCCGGGGAAAGGAGGCCGGTCATGGATACCGTGAGCAAGCGCAGAAGATTTCTCATCAATCTCCTGTACTGGGTCGCCTTGCTGGCGATCGTCTATCTGTGCTTCCGCTATCTGCTCAAGCTGCTCATGCCTTTCGTTATCGCCCTTCTGGTGGCCTGGCTTCTGCGGCCCGTCTGCCGCTGGTACAGGAAGAAGACCTCCCATGGACAGCTCTATACCGCCCTGGTGGTGGCAACGGTGCTGGCCTTCTATCTGATCATCGGCGGCCTGATCACCCTGATCCTGATCAACGTGGGGGCGAACATCGCGCAGCGGCTTTCCGGGCTGCCGGCCCTGTATACCCAGACCATCGAACCGGGGCTCAGCGATCTGTATGCTTCGGCGGAAGATCTGGTGAGCCGTTTCGATCCACGGCTGGAGGCCGTGGTGAACAAGGTCATGCCGGAGATCATTTCGTCCCTGGGCAGCGCCGTTTCCCGCTTCTCCGTCACGGCGGTGACCAAGCTGACGAGCCTGGCCACATCGATCCCCAACGCATTGCTCAACGCGGCCATCTGCATCATCTCCACCATTTTTATGGCCACCACCTTTGAAGCCATCATCCGCTTCCTGAAAAAGAATCTGCCGGAGAAGGTCACGGAGACCGCGGGTTACGTGGTCAAGAGCTTCCGGAACGTGATCATGAAATACGGCATCTCCTACCTGATCATCATGCTCATGACCTTCGCTGAGATCGCCATCGGCCTGCTGATCATCGGCAAGCGGAATGCGCTGCTCATCGCCGCGCTGATCGCCGTGTTCGATATTTTCCCCATCGTGGGCGCAGGACTCATCCTGCTGCCCTGGACGGTGATCACCTTTATCCAGGGGAAAGTCCTCCAGGGGATCGGCATGGCCATCCTGTACGTGGTGGTCATCATCGTGCGGCAGATCATGGAACCGCGTATCGTGGGCAGACAGGTAGGACTTCCGCCGCTGGTCACCCTGGCCTGCATGTTCGTGGGCACCAGTCTCTTCGGCGGCGTGGGACTGTTCGGCCTTCCCATTCTGGCGGCCATCCTCACCAATCTGAACGACGATCCGGACGTTCCCATCCGCTTGTACCATACGCCCGGATCGGAAGACGGGGCAGGAGAACCGGAAGCGGAGCCGGGGAAGATCGTCTACCGCTTTATCAGCGCCGGGCAGGAGCGGATCAAAAGGCGGGGGAAAAAGAAGCAAGAAAAGGACGAAGAAAAACCTTGACAGGCTTGTACGCCGATGGTATACTTCTTAAGCCGCTTTGAATGGGCATTGAAAAGTCGGCCTGCGCCGCGCCCCCGACAGCGAGCCTTTTTATGAGGGAGAGAAACATTTTGCAGTATGCGATCATCGTGACCGGCGGCAAGCAGTACCGCGTGAAGAGCGGCGACGTTCTGTTCGTGGAAAAGCTGCCTGTGGAAGCCGGGGATACCGTGACCTTTGATCAGGTCCTGGCCGTCCTGGATGATGAAAAGGAAGCCGTTATCGGAGCCCCCCTGGTAGAGGGCGCTGCGGTCACCGCCAATGTGGTCAAGAACGGCAAAGCCAAGAAGATCCATGTTTTCAAGTACAAGGCCAAGAAGAATTACCGCCGGCGTCAGGGCCATCGTCAGCCCTATACCCAGGTGCAGATCGACGCCATCACGGTCGGCTGAGAAGGAGGAGATACCATGGCACATAAAAAAGGAATGGGCTCCACCAAGAACGGGCGGGACAGCAAGTCCAAGCGTCTTGGAGCAAAGCGGGCCGATGGGCAGTTCGTTCTGGCCGGCAATATTCTGTACACCCAGTGCGGCACGAAGATCCATCCGGGCACCAATGTGGGCTGCGGCAGCAACTACAACCTCTTCGCGCTGAAGGACGGCATCGTCCGTTACGAGCGTCTGGGCCGGAACCGCAAGAAGGTCTCCGTTTACGAAGTGACCGAAGCGGCCGAATAAAGAGCCGATGAACAGGGCCAGCTGCATTGCAGCTGGCCTTTTCCATAGGAGAACAGATTATGCCGATGTTTGTGGATCAGGCGGCGATCACCGTGATCGCCGGAAAGGGCGGCAACGGCGCCGTTGCCTTTCACCGGGAGAAATATGTGGCGGCCGGAGGACCGGACGGGGGAGACGGCGGCCGGGGCGGCAGCATCATCCTTCAGACGGACGACAGTATGTCCACCCTGATGGACTTCCGCTACAAGCGCAAATACTCCGCCCAGCCCGGGGCCGACGGGCAGGGAGGTCTCCGTTCCGGCAAGGACGGCGCGGATCTGGTGATCCGGGTCCCCCGGGGCACCCTGGTGCGGGATAAGGAGACCGGGGCCGTGATCGTGGATATGTCCGGCTCCGAACCCTTCGTCCTGGCCAAGGGCGGCCGGGGCGGCTGGGGAAACAAACACTTCGCTACCCCCACCCGTCAGGCGCCCCGTTTCGCCAAACCGGGCATGGCGGGGCAGAAACGGGAAGTCCTGCTGGAGCTGAAGCTCCTGGCGGACGTGGGACTGGTGGGCTTTCCCAACGTGGGAAAATCCACCCTTCTCAGCATGGTGAGCAAAGCGCATCCCAAGATCGCGGATTACCACTTCACCACCCTCTATCCCAATCTGGGAGTCGTGTGGGCGGGGGAGGGCAGCTCCTTCGTCCTGGCGGACATCCCCGGCATCATTGAAGGCGCCGCGGAGGGCGCCGGACTGGGCCATGATTTTCTTCGCCATATCGAGCGCTGTCGGCTCCTCATCCACGTGGTGGACGTTTCCGGCCGGGAGGGCCGGGATCCGGTGGAGGATTTCAAGGCCATCCGGGAAGAGCTGCGGCAGTACAACACCGATCTGGCGGGCAGGCCGGAGATCGTGGCGGCCAACAAATGCGATATCGCCCAGGATGAAGGATCCCTGGAGCGCTTCAAAGCCTATATCGAAGAACAGGGGCTGCCTCTGTTCATGATCTCCGCCGCCACGGGCCAGGGCCTGCGGGAGCTGGTGAAGGCCGCCGCGGGAGAACTGGCTCACCTGCCTCCGATCCCGGTGTTCGAGGCCGAGTACGTGGAGCCGGAAGCCGCCCCGGGCACCGTGGAGGAGCTGAAGATCTTCCAGCCCGAAAAGGGCCTGTGGTCCGTGGAGGGACCCTGGCTGGAACGGCTGCTGGAGCGGGTGAACCTGTCGGACATCGAAAGCCGGATGTATTTCGAGCGTTCCCTTCGGCAGGGGGGCGTGTACGACCGGCTGGAGGATCTGGGCATCCGGGAAGGGGACACGGTCTCCATTTACGACCTGGAATTCGAATACAGGAAATGACCAAAGATAATCAAACCGGCTGCGGCCATGTGCCGCAGCCGGTTTCAGCGTGTCGACAAAGTCTTGTCGCCCCGCTGCAGCAAGTTTTTCGAACAAGGAATAGGGAGGAGATTGTTCGAAAAACTTATGATTGAACGCGAAAGACACCCCTGATGGGTTTCTTTCACACTTTCTTCCTTTCCGATATCGCATCGTTTATCGGTTTGTATACAGTTTGCAACCGGCTGCGGCATATGGCCGCAGCCGGTTTTCTTTCTCAGGGAGAACTTATTCCTCGTAGTCCATGACGGCGTTTTTCAGCTCGTCGATGATGCGGATCTTCTGGGGACAGGCCCGTTCGCACTGACCGCAGGCCACGCAGCCGGAAGGACGGCCGCCCTGCATCAGGGCAAGACGGTAGGCCATCTTCGCGCCCTTGGGATCCCCGTATACCAGCTCCGTGTTCCGGGCGGCGAAGACCTGGTGGATGGCGATGTCCTGGGGGCAGCCCTTCTCGCAGTATCTGCAGGCGGTGCAGGGAATGCCGGGCCGGGCCTTCAGAGCCTCCAGGGCTTTGCCGATGAGGCCCCGCTCCCGGTCGTCCAGGGGCCTGAAGGGCTTCATGAACTTCAGGTTCTGCTCCATCTGCTCCAGGGTGGACATGCCGCTGAGGACGGTGATGATCCCGTCCAGCGAGGCGGCGAAGCGGAGCGCGGCCTCCACGGGTTCCAGACCGCCGTCCCGGAAGGGCTTCTGCACCTCCGGCGGAAGATTGGCCAGGGTGCCGCCCTTCACGGGTTCCATGATCACCACGGGCTTGCCGTGCTTTCTCGCCGTCTCCCAGCAGAGACGGGACTGAACGGAATTGTCGTCCCAGTCCGCATAGTTGATCTGGAGCTGGATGAAATCCACCTCGGGGTGCTCGGTGAGGACCTTGTCCAGCACGTCCGCAGTATCATGGAAGGAGAAGCCCGCATGACGGATGAGGCCTTCCTTCTTCCGTTCCTGGACAAAGTCCCAGATGCCGTATGCATCGAAGACCTTTTTGCGTTCATCGCTCACGTTGTGCAGCAGATAGAAATCGAAGTAACCCGCTCCGGTGCGCTCCAGAGAGGTCCAGAACATCTGCTTGGCTTCCTCCGCCGTTTTGGGACCGGCCCAGGCGGGAAGCTTGGTGGCGATGGTGAAGCTGTCCCGGGGGTGCCGATCGATCACGGCCTCCTTGAAGGCGGCTTCAGACTGGCCGTTGATGTAGCCGTAGGCGGTGTCAAAGTAGGTGAAGCCCGCCTCCAGGAATCTGTCCGCCATCGCCTTGAACTGTTCGATATCCACCTTGTCTCCCAGCATGGGGAGCCGCATCAGCCCGAAGCCAAGCTTGGGCACGTTTTTCCAGCTGTGTTCCATGGGTATGCCTCCTGTTCGTGATTTTGTCAAGACCAATCCGCCTGGATCAACTGTGCATAGTCCTCCCGGAAGATGGCAATGGCGCTGAGGATCGTATCGTAGATCAGGGCCAGGGTGAAGATCGCCATAGCCGCGGTCTCGATCACATAAAAGGGCCAGAGGGGGATATACAGCACCTCGGTCATATAGCCTGTACTGACGGCCACGCCGGTCTGCACCGCAGCGGCATAGGTCATGGCCCCGGCGGCCAGCACGGATAGAATACCCATGAGGGTAAAGATGATGAAACGCAGGGGCCGGGGAAAATGGACGATGATGATGGTCATGTTGATGTGGGACTTTTTGCTCTGACCATAGGCGAAGGCGGTGAAAACCGCGCACATGAGCATGCGCTGGGTCAGCTCATAGGCTCCCAGAATGTGGGTCTGGAACAGATAACCCATGATCACATCCGCCACGTTCATGAGCATCATGAGGAGCACGCAGACAAAGCTGATGAGGGCGATGACCTGAGTGAAGCGGTGCACGCCGGCATTGAATCTCTGAACTTTTTCCATTTTTGTCGCCTCCTCCTACTTCATCAGGTTGGGCAGCACCAGGGCGATCTGGGGGAAGGCTGCCAGCAGGGCGATGCCCACGAAAATGGTCAGCATAAAGGGCAGAGCGCCTTTGTATATGGTGCCCAGCGGTACGTCCTTGGCTACGCCGGAGATAATAAAGCAGTTCAGTCCCACCGGGGGAGAAATGGCGCCCAGCTCCATGCTGAGGATGATATAGATCCCGAACCAGACCACGTCGAAGCCCAGGGCCTTGGCGATGGGCCAGAAGATGGGGACCGTCAGCATGATCATGGGCAGCTCGTCCATGATCATTCCCAGGAAAAGATAGACCAGGGTCATGAGGGCGATGATGACGTACTTGGATACGTTCAGCCCGCCGATGTAGGCGGCCAGGCGCATGGGGATCTGGGTGATGGTGAGAAACTTGCAGAAGAGACTGGCTCCGATGATGATCAGGAAGGTCATGGCAAAGGTGCGGATAGTGGTCCACATGGCGTCCTTGAATTTGCCCCAGAATTCCTTCCAGGTGAAGCTGTGCTGCAGGCACATGTTCACGATCATGATGATAAGGGCCAGAAAGGCGCCGATGGCGGCGGACTGGTTCACGGAAAAGAAGCCGGAGAACATTCCCCCCAGGACGATGCCGAAAAGGATCACCACGCCGATGAGCCCTTTCAGGGAAATGAGCCGCTCCTTCCAGGAGTACTTCTCCCCCTTGGGCGCCAGCGCCGGATTATGCAGCACCTGAATGATGATGGTGGCCATACAGAGCACTGCCATCATGATCCCGGGAAGGACGCCGGCGATGAAGAGCTTGCCGATGCTGGCCTCCGCCATGATGCAGTAGATGATCATGGGCGTGCTGGGGGGGATCAGGATCCCCAGGGTGCCGCCCATGGCGATGGAGCCGGTGGCCAGTCGGTCATTATAGCCGTATCTGCGCATCTCCGGGATAGAGATGGTGCCCATGGTGGCACAGGTGGCGGCGCAGGAACCGCAGATGGCCCCGAAGCCCGCGCAGGCGGCCACGGTTGCGCAGGCGAGAGAACCGGGCAGCCGGTTGAGCCATTTGTTCGCGCAGCTGTAAAGCCCGCCGGACAACCCGGCGTGGTAGGCGAAATTGCCCATTAAAATGAACAGCGGGACCACCATGAAGGAATAGGTGCTGGCCTGGGTGGCCGGGTCCGTGCGCAGCTGGGAGAGGGCGGCGGTGGGGTTCACCACCAGGGCATAGCCGCAGAAGCCCACCAGCAGCAGGGCGAGGCCGATGTTCATTCCCATAAAGATCAATACAAGGAAAACGATGATGCCGATCACGCCTACGGTGATTGGGTCCATAGACACCACATCCTTTCGATCACGATTATCGGACGGCAAAACAATACAGATACGTTCCCACCGCCGTGAGCAGTGGGAACGTTTGGTAAAACCGGTTTACTTGCCGAACTGGGCGGCAAAGGCCTTTGCGTCCGCCAGATAGGCGGCGGCGTCGAAGCCGTCCTTGCTCATCTTGGAGATCCAGGATTCGGCGTAGGAATCGGCCGCGGTCTGCATCTCGGCGATGCTGGCCGCAGGGAGCTCCACGAACTGACCTCCGGCCGCGGTGATGACCTCACGCTTGGCCGCAACGTCGGCGGCGAAAGCGTTGGCCGCGCCCAGAGAGGCGGCTTTGCCGGAGAGACCGTCGATGATGTCCTGGTATTCCTTGGGCAGGGAATCCCACTGGGCCTTGTTCATAATGAGGGCGAAGGGGCCGTCATACAGAGGATAATCGGTGTAGTAACTGGTGATCTCCTGGAGGGAGAAGTTGCAGATGCCGGCGGGCTCAAAAATGTAGCCGTTGATGTTCTTCTTTTCGATGGCCTCATACAGGTCGGGGGGAGCCATGGTCACGGGGGAAGCGCCCCAGGCGTTGAGCACGTCCGTGATGGCGCCGGAGGGGCAGCGGATGGTCATGCCCTTCAGGTCGTCGATGCCCTGGATGGGCTTCTCGGCGGAGCAGAGGATCATGCCGGGGTTGCCGTAGAGCATGAGCAGCTTGAAATCTCCCCATTCCTTTTCAACCTGGGGATACTTCTCCGCCAGGGCCCAGAGCACTTCGGTGCTCACCACGGGATCGCCGAAGCCCTGCATGGGCATATTGATGACGTCGGACAGGGGGAACTGACCCGCATAATAGGAGGTGTACAGCCATCCGATGTCCACGGCGGCGCTCTTCACGTTATCGCCGATGTCCGTGGCGGCGGAGAGAGTGGCATTGTCATAAAGGGTGATCTTCACATGGCCGTTCGTGGCTTTATCGATGGAATCGATCCAGCTCTGGATGTACACGGCGTTGGCGGTGGTCTTGGGGTCGTGCATGGACAGGGTGAAGGTGTAGACCTTGTCGTCGGCAGCCGGTGCGCCGCCCTTGTCCTTGCTTCCGCAGGCGCTCAGGCAGGCGAAGAGACCCAGGGTCAGCACCAGCATGAGCAGAACAGCAATTGTGCGTTTCATTCGAGTTACCTCCCGTTTTCATGACGATAGAGCAGAGTGGCTGCCCTTTCGATATTATGCATTATAGAGACAAGTGCAGCGGATGTCAAACCGTTATTCAATGACGTACGGGACCGCATCCGGAGGGATGGGACAGACATAGCCCCGGTCTGCGGTGCGCCGGGAAAACGCCGCTCCGGCTGCGTCCAGAAGCGCCGGGTCGGAAAACAGATCCGCCGCCGCGCCGCAGAGTACCCGTGCGGCCCAGAGCATGCCCTTGTCCCCGATGGAACTGCCGCCGCAGCTCACGTTCTGCCAGCTGTGGCCGGGCGCTCCGGCAGGGAAGCAGAGGGCGGTGAACTGGGCGGTCGGCGTGAGCCAGCTCACGTCCCCCACGTCCGTGGAGCCTGGGGAGAAGTCCTCTCCGCTGTAATAGGGGAGAAGGAAGTCGTTCAGGGCTTTGGTCCCATTCTCGCTCATCGCCCTGACCTTTTCCGCGATGGCCGGGTCGTGCTTTGCACCCAGACCGGGAAGGCCTTCGCTTTCGTAGGTCTTTCGCAGAGCGGCGGCGAAATCCCATTCCGCCGGACTGTATTCCGGCAGGGGCAGCGCCTGCATGTTGGCGTAAAGACAGGCCTCCAGGGGAGGATTGGGCAGGGTATCGGCGGTACCGTCCACGAAAACGCGCTCAAAGCGCGTATCCGTCATCAGCGCCGCCCCTTCCGCGATCCGGTCCACCCGCTCCTGAAGGGCCAGGGTATCCGGCACGTCCCGGCTCCGCACCATATACAGCACGGAGGCCGTGGGCTGCACCACGTTGGGGGAGACGCCGCCGCCGTCGATGATGGCGTAGTGGATGCGGGCGTCGCTCTTCATATGCTCCCGCAGGAACTGAACGCCCACGTTCATCAGCTCCACCGCGTCCAGAGCGCTGCGCCCGTGCTCCGGGTCCCCGGCGGCGTGGGCGGCGATCCCCCGGAACTTGTACAGCACCTGGGTGCAGGAATTGTTGGTCCCGGTGGTGATCTCGTTGGTATCCCCCGGATGCCAGCACAGAGCCGCGTCCAGATCCTTCCATACGCCCTCCCGGGCCAGATAGGCTTTGGCCGCGCCGCCTTCTTCCCCGGGACAGCCGTAAAAGATCACGGTGCCGGGCAGGCCGCTCTGCTCCAGAAACCGCTTGACGCCGCAGGCCGCGGCGAAGGACGCCGCGCCCAGCATATTATGACCGCATCCGTGGCCGGGACCGCCGGGGACCAGGGGATGGTGTTCCGTTTCTCCCGCTGCCTGGCTGAGGCCGGAGAGAGCGTCGAATTCTCCGAGAATGCCGATGACGGGTTTTCCGCTGCCGAAGGAGCCGGAAAAGGCGGTGGGTATGCCTCCCAGATCCTCCGTGACGGTAAAACCTTCCGCTTTCAGCTTGTCGATATACAGCGCCGCGGAGCGGTGTTCCCGCAGGCTCAGCTCCGCATATTCCCAGATCTCATGGGAAAGGGCGGCGAATTCGCCGCCCCGTTTTTCGATCCATGCCTGGGCTTCCGTTTTCCAGTCCATATCAATACAGCACCTTGCTCAGAAATTCCTTCGTCCTGGGGTTCTGGGGGTTGTTCATGATATCGTCCGGTTTCCCGGACTCCGCGATGATCCCCCCGTCCATGAAGAGGATCCGGTCCGATACCTCCCGGGCAAAGCCCATCTCATGGGTGACGATGACAGAGGTCATGCCGCTTTTTACCAACGCCTTGATGACGTCCAGCACCTCGCCCACCATCTCCGGATCCAGTGCGGAGGTGGGTTCGTCGAAGAGCATCACATCCGGCTCCATAGCCAGAGCCCGGACGATGGCCAGACGCTGCTTCTGCCCGCCGGAGAGACGGCTGGGGTGCTCGTCCTTCTTGTCCAGCAGTCCAACCCGGTTCAGCAGGGATTCCGCCTGCTCGTCCGCTTCCGCCTGGGTGCGCTTGCCCAGGAGGACGGGAGCCAGGGTGATGTTTTTCATGACGGAGAGGTGAGGGAAGACGTTGAAATGCTGGAACACCATGCCCATCTTCTGCCTGTGGAGATTGATATCCACCTTTTCCCCAGTGATCTCCACGCCCTCAAAAATGATCTTGCCGCTCTCCGGCCGCTCCAGCAGGTTCAGACAGCGGAGGAAGGTGCTCTTGCCGCCGCCGCTGGGACCGATGATGGAGACTACCTCGCCCTTGGCGATATGTTCGGTGACTCCCCTCAGCACGTGCAGGGTCTCCCTGCCCTTGATGTTGAAGCTCTTGTGAAGGTCGATGGTCTCGATCAGATTCTCAGTCATTGGCCTTCAGCCTCCTCTCGAACACGCCCAGCAGCTTGCTGAGGATAAAGGTGATCACGAAGTAGATCACGCCCACGATCATCATGCATTCCATGGCCAGGAAGGTGTTGCCCCGGACCTTCAGGCAGGCGGTCATCAGCTCACCCACGAAGAAGGTGGAAGCCAGGGAGGTTTCCTTGATGATGGTGATGAACTCGTTGCCCAGGGCGGGGAGGATGTTCTTGATGGCCTGGGGCAGAATGATGCGGAACATGGTCTGACGGCTGTTCAGGCCAAGGCTTCGGGCCGCCTCCGTCTGCCCTTTGTCCACCGCCTGTATGCCGCTCCGGAAGATCTCCGAAACATAGCAGCCGGAGTTGATGCACAGGGCGACAGCCACACTGGTGAACTCCGTGACATCGAAGGGAAGGATCTTCGGAACAAGAAAATAACCCACATATAGCTGCAGCAGAATAGGCGTGCCCCGGACTATCTCCACAATGGCTATGCAGAGCCAGTTCAGGGGCTTGACGCGTACCGTGCGCCCCAGATATAGCAGCATGCCCAGGACCGCGCCGAAGGCAACGGTGAGCAGACTCAGAATCAAGGTGTAACCGATGCCCTGCACCAGAAATACATACCAGTATTTCTGCATGATTTTGACGATATTGCTGAAGAAGTCCAAGGTACCGACCTCCGGAACTCAAATTTGCCGGGATATGGATTTCCCCGGCGGGCCGATAAAGGCCCGACGGGGAGGATGTACGAATGATATGCGTCAGCCGGCCACGTTGCCCTGGTCGTCGTAACCGATCTCGGCGGCGGTATCGATGCCGGCAAGCGTTTCGGCCTCGGCGTACCACTGACCGTAGAGACCGGCGGCATAGGCCTTGGCCAGGATCTCATTCACTTGTTTGGTGAGTTCATCAGCGCCCTTTTTCAGCATGATGACGTTGTTCTCGGCGGACTCGTCCACCTCAAAATCGAAGCCGGTGAAGGCCAGACCGTCATTGTTGGCGATGATGGCTTTGCCGTTGCCGTTGGCCACGGCCAAAGCGTCGATGTTGCCGTTCCGCAGCGCTTCCACGGCGGTGCCGATATCGGAGAATTCCTTGATGGTGACGGTATCCGGCAGCTGTTCGTTGCAGAGGTTCATCTGCAGGGAGGCAGTCTGGGCGCCCACGGTCTTGCCCGCGAAATCTTCCGCCTTGGTCCATTTGCCCTCGTTTTCCTTGATGGTGATGATGGACTGCTCGGTCTCGTTATCTCCGGCATAATAGTAATCAGAGAGGTTGTAGTTTTCCGCACGCTCGGCGGTGTAGGAGAAGCCGGAGATGGACATGTCCACGGTGCCGGTCTGCACGGCGGCCTGGCAGGCGTCAAAGCTCATGGGCTTGATCACCAGCTCACGGCCCATTTCCTGGGCGATGTACTTGGCCAGCGTCACATCGAAGCCGACATACTGGTCCTGGCCCGACTTGGAGGTATCCACAAACTCCATGGGAGCAAAGTCCGGGGAAATGGCGACGGTCAGGGTGGGCTTCCCGGCTTCCTTCTTGGCGCAGCCGCCAAAGCAGCAAACAGTCAGCAGCAGGGCGGCCAGCAGCAGAGCAACGATCTTCTTCATTGTCATATTCCTTCTTCCTTTATCATTCGATCCTGTACCGGTCTTTCCGGAACGGAGCCCAGTATACACGAATAAATATTCACTGTCAAGGGGATATACTGAATTATTTGCGGGATTTATGAATAGTCATTCACCGAGCCAGGGAATATCCGCCGTCGATAGTGAGCACGGCGCCGGTCATGATGTCGCTGGCGTCGGAGGCCAGATACACTGCCAGAGCGCCGATCTCGATGGGCTCTCCGTAACGGCCGTAGGGGATGCGTTCTGTCAGCATCTCCTCCACCTCCTTGGGGGCGTTGGAGGAGAGGTTGGAATGGGTATAGCCCGGGGCGATGGCATTCACGTTGATGTGGTAAGGGCCCCACTCCCAGGCCAGGCACTTGGTGAGGCGATTCAGGCCCGCCTTGGCCACATTATAGGGAGTGAAGGAGGGGATGTTGCACATTTCGCCGCTGTTGGAGGTGACGTTGATCACCTTGCCCTTGCCCTGGTCCCGCATGTGTTTGCCCACCAGGTAGCAGAGGCGGAAAGCGCCGTTCAGGTCCACGTCGATGCAGCGGAACCATTCGGTGAGGTCTTCGGGGTAATCCAACACCCCGCCCATGGCAGCGACGCCGCCGTTGTTCACCAGGATATCGATCTTTCCGTAGTCCGCCAGGACGGCGTCCACAGATGCCTTGCAGTTTTCAAAATCAGTGATATCCGTGCGGTAGAAGCGGGCCTTTCCCTCGTACTTCGCCAGCTTTTCCAGCGCCTCGGCGGCGCGTTTCTCGTTCCGGCAGAAGATGGCGATGTTTGCGCCTTCCTGGGCCATAGCCTCCGCAATGCCGAAGCCGATGCCCGTATCTCCGCCGGTGATGATGGCGGTCCTGCCCTTGAGGCAGAAGGCGGTATCCATAGAAGTGATCATGAAAACAGGTCTCCCTTCCGAATAATAGTCTAGTCGGATTGTATCATTATTCTCTAAAAAACGCAATCGAAGGGTGAAAAAGCTGTGGAAAAAAGCGCGGTGATTTGGTATAATCCAAACTGAAGGAATCTATGCCGGTTTCCCGAAAGGGCAGACCGGGATCGGAATAAGGAGGTCTGCGCTATGCCGGATTATGCAGGCGTAAACGGATTGAGGGAGGAATTTAAGGTCGTAGGCAAGCCCAATCTGCCCGGTGTGCTTTCCTATGCCGTGGCGGCAGGCGTCGCCAAGTTCGGTGCGGACTATGTGAAGCCGGATATGCTCTATGCCCGCTTCTTACACAGCCCCTACGCCAATGCAAAGATCATAAAGCTGGATACTGCGAAAGCCAGGGCGATCCCCGGGGTGGTGGATATCCTCACCTGGGAGGACCCGGATATCGCCAATTTCGTCGGCAATGGGGAGCACTGGGGCGCACCCAGGCCCTGGCTGGACAATATCGCGGATATGGAAGGAGCCGAGGTAGGCTGCATCGTGGTCTGCGAGACGGAGGATCTCTGCGATGAAGCCCTGCGGGCTCTGGAGATCGAATGGGAGATCCTGCCCCACGTGGTGGACATCAAAAAAGGCGCGGAGCCGGATGCCGCGGTCATCTTCCCCGGCGTCAACACCCCCACCACCTTCGGCCGCCGCGGCGGCGGAGGGCCGGAGCTTCCCCCCAAGCAGGGGAACGTTTCCCACGCAGGCATGGACGAGGGCGACGCGGACAAGGCCATGGCGGAGAGCGAGTTCACCCTGGAATTCGATATGAATATGCCCTCCTACGGCTCCGTGATGCCCAATCTTCCCGGCTCCCTGGGCTGGTGGGAGGATGATCCCTACCACGGCGGCGGACCCAGCCTCCATATCGAAGGCGCCGTGCGCAACCGGGAGCCCATTGCCCGGTCCTACCATATGCCCATTGAAAAGACGATCCAGGAAGGCCTGTTCATGGGCGGGCGGTACTGCGACTGGGGCCTCCGGCGCAGCCAGGAGATCACCCCGCTGCTGGCCAAGCGCACCGGCCGGCCCGTGCGCTGCATGAATACCCGGGAGGAGACCTTCGACTTCCTCATGAACCAGCGCTTCTGCCACGTGAAGGTGGGCTTCGACCATAACGGGGTCATCACCGCCATCATCGACAATTCCCTGGCGGACGCGGGTGTGCGGGGAAGCTCCTCCTTCGGAACCGCAGGCGACCTGACCTACGGGCCCTATACCTCCATCAAGTGCACCAACGTGAAGCAGCGGATGGATATCGTGGATTCCAACCGGGGAATGATGTACGTCTCCGGTCAGCACTGCCCCTTCAACTGGGACATCATCAGCATGGCGGAGTATCTGATCGCGGAAAAGCTGGGCCTGGACCCCATCGACGTGGCCAAGGCGAATCTCCACGGTCCCAAGGAGAAGAACGATACGAACCCGGTGCCCTCTTTTGAGGCCTGCATCGCGGAGGGCCGCAAGCTCATGGACTGGAGCTGGCACAAGGACGGGGCGAAGCGGCTGCCGGACGGGCGGCTCCACGGAGCCAGCTTCCGGTATCAGCAGTGTCCCCGCCATTCCGGCATGAATTATTCCGTGAAGCTGGAGCTGCGGGACGGCGTGGTTCATTTTCCCACCCAGGGCCCGCACGTGGGCATCTACGGCGTGGAGTGCAACGCCATGGTGGCGGCTGAGGAGCTGGGTCTGAAGTACGAAGATATCGCGGTGGATTTCGATTATCGGGAGGCCTTCACTCCCCAGGGCGGCGGTTCGGACGGCGTTACCGCCTCCTCCTGGGTCACCAAGGAATGCGCCAATGATTTGAAAAAGCAGATCCTGGAGTCGGCCATCCGCCAGGCGGATAACCCGCCCCCTCCCAGCATGTTCGATTTCGGACGGCCCAAAAAGGAGAATCCCCTGAAGGGGCGCAAACCCGAGGAACTGGACATCGTGGACGGTCTGGTGTGCCTGAAGGAGGACCACTCCGTCGGCCTGCCCCTGAAGGAAGCCACCAGCGAGAACCTGTTTGCCACCTTTACCGGGAAGCCTCCCCTGTCCGTCTGGAGCGTCGGCCCCGGCGCCCGGCAGATGGACGCCATGAACACCGCCTACTGCGAGGTGGCGGTGGATGAGGAGACCGGCGAGGTGGAGATCCTCCGTTTCGGCGTGGTGGCGGATCCGGGTAAAGTGATCCGGCTCACCTCTCTGGAGAGCCAGGTGGACCAGGTCATGTACATGAGCCAGGGCTGCCAGCTCCTGGAGGACTTCATCTATGACGAGCACACAGGAGTACGGCTGAACTCCAATATGATCGATTATCATAAGCCCACCATGGCGGATGTCCCCCCGGTGGACAAAGCCTTCCTGGAGACCCGGGCCAGCAACGGCGCCTACGGCGGCAGCGGCATCAGTCACAGCCTGGCCAATACCCACCTGGTGGTCATGGCCATCCACAACGCCATCGGCGTATGGGTGGATCCCCCCGCGACCCCGGATAAGGTCCTCCAGGCTTTGGGCAAGGGCTGATCGGTACCGAATGAAACCCCGAGGCGCGGCAGCAGCCGCGCCTCGCGCCATATCCTGCCGTGCCCGTAATATGCGATCCGAACAGGAGTGTTTGCTCATGAAATCATATACCCGGCTTCCCCGGGATGCGGACCCCAAGTTCCTCCGGATCTTCACCAGAGACAAGGGGTTTTACCGCACCTTTTTCCCCCTGCTGCTGGTCATTGCCCTGCAGCAGCTGGCAGCCCTGACGGTGAACCTGGTGGACAACCTCATGCTGGGCACCTATTCCGAACTGGCCCTCTCCGGAGCCACCCTGGTGAATCAGCTTCAGTTCGTGCTTCAGCAGATCGCGGCGGGGATCGGCATGGGCATCGTAGTGCTGGCGTCCCAATACTGGGGACAGCGCCGCACGGGACCGATCAAGAAGATCATCTCCATGGGCATGATCTTCGGGATCGCTGCCGGGTTCATCTTCTTTATCCTGTCCACCTTCATGCCCAGGGCCCTGCTTTCCCTCTTTACGGGGGACGACGCGGTGATCGAAGAAGGGCTTCGGTATCTGAAGGTCATGCGCTGGACGTATCTGCTCTTTGCCGTATCCAATACCCTGATGTACGCCCTGCAGAGCGTGGAGACCGCCATGATCGGCACCATCATGTCTCTCAGCACCATCGTGATCAACGCCTGCCTGAATTACTGCCTGATCTATGGTCATTTCGGGGCTCCCGAGCTGGGGGTCACAGGCGCGGCGATCGCGACGCTCACCAGCCGCACGGTGGAGCTGCTGATCATTCTGATCTATACGCTGTACATAGACAAAAAACTGCGGATGAAGCTGCGGGAGATCTTCTCCCTGGATGGGACATATCTCCGGGATTACGTCAAAGTTTCCACGCCGGTCATCGTCAGCGGTCTGCTCTGGGGGATCGCCCAGGCGGCCCAGACTGCGGTCCTTGGGCACATCAGCGCCCAGGTCATCGCCGCCAACAGCATCGCGGTGACCGTCTCCCAGGTCTTTGCCGTGTTCGGCATGGCCTGCGCCAACGTGGCTTCCGTGGTCACCGGAAAGACCATCGGGGAAGGCCGCCTGGATATGGTCCGCTCCTATGCCAAGACCATGCAGGGGATCTTTCTGACCCTGGGAACGATCCTGGGGATCCTGCTGTTCCTGTGCAAGGGGCCCATCGTGGGCATTTACCGGATCTCTGCGGAGACCCGATCCCTCTCCCTGCAGTTTCTGACGATCCTCAGCGTCACCACCATCGGTTCCTGTTACGAGTACCCGGTGGAGAGCGGGATCATCGGCGGGGGAGGGAGCACAAAATATGCCGCCATGACGGACAATCTCTTCATGTGGCTGTTCACCATCCCATCCGCCGTGCTCAGTGCCTTCGTCTTTCATTTTCCCCCGGCGGTCACTTACTGCTGTCTGAAGGCGGATCAGCTGCTGAAATGCATCCCCAACAGCATCGTCTGCAACCGCTTCCGCTGGGTGAAGATCCTTACACGCTGAGCCATGAAACAACGGGGCAGCAAGGCATATCGCCTTGCTGCCTTTTTACAGCGGGTGATTCAGAATCCTGCGTCTTCCCCATAGTCCAGCGCGGAGACGGGAAGGACGGGCCGGGGCTCCGGACTGTGCTCACCCAGGACTTTATCCATCCAGACCATGTGATACCAGCGGCCGAATTTGCTGCCGATGTTGGGGAAGCGGGCGATCTCCCGGAAGCCCAGAGCGGCATGAAAACGGATGCTGTCCATGGTCAGATATTCGTCCTCCGGTTCCGGCAAAGCGATACTGGCCAGCATATCCAGGATCCCCTGAGCCCGGAGGAGCTCTTCCAGCACGGCATAAAGCTGTCTGCCCAATCCGCGGCGGTGCTGATCCATGCGGATATAGATGGAAGTTTCCGCCGCCCAGTCATAGGCAGCCCTTCCCTTGAAGGGGGAAGCATAGCAATACCCCAGCAGCTGGCCGTTTTCCTCCGCGGCCAGATAGGGATACCGCTGCCGGATCCCCTCGATCCGCCGCCGGAATTCCTCCGGCGACGGCGGTTCATATTCAAAGGTGATGGCCGTATGCCGAACGTAGGGGGCATAGATCCCCGCCAATTCTTCGGCGTCCTCCGGCCGGACAAAACGGATATGGGCCGCCATGCGCGACACTCCCTTCCTCCCGGAATGCACTGCATTATACGTTTTCCGGAGGCAGAATGCAATCCCTGAAAGGAATCGCCCCTCCTGCGTGGGCTCCCCGAAGGGGCAATGGCCTTCGGTTGCAGAAGCGGGGGAAATCTGGTATAAAAGGATAGGTCGGACCGACCGAGGAGGATCTGGATATGGAAGAAAAGCTGAAAGCGCTGCTCCGTTCCATCGGCCCCCTGGACGATCGGGCGATGGAAAAGGCCCGGGAGCGCCAGGCGGAGCTGGCGAAACCGCCCGGCAGTCTGGGCAGACTGGAGGATATCTCCATCCGCCTGGCCGGGATCACCGGGCAGGTGCACAATACAGTGGAGAAGCGGAGGATCATCGTTCTCTGTGCGGATAACGGCGTGGCGGAGGAAGGCGTCGCCTCCGCGCCGCAGACCGTCACCGCCGCCCAGGCGGTGAATATGACCCGGCGGCTCACCGGCATGTCCACCCTGGCAAAGCACTTCGGGGACGACGTGCAGGTGGTGGATATGGGCATCGCCTGTCCCTATAACTGCCCCGGCATTCTCAACAGGAGCCTGGGCAGGGGCACGAAAAACCTGTATCGGGAACCGGCCATGACCCGGCAGCAAGCCCTGCAGGCCATCCTTTCCGGGGCGGAGCTTGCCGGTCAGGCCAAGGCGGAAGGGATCCATGTGATCGGCGTGGGGGAAATGGGCATCGGCAACACCACCACCTCCGCCGCCGTTCTGGCCGCCCTCACCGGCCTCAGCGTGGAGCAGGTCACCGGCCGCGGCGGCGGGATCACGGACGAGAGCTTCCGGAAAAAGAAGCGCGTCATCGCCCATGCCCTGGAGCTGCATCGGCCGGACCGGGATGACCCCGTGGACGTGCTGAGCAAGGTGGGCGGCTTCGATCTGGCCGCCATGTGCGGCGTGTTCCTGGGCGCGGCGGCGAATCGGATCCCCGTGGTGGCGGACGGATTCATCTCCATCGTGGCGGCTCTGTGCGCGGGGCGGCTGTGTTCCCGGGCGGCGGAGTATATTTTCCCCAGCCACGCCTCCTATGAGATCGGCTACAGGCTGGCGGCACAGGAACTGGGCTTGGAACCCTGGCTGCTGCTGAACATGCGCCTGGGCGAGGGGAGCGGGTGTCCGCTGGCTTTCCAGGTGATGGACGCCGCCTGCGCCATCATGAACGAAATGGCCACCTTTGCAGAGGCCAGCATCAACGATGATTACCTGGAGGAGATCCGGGCGGGGGAGAGTTTCAAGGTATGACGATCTTTCTTTCCGGCGGGTGCAAGAACGGCAAATCCACCCTGGCCCAGCATGCGGCCAAAAAGCTGGCGGGGGACGGCCCCCTGTATTACATCGCCACCATGATCCCTCATGATGAGGAGGACCGGGCCCGGATCCGCCGCCATCTGGCGGAGCGGGAGGGCTGGGGCTTCGAGACCCTGGAGCTGGGGAGCGATATCTCCTCCTGCCTGGAGACCACCGGCGGCCGGGGCAGCTATCTGCTGGACAGCGTTACCGCCCTGCTGGCCAACGAGATGTTCGGCGCGGACGGGAGCTTCGATCCCACGTCTCCGGCCCGGGTGGCGGAGGACCTTTTGAATTTCGCCCGCTATGCGGAGAACGTGGTTTTCGTCAGCGACTATCTCTACGGGGACGCGGGCCGATACGACGAATGGACGGAAGCGTACCGGCGGGGTCTGGCTTACGTGGACCGGGCCCTGGCCCGTACCTGCGATACGGTGGCGGAGATCGTCTCCGGCACCCGAAACCTGTATAAGGGGGAACTGCCGGTATGAAACGTACGATCCCGTTTTTCATGGCCTGGGGCATGTTCTGCGCCATCCCCTGTCCCTATCCCCGGTGGGATAATGAAAAACGTCCCGCCATGCTGGCCTGCTTCCCCCTCATCGGGCTGCTCATCGGCGGGATCTGGACGCTGCTGGCGTGGGTGATCGGCCTGATCGGCGGTCTGGGCCTCTTCGGACGCCTTATTCTGGCATTCCTGCCCTACCTGCTCACCGGCTTCATCCACCTGGACGGATTCATGGACTGCTGCGACGCCATCCTGTCCCGGCGGGATCTGCCGGAGCGGCAGCGGATCCTGAAGGACAGCCACGTGGGCTCCTTTGCCGTGATCTGTGTCGCCATGCTGCTCATCGGGTCCTTTGCCTTGATGGCTTCGGCGGATCTTTCCGGCAGCCGGGTCCTTTTGCTGCTGCTGCTGCCCCTGGCTTCCCGCTGTCCCTCCGCTCTGGCAGTGATGACCCTGGAGCCCATGGGCACCAGCGGCTATGCGGGGGATTTCCGAAAGGGCGTCACCCCGGGATATAAGGCGGCCGTCTGCGTCATGCTGGTGCTGGCCCTGGCGCTGCCGCTGATCATCTGGGGGCTTTCCGGCATCTGCTCCGCTGCGGCTGCGGCGGGAGCCTCCCTGTGCATCCTCCACGGCAGAAAGCAGCTGGGGGGAATGTCCGGGGATATCTCCGGGCTGGCGGTGACCGTGGGGGAGTTCTGCGGCCTGCTGGTCCTGGCACTCATCTGAGGATAGGAGGAAGAACATGGTCCTGATCATCGGCGGCGCGTACCAGGGCAAGCTGACCTATGCCAGGGAAAAATACGGCCTGAAGGATACGGATATTTTCACCTGTACGGAAAATGGGAAGCTGGACGCCTCCAAGCGCTGCATCCGGCGCCTGGAGGAATACGTGCTGGGCTGCCTCCGCCAGGGGGTGGAGCCCACGCAGAAGTTCAAGAAGAACGCCGTGCTCATCTGCAGGGACATCAGTTCCGGCATCGTCCCCATGGATGCGGAGCAAAGAGCCTGGCGGGAGGCGGTGGGGCGTTATCTCAGCGCTCTGGCCGCGAAGGCGGACACGGTGACCCGCGTTTTCTGCGGGCTGCCGCAGCAGCTGAAATGAAACGGTGCATGCTCATCCGCCACGGGCGGACGGAAGCCAACGAGAAATGGCTGTACTGTGGCAGTACGGATCTGAGCTTGTCCGATGCGGGCAGGGAAGAGCTTCTTGCCCTCCGCCGGGAGGCGGACTATCCGCCCGCGGCGGGGCTGCGCTTTGCCACCAGCGGCATGCGCAGAACAGAGGAGACCCTGTCCCTGCTGTTCGGAGAAGGGGAGCATGCCGCGCTGCCCGGCTTCCGGGAAATGGATTTCGGCGTATTTGAGATGCGAAGCTATGAGGCCATGAAGGAAGACCCGGAGTATCTGGCCTGGATCACCGGGGACAACACGGCCAACGTCTGCCCCGGCGGGGAGAGCGGCGCCATGATGGAGGCACGGGTGCTGGAAGCCTGGCGTGAACTGGAACGGGGACCGGATACCCTGCTGGTGACCCATGGCGGACCCATCGCCGCCATCATGGCCCATCTGTTCCCGGATGAGGGCAAAAACCGCTACGAATGGCAGCCGAAGAACGGACGGGGCTTCCTGCTGGAGCGGGACCGTGAGACGGGACCCTGGCGCTATCGGGCGATCCCGGAGGAAGGAAAGTGAACCGGCCGCCAGTCGGGCGCTTTGCCCCCACCCCCAGCGGCAGGATGCACCTGGGCAACGCCTTTGCATATCTCCTGGCCTGGCTGTCCGTCCGAAGCCGGGGCGGGGAGATCCAGCTGCGCATGGAGGATCTGGATACCCTGCGCTGTACGGAAGAAAATGGGGAATGCATCCGCAGCGATCTCCGCTGGCTGGGCCTGGAATGGGACCGGGAGACCCCGCCCCAGCGCAGCCGTACGGCGGCTTACGAACAGGCCCTGGAGACGCTTCGCGGCAAAGCCAATGTTTTCCCCTGCTGGTGTACCCGGGGCAGTCTGAACCTGGTGAACGCGCCCCATGCCTCCGACGGTCACCCCATCCATCCCGCCTCCTGCCGGGAGGCGAGCGAGGAGGAGCGGAGAAAACATAAAACGCCCCCTGCCTGGCGGCTGGAGGCGCCGGATCTGCTCATCTCCTTTACGGACGGAGTCTGCGGCCCCTATGAGGAAAACCTGAGAGACGCCTGCGGGGATTTCGTGCTCCGCCGGGCAGACGGGGTATTCGTCTACCAGCTGGCGGTGGTGGCGGACGACGGGGAATTCGGCGTGACCGAGGTGGTGCGGGGCTGCGATCTGCTCAGCTCCACCCCCAGGCAGATCTATCTCCAGCAGCTCCTGGGGTATCCGCAGCCGGCGTATTATCATGTGCCGATGCTCACGGACAGGGAGGGAAGAAAGCTTTCCAAGCGGGACGCGGACCTGGACCTGGGGGTCCTGCGGCAGCGGTGCGGCCCGGAGACGGTGATCGGCCTTCTGGCGCACGCCTGCGGACTGCTGGACCGCTTCGAACCGGTCAGGGCGGAGGAGCTGATCCCCCTGTTTTCCTGGGAGAAGGTGGGGAAGAAGGACATCGTCCTGGAGAGCGGCGGGATCGCCGGAATGGAAAACGGAACATGACCACAAATGCCGGCGGGAACGTATGCCGGGGATACCGGGAAAACATTGGATAAATCGGATCATATGGGTCTTGCGGTTTTGTTGCCGTCTATGGTAAAATAAATAGGATAGTATATCCTTGGAGCAGAATTATCAGAACAGATCAAATCATCAATAAAAGGAGAAGCTGAAAAATGAGTATGGAAGTCCGTCTGAATACCCATGGCCCCGGAAAGCTGCAGACTCTGGCGATGATTTCCGACGAGGCCGGATTCAATGTGGTCAGCACGCTGATCTTCGGTGAAAAGGACGCCGTCCTGGTGGACTGCCAGTGGACCCGCAGCAACGCGTACCGGGTCATCGCAGAGATCTGCGAACGGAACCTCAATCTGAAGGCCGTCTTTGCCACCCATGCCCATCCCGATCATTACTGGGGCATCGGACACGTGAAGGAAGCCTTCCCTGACACCATCTGCTACGCCATGCCCGAGGACATCGATACCATCGAAGCCCAGTTCGGCGATAAGGTGGAGCACTGGGAGAGCATCATCGGCAAGGTGAACCTCTGCCGCAAGGACCGCTATCCCGAGCTGACCCCCCTGCCCGCAGACAACAAGATCATGCTGGAGGGCGAGGAGATCATCGTCTTCCCTCAGGTCTGGGGCGATCTGCAGTACAACACCGTGGTCTGGGTCCCCTCCATCTCCACCGTCATCGGCTCCGACGTGCTGTTCTCCAATGCCCACCCCTTCACCTGCGAAGTGAGCGCCAACGGCCGGAAAAAGTGGATCGACGCCCTGGACAAGATGGAAGCTCTGGGCGCCGAGGTGGTCATCCCCGGCCATATGAAGCACGGAGAACCCTTCGACGAGCGCAGCTACAAGTTCACCCGTGATTACCTGGTGGCCACGGATGAGGAACTGGCCAAGGTCAAGGCGAAATACGGCATCACCAAGGACGGTGAAGTGAATGAGATGGCGATGAAGGAGTTCTTCTACGATATGTGCATGAAGTTCCCCGAAGCCATCCTGATCTACCTGTCCAACGATATGAACTCCAGCGTGTTCCTGGGCGGCCGGGAATGGAACTGGAACAACCTGAACGACGGTCCGGATATGACCGGCATCAACGCCTCCATCCATCGGTAAGCATGTTT